>ERZ808240.919-NODE-919-length-37545-cov-11.642811_pt1 | contig 37545 bp, 31 predicted proteins | sample MGYA00521084_ERZ808240 | MGnify/ENA primary metagenome ERZ808240 (study PRJEB31516, sample SAMN03275571) | gut metagenome | biome: mammalia-associated habitat; material: feces | host: Papio cynocephalus | place: Kenya | collected 2012-08-06 ... | reverse complement strand
TTATACCCTGCCTGGGGCTACGGGGATTTGATAGCATTCCTTCACTAACTCTCCATTTAATGAACCAACTACTAACAATCAACATATTCCTGTATCTGTGCATAACTCTCCGGCTCCAGGTCATATCCCAGATAGGCAATTCCCTGATAGACGGTCTTGGGAACTTCTTCCGCTGCGCTCAGTTTCTTACGGATGGATTCGATCAGCCTCCGCTTTGCCGCAAAGACCTCCTCATCTGCTGCGTAAAATTGCGCCATATCGTAATCTGAAGTATTACCGCAGGGATTCAGGCAGGTGGCGCAGTCCGGTGCAATGGTGAATTTCTCCGCATGGATCTTCTCCACCATCTCTTCCTCGCTGCCCGCATCTGTCAGGCGCAGGAAAGCCTCCCGGATCACGCTGTCGGTCTGTTTAGTTTTCCCGTTATTGGACACGGCACCCACCAGCCCAATCAGAGCACTAATGATTCTGTCTCCCTGCATTTGCATTTCCATATCACGCTCCGTTTTTCTAGTCCAGAATCTCTCCGTCAATGGAGATGGTCACGACCTGCCAGGGCAGGAATTTTCCGCTGTCCTGTATGGCTTTCTTCGCCGCCATTTCCAGTCCACCACAGCAGGGCACTTCCATGCGCACGATGGTCACGGACTGAATGTCATTGTTCCGCAGAATCTCCGTCAGCTTCTCGCTGTAATTCACCGCATCCAGCTTCGGACAACCGATCAGCGTCATTTTGCCGCGAATAAATTCTTTGTGGAAATTCGCATAAGCATAAGCCGTACAGTCTGCCGCGATGAGCAGCTTTGCTCTGTCAAAGTAGGGAGCCTGTAAAGGTGCCAGTTTGATCTGTACCGGCCAGTTGCACAGCTGAGATTTGATTGCGCCATTGACGTTACTGTTTTCTGTCACTGTCTCTTCATCTTCCTTCCGGTTCATCTGACGCATACGGCTTCCCGGACATCCTCCATGCGGAATCTGCATACCCTCCCGATGCATTTTTTCCTGCTGTTTTAACTGCTGTGCCTGTTTCACTGCTGTCTCATCATAGGTCGGTGCTTCCCTTTCCTCGAAGGTGATGGCTCCCGTAGGGCACCCGGGCAGACAGTCGCCAAACCCATCGCAGAAATGCTCTCTGACCAGCTTTGCCTTGCCGTCTATGATATCTATGGCGCCCTCATGACATGCGGTGGCACAAATGCCGCAGCCATTGCATTTTTCTTCATCAATATGAATGATTTTTCGGATCATATTTTCCTCCTCGATTTCTCTATGCTCTTCGTTTTTCTCTGAATCATCAGTTACTTTTCTAAACATCTGACCTGAATTATTCGTTATATGTTTCATCACGAAATCATTATAGCAAAATCAAGGATTTCATTATGTTGTTTTTCCAACAATACTACTATTTTCTTCGCATACAAAAATCACATTTTTCTCCACCGGTGGCAAGCGTCTGCGTTCTCTCGAAGGTAAAGTCCCTCAGATTTCCATAGGAATATTCATCGCTCTTGCAGAATCCCGGTCCCAGTTCCGGGCATCCCAGCTCTTGCATATATTTGCAATACGGGCATTCCAAAATATCAAAATGAACCTCCCACTTTGTCGTCAGCCCAAACCGGTTCCGGAAGCCACCTTTGGGACCGAACATGGACTTTGCCATGTTCCGCATAATGGGCAGAAACAGAGCTTTCATCCCCGGGAAACGCATGATGCGGTTTAGCGCAGCCGCCGCATTCAACCCGAACTCTTCCAACGCTTCATCCAGCCATTCCAAAACGGATTCCGGATAATATTTTCGCACTGTGGTATAGATTGCCGCTCTTTCACAGCACTGCTTCCAGTGCATCTTCGCCGTGTTGTTCAGGTCCGCATAATCACTGTTTACCAACCGCTCATAAGCTGCATTGGACGCAGCGCATATCTTCTCCGCCAGATCCGTTCCGCCTGCCTCTTTGATATGATCAAACAGCGGCTTGTAAGAACCATCGGTTGTAAAAACTGCTTTTGCCATCTTTTCCCTCCCATAAAATACAGATTGCTATCTTAAATCTGTTCCAGATTCTCATACTCCTTCAGCACAGGACTTTCATCCCCTACATACCAGTAATCGCAGTACTCTCCGCCCAGTGCTTCCGTCTGGGTACGAATCAGGCGGGCATGCATGACCTCCGCCAGGTAGTGATCCGTCCGACACAGGTAGGGAAGCAGTTCGTCATATCCGTGTTCCTTCGCATGCTTTGCAATAGGGCATCCGACGAGGTGAAAACAGAATCCTTCCGTCCGTTGAGCCGGGTTGATCTCCACCTTCCAGCTGTCCATCCATTCGCCATTATCCTGATGCTCTTTCTGCATCTTAATAAAATTCTTATAAGTCTTTTCGAACAATTTATAGATCCACTTACTCTTGTTGCCATTGACGAATTTTCCTAAAAATTTCATCCGATCCACTGCCCTGCGTTTGATGGTAAGCAGCGCTTCGCCGTCCAGCATATGATTGCTCGCCTCATAAAAAGAGACAATGGTGAACCAGTCCAGCATATTGGTCGCCATCATGTTCTCCCCCAGATCCGGCATGTCATTTTTTACAAGCTCTTTATAGTGCTCCTCTGCCTTACGGAAGATTTCCTCCGCCTGCTCAGGGTACAATTCCCTGCAATATTGTTCATAAGGTTTTCCGTACTTAGATGCTGCATATGCTCTCTTCATGACTGTTACCTCCTCGTTTCCTCCCATATCCAGACTGTTCTTCTTATGTGGGTTAGTGCATTCTAACTGATAACATTTTATCACATTTATCCGGTCGCTGCAATTCCCATTACCGCCTGCAGCACTGTATTCATGACTCTGGCGGTAATATTCCTACACATACAGCAAAAAAACCGCCTGTAAAGATAACACCTCCTTACAAGCGGTACTTTTCTTACTATTTTCGGTGAAAAGAACTTTTTTTCCGCCGTCAAATGAAATCTAGACTTTCCAGCGGTAAGTGCCACACTTTCTATAATTTAGAAAGATACGGTCAGCTGCATCTTGAACCTCTCTTCGCCATACACTGCGTGAGGGATATCCTTGGGCATGATCAGGGTCTCGCCCTCTTCCACATAGAATACTTCGCCGCCTACGGTGAATCTGCCCTTGCCTTCCAGAACAGTTACCATAGCGTCGCCGCCTGCAGCATGAGTGGAGATTTCCTCGCCCTTGTCAAAGGAAAAGATCGTCATGCTCACATAGTCGTTCTGTACCAGCGTCTTGCTGACTACCTGTCCCTCCCGGTATTCTACCAGATCCTTCAGATTTAATTTGGTCTGTTTGTCGATATTTTTATACATTGTTATCCATCCTTTCTTACTACATCGTTATTATATCTGTCCGGCACACGTCATTGCACTAGCCTATGATCTCATTTTCACCGGAACTTTTCTTGACTTTCTGAGGTGATTATACTAAAATCATCCCATCAAGTATGTTGGTTTTCCAACAAAAAGGAGAATTTATTATGAACAATCCTCTCTTTCAGAATATTTTACCCGAAGATATCCCCGTTATGCTGAAGCGCCTGAACGCCTATACAAAATCCTATCAAAAGGAGGAGTATATCAAGCACGCCGGCGATCCGGCGGATTTCATCGGAATCATTGAATCCGGCTCCATTCACGTCCTGCAGGACGATTATTACGGCAACCGCAACATCACCGCCTCCATCCCCGAAGGTTCTCTGTTCGGGGAGGCTTTCGCCTGCGCAGCGATCCCGTATCTCCCTGTGGATATCGTCGCTGCGGAAGACTGTACCGTAATGTTTTTAAACGGGAAGACTCTGCTAAATACCTGCGACAACGGCTGTAAGTTTCACCACACGCTGGTCCGCAATCTCTTGGGAATCGTGGCGCAGAACAATATGTATCTGAACCAGAAGATCAAATATACCTCCCGCAAGACTACCAGAGAAAAACTGATGGCATACCTGACCGATCAGGCTAAAATGAGAGGCACCAATGATTTCACCATCCCCTTCAACCGTCAGGAACTGGCGGATTATCTCGGGGTAGAGAGAAGCGCCATGTCCGCAGAACTGGGCAAGCTCACAAAGCTTGGCATCCTGCAGACACAGCGCAGTCATTTCACATTATTAAAGCCTTTAGACTAATCCGGATAAAATTCCGTGATTACTTTCTTCAGTACTTCTGCGGATTTCTGTAATTCCACCAGTTCCTTTTCGTTTAGTTCAATGGGAACTACGGTCTCAATACCGTTCTCATCCACCACCGCAGGAATGCTTAACACTACATTTTCCAGTCCGTATTCTCCCGTCATAAGGCTGGATACAGGCAGGATGGACTGCTCATTACGGACGATGGCTGCACAGATTCTGCATACCGCCATGGCGATTCCGTAATAAGTTGCATGCTTTCTGGCAATGATCTCGTAGGCACTGTTTTTCACGCTGTTGAATATTTTCTCCATGGATGCCTCATGATCATAATGTCCCCGCAGTTCGCAGAAATCATGAATGGGCATTCCGCCGACTCTGGCATCGCTCCAGGCTGCCAGTTCACTGTCCCCATGCTCACCAATGATAAAAGCATGAACACTTCTGCTGTCCACTCCCAGATGTTCTCCCAGCTCATACCGGAATCTTCCGGTATCCAGTACCGTTCCGGAACCGATGACACGATTTGCCGGATAACCGGATTCTTTCAGGGCTATGTAAGTCAGAATGTCCACCGGATTGGAGACAATGAGCAGGATTCCTTCAAAAGGTCTCTTTTTGATCTCCCCGACAATGGACTTCATAATGGCACTGTTTTTCCGGATCAGATCCAGTCTCGTCTCTTCGGGCTTCTGGTTGGCACCCGCAGTGATCACAATAACTGCGGCGTCCGTAATATCATCGTAGCTTCCCGCATAAATCTTCATGGGACTGGCAAACGCCATGCCATGACTGATGTCCATGGCTTCTCCTTCCGCACGATTCTGATCGGCATCAATCAATACCATTTCCGAAAAAAGTTTACTCTGCATCAAGGCAAACGCGGAAGACGATCCCACAAATCCGCAGCCTACTACTACCACTTTTCTACTGTTGATACTCATAATTCTTACCTCCTGTCGTCTACTTTATGATTTTTTCGAAATCGGATGCCGGATGCTTGCACAGCGGACAGATAAAATCCTCCGGCAGTTCCTCGCCCACATATTCGTAGCCACAGATGGTGCAGCGCCATACAGTCTGATCATCTGCTGTCTTTCCCACTTCCTCCGGCTTTGGCTTTACATTTTCCTGATAATATTCATAATTTGCGGAGGACTCTTCACTTAGAACTTCCATCTCCGTCACTTCTCCGATGAACATGGTATGGGATCCCAGATCCACGGTCCGGGTGACTTTCACCGCAATATAAGCATTGGTGCCTTCTATGATATAGGGCACGCCGTTCTCTGCATTTTTATATGCTGTATAATCCGCAAATTTATCCACCTCTCTGCCGGACTGAAAACCAAACCGCTGATACAGCGGGAACTCTGCAGCCTTGCTGAGTACCGATACATTAAACACACCGGTCTTCAACAGCATATCGTGAGTGTAGTTTGCCTTGTTGATGCAGACACAGATCTGATTCGGGGAGGATGCCGCCTGGATCGCAGTATTGACGATACAGCCGTTTGCTTTCTCTGCATCCTTTGTGGTTACGATATATAATCCATAGCTTAATTTGTGCATTGCCTTATTATTCATATAATTTCTCCTTTTCTCCTGTGAGATGTTTTCTTTTAGTATCTCTTACACAACGTATTTTATTTACTTTGTATTTTTCTTTTGGTATCTCTTACACAACGTATTTTATTTACTTTGTATTTTTCTTTTGGTATCTCTTACACAACGTATTTTATTTACTTTGTATCTTTCTTTTGGTATCTCTTCTGTATTTCATACCCTGATTATAACGTAACTGGAATTATATGTCAATAATAATAGTAACGATTCTCATTTTCATATTTTAAAAAATAACACCGATATATATCAAAAATACCGGTGTTTCTCACTTTTTATAAATATTGCATTTACCTCTTAGTAGGTCACCACATTGTGATATACTCTGTAATACCCATCCCCGAGATCTACCAGCTGCAGCTGAATAGCAAAGTTCTCCATGCCAAGTTTTTTCAGCACTTCCATCACATAGCCCTGCTCGTAGGCTCCGGTATTGTACGCCTGCTCGATGGTACTCCACAGACTCTTGGGCACCACATTGTCAAAATGCTGATCCCCGCTCCCCAGAATACTTAACTGTGTAATACAGTTCGCATAATAAGAGTTTAAATCCGTCACAGCGTCGTTTCTGGGAGCCGGTGTGGCTGTGGTATCGCTGTCGGAGCTTCCGGTATTACCACCGGGATACCGCAGAGGCTCCTGGGGATTCGGATTGATATAATCGCTCAGACTGTTTCCCGGCTGCGCCGGTGTGGTTCCATCCCCGCCATTTTCATCCGGTACGGTACTCTCCTGTCTGTAGGCTGTGCCGTTGCATGCCGGCAGATAGACCGACAGATTTTGTCTCACATGAGTGGAAGCAAAATCCGCATCCGTTTTGTTGAAATAATCATACCGGATCGTATCCGCATCATCCCAGGTCACATCCACATTATAGTAGCCATCGTCCAGCTTCACGATATTCCAGGCGTGATCCCCTCCGGAATAACCGGTGCAATAGTAACAGGGAATTCCCAGCTGCTGTAACAGATACTGGTAAGCCCTGGCGTAACCGGCACACACACTTTTTCCGTTCACCAGTGCACTGTAGGCACTCTGATTCAGATCCGCCGACAGATCATAGGTCACTGCTGCCGCCAATGCATCGTGTACATACCTCTCCTTTTCATAATCGCTGCCAAGAGACAATGCCCCGGCAATCAGGTTCTGCGCCGCCGCATCAAATCTTTGCTTTGCATTCTCCAGATCATTTGCCCTGCTGTTATATTTTAAATCTATCTCCACGCATTGCCCGTTCCCCATATATTTCCCGGAATACCCGGTCTCCAGCCAGAACAGTTCCGGGTGATCACCAATGACTGCCTCAAAAGCATTCTTCACATCCCCCGCCGTCACTGTCCTCTCCGGAGCAAAACGCGCCGTCAGCTCCAGTGCATTGGCATAGATCTGCCGATATACGGACTGCTGATCCTCCGACAGCATCTGATAATAGGGATACTCCTGCGCGGAAAAAGTATAACCGTCGCCGGAATCTCCCGGGTCTAATGTTTCCTCCAGATCCTGTGCTTCCTGATCGGGAATCTGCTGTTCCTCCGGCTGAATCGGTACGAAACCGTTCTTGCCGTTCACATCCTCCGGAATCTGCAGCTGATCCATCGACGGAGCCACATAACCGTTCATTTCTCCCGGCATGCCGTTCGGCAGTGTCGCACGGATATTGCCGTCTGCACCTGTATCTGCCACATTTCCGCTTACTGTATCCGTCGCTTCTGTACCACTACCGTTTCCGTACAGTGTCTGCGCCAGGGAACTGGTCATGTCCGGATTTAAGGCAAACGCCAGAACCCCACCACACAACAGCAGACAGAGTACTGCGATTGCAATCATGATCTTATTGATTATCTTCATTTGTTTCTACCTCATCTGCACCAAGCAGTCCTTCCGCAGAATAACGGTTCGTTGCATTCCACAGGATCCATTCTTCATAACCGGCATCGTAGACCGCCTGAATCTGTTCTCTGATCTGTGTTCCGTTATAAGAAATATGTCCCGGAACCCAGGTGGCAGTGAACGCCTGCAGCCAGGGTCGTACCACGGCACGTTCCGTCTCCGGAATCTCCTGCAGTTCTTCGGCAGAGCCCTGCATTGCGGCAAATACCGTCTCGTAAGGGTTTGCATCCGGCACTTTCAGTCCAAATACACCGTTCGCATAATGGGAGGGATACACCATGGGACTGATAGCATCCACGGTCTGCCCCAGTGCCGTGTAATCCTGCCCTACGGTCTGCACATCGGTCTCACTTCCGATGATGGTGCCGAAGACATCCGCCGTGACCACGCATCCCTTTTCATGAAGTCGTTCTCCCGCATAGGCGAGAAAATCCTGTATCGCCTGTCTCTTCGGATAAGCTTCCATATCCACACCGTAGTCCGCCGCATCGGCATCCGATCCCACCGGAAAACGCACATAATCGTACTGGATCTCGTCGAAACCCAGGTCTGCCGCCATCTCAGCAAGTTCTGTCAGATACTCCCAGACCTCCTGCCTGTAGGGGTTCACCCATGCCAGCCCGTTGGCATCTGCCACCGGCTTACCGTCCGGTTTCGTCAGTGCCAGTTCCGGTCTCGCCGCAGCCAGAATGGGATCCTTGAAGCATACGATCCGCGCAATAGTATAAATATTATGATCCTTCAGTTCCTGCATCAGTGCCTGAATATCCCGGATATAGAGCACTCCCGCCTGCATTTCGGCTATCTGGTCCAGTACGGGAATGTTCTGCGTAATCTCTTCGTTCGTCAGTCGGAACGTCACATTTCCTTCATCATTTTTCACATCAATGACCATGGCATTCAGTTCCGTCTCATCCACCAGCCCTATCAGATCTTCCATTCCGGCGCTGCCGGCCTTAGGACCGGTGACGTAGATGCCTCTCACTTTCGTCCGTCCCGCCATGCGATCCGCCGTGGTCAGTTCCTGCCAGGGTACTGCCGTCGGCTCCGGCTCCGATTTCTGCGTGGCTTCCGTGCCGGACACTGTATCCACTGCCGTATCTTCCTCTGTGACTTCCGGTGCCGTTTCCACGGTCATCTGTGTGGCGTCCGCCGTTACTTCTATTCCATTCTCTGTTAAATCTATCTCATTGTCTGTCCCGCAGCCGGTCATACTAAATATCAGCACGAGCCCCACCGCCAGAAGTCTCTTCCCCAAACTTGTATTTCGTATCATTTATCGCTCCTGTAATCCAGTCTTACTAATGCCTGCGGATTGCTCCACAGCATGCTGCTACCACAATCCCTAGCATTATTATATTTTTATTTGTTGAAAATTGCAAGAAATGCTACAATATATCTATCGGCTCTGCCATCGTTTATGAAAAGAGTCAAACATAACCCCACAAGAAATGAGGTTTCTATGTATCATAATTTTATTTTCGATCTCTACGGCACTTTAGTAGACATCCACACCAACGAGCATAAGCCCTCCCTCTGGAAAAAGCTTGCCCTGTCCTATCCTTTTCAGGGGGCTGCCTTTTTTCAGATCCTGTTTGAACGCTACGGCTTAGATCCTGCCGCCTGCCTGATGGTTGGCAACGAACGCACCAGTGATCTCGCCGGCGCTGTGACTGCGGGAATCGACTGCTGCTACCTGCACACTGCCACCTCTTCCGGCTCCGCAGAAGAAGCTCCGAAAGAAGCCCTCTTCACAGTTATGGACGGTGATTCCCATACACTGCAAAAACTGCTTCTTAACATTGCCGCCTCTCGTTAATCAAGCCACCGACAGCGCCGTAATTGTCTTTTTTCACCCGGAAATTAATTTCTCCGGGTGTTTTTTCATCCATACAAATGCTGCCACGCAGATCACCACGGAGATCATGGAGCCTGCCGGAGCCGCCCATCCCATGGGATACAGGGTAGCGGCAAAATGGGTGGATGCCCAGTAAGCCAGCGGAATTCTCGCCAGTAAAATGGATGCCACATTGTGGATAAAAGAGATTCCCGACAATCCATAGGCACAGAAATATCCGCTGAAGCAGAAATGCACGCCCGCAAACACGCAATCCCATACATAACTGCGCATATACTGTCCGCCCAGCCGCATAACCTCTAAATCTTTCGTAAACAGTCCCACTGCCGGAACTGCTAAAAACTGCATCAGGGATGCCGCCACCAAACCGAAGCCCACAGCAATCATTGCCGCATACTGTAATATCTTAAGCGACCGGTCATGCTTCCCGGCACCCATATTCTGCGCGCAGAGAGCGGATACCGTAGACAGCATGGTGGAAGGCACCAGAAACAGAATTCCAATCAGCTTCTCCACGATGCCCACCGCAGCCGCATCATTGATGCCTCGTAGATTGGCAAATACCGTAATGATCAGAAATGAGATCTGAATGAATCCATCCTGTAAACATACCGGCACACCGACCTTTAAGATTTTCCCCAGCATCTCCTTCTGCGGCTTTAAGTCCGCTTTTCGGAATCCGGGAATCATTTTTTTATGTAAGATTACTGTCAAAGCGATGATCACGCTGATCACCTGGGACAGGGTCGTTCCCAGTGCCGCTCCGGCAGCTCCCATAGAAAATGCTCCGATAAACACATAGTCCAACGCAATATTGCAGATACATGCCACCATGATAAAATACATGGGACTCTTAGAATCCCCCATGCCCCGGAATATAGAGCTGATGATGTTATATGCCGTAATAAAAGGGATTCCAGCGAAACAGATCATCAGATACTGTCTCGTACCTGCCACCGCTTCCTCCGGTGTGGACATCACGCTTACGATCCCCCCCGCTGCCAGCAGAAGTACTGCCATCAGCACCAGGGATAACGTAACGAACAATGTGACCGTATTGCCAACCGCCAGGTTCACCTGTTTCCGGTCGTTGCCGCCTACGGCTCTGCCGATCATGACGGTGGAGCCCATTGCCAGTCCCACGATCATTACCGTCAGCATATGCATGACCTGACTGCCGATGGATACCGCCGTGGTACTGTCCACGCCGTTAAACTGTCCAATTATGAACAGATCCGCCATGCCATACAGGGTCTGTAAAAAATACGAGAAAAAATAAGGCAGTGAAAAATAAAAAATAGTCTTCCAGATACTGCCTGTGGTCAGATTTTTTTCCATGGTCTACTCTTCCTCCGGATAAGTTAATCCCCAGTCCTTACGGATTTTTGTCATCATCTTCATAACATCTTCGGTAAGCTCCAGCTTCATAAGTTCCGGATGTCCGCAAATCGCCTGCTCCATATCCTCTGCTTCATAGACCAGGGCATCCGCCGTGGCTCCCGCCTGAATCTCCTCGATATGTCCGTCTTCCGTGTAGGTGATCACTGCCTTCTGTCCTCTGGGATATTCATACATCTCCACATAAGCCTTGTCAAAAGAAATCATTCCCCGCTTGGGCTGCTTGGCATGCAGAGATAATGTCACCGTCGCCATCTCCTGCTCCGGATTCATTAAAAGGATCCCCGCCTGCTCATCCACACCGGTGGGTGCCAGCTTCACCTGGGAAGTGATCTGATCCGGGCAGGAGCTTAAGAACATTCTTACAAAAGAAAGGGCGTACACGCCGATGTCCAACAGCGCTCCACCTGCCAGATTCCGGTTGAAGAACCGGTTCTTCATGTCATATTCCTTATAGCTTCCGAAGTTCATCTGTATCACGCGCAGTTCCCCGAACTCTCCGGCATCCACACGTTTCTTCAGTTCTTTATAAATGGGCATATGATAAATGGTCATAGCCTCCGCCAGCACCACGCCGTGTTCCTTTGCCAGCCCCATCGCCTCTTCCAGTTCTTCGGAATTTAAGGTAATGGATTTCTCGCACAATACGTGTTTGCCCGCTGCCAGAGCTTTCCGAAGGAACTGAATATGGGTGTTATGAGGTGTGGAAATGTAAATGATATCCACAGCCGGATCCGCACATACCTCTTCAAAGCTTATAAAAACCTTCTGCACACCGTATTTTTCCGCAAAAGCCACTGCTTTCTCCTGCGTCCGATTCACAACACCGTACAGCTTCTGTCCTCTTTTTTCCATTGCCTGCGCCAGTTCATTGGCAATGACGCCACAGCCTGCACTTACCCAGTTAGCCATCTATTCTCTGCCTTCCTTTCCACGTTTTTTATTCTCATACATCTTCGTATCCGCCTCATTGACAATCTTGCGGATATCCACGCCGCAGCCTTCCGCCCAGCCCACAGCGCTGGAGATCGGCATCTCGCCCTGACCGTCTTTCTCTAACAGAGCTGCCTTCACAGACTCCACCATAGACTCGATCTCCGTCTCCACCGGATTCTCAATGATCATGACGAATTCATCTCCGCCCACACGATAGACTTTCCGTCTGTCCGTAGACAGTTCATACAATGCGAAGGACAACGTCTGGATCAGCACATCACCGGCGGCGTGACCGTATCTGTCGTTAACATATTTTAAATTGTTCACATCCCAGAAGATCGCCGCAATTCTGCGTATTTCCGGGTAATAGGTGTCGATCATTTCCTCGTATTTATTCTTATTATATACGTGGGTTCCCAGATCTGTCTCCTTACGGTAAGTCAGATCGGCGATCCGCTGTGCATCCTCCTGCCCGCTGATACTGATATAGCGCAGAATGATTGTGAACATCAGAAGGATCACTGCCCGGGGCAGCGCGCCGTAGAACAGGATCACGAACACCGGATCCGGCTCAAGACCAAACCGTAACGTCCCTGCCATCCACTGTTCCAGATACCAGTCCCTGGTGTGATTGCTTCCAAGGAGCAGATTCAGATCACAGATTCCATGATAGAATCCCGCCACCATACTGATAACCATGGTCACATCATTCACGACATAAGTGATCCAAAGCGTCAGCCTCTCCCGATACTGTACTGCCAAAAGCAGCGGCAATACATAAATAAACACCGCATGGAAAGACAAAAAGGCGGCAAAAATCGCAGAAATCACGCAGATCAGTGTCAGAAACACATATTTTACCCAGTGCTTCGACAAATCCACTTTTTTATAAATGTACAAAACAGGAATTCCTATGACCACGGACAATCCCACCGCCATGGTAAAGATTCCGGCATCCACGATAAAGATCCGCATAAGCGTCAGCAGCCAAAGTACCAGAATGGTCACAAAGATCCAGAAAAATCCCTTCAACGTCCGTAAGTTCGAGTTGATCTCCTGCTGATGTAATTCCTGTTTATACTGTTCCTGATAATTTTCCATTGTAATATCCTATATTTCTATCATTTGTTCTCTCTGTGCTTAGTGCACAATAGATATAGTATAACATATTTTTCACTTGATTTGCATTATTTCCCTTAAAATCTTACGTGCAAAGTTTACATATCACATATCCTACTTGCCACCATTCTGCTCCAGGTAAGTGACAATACTCTTCTTCAGGCGCTCCATTCCTTCTCTGACCACTTCCCGTCTGCATGCCAGATTCAGGCGTAAGAACCCGTAGCCGTTGCCGTACTCTCTGCCATCACAGAGGAAAAGTCCACTCTCCTTACGAATAAGGCAAAAAAGTGTCCCTACCATTTCTGGTAGGGACATACATTTTTCGCGATTACAGCCCTGAGTTCCACAAAACACCCACAGGCTCCGCACATTCCTTCATTCAGGTAATTACAGCCTTTGCATACGGCGAGCCGCTTTTCATAGACGCCATCATCTGCCTTGATCTCCGGCTCTAGCCTTGCGATGTAGGCATACAGATTCTCCATATAGGCATTCTGATCCATCTCCCGCAGCAGACATTTCCTACAGGGATATTTCTGTCTTACTTCTTTTACTTCTTCGTCCGGCATTATTTCACCCGGAACATTACCACGCTGCACGCCGGCATGGTAAATGCGATCTTTCCGTCCGCGATCTTATAATCTGTAAATACTTCCTCGTGTACCTTATCGGGATCATCGAAAGTATTATAAGCATGCATGTCATTGGTAAGGATGGCTGCCGTTACCTGCTTTGGATCACACTCTGTGAAGGCGATCTCCATCTCTTCCGCCTGATCGATGGACAGATTGTTCAGGGTGATAGTGACCACGCCGTCCTTGTCCACGGAAGCAGATTCCTGTAAATTGGGAACCTTGTACTTCTCGTCCTCACCGATCTGCTCCACACCGTCGATATAGCTCTCCACCAGATCCGCATCCTGATGGTATTTGTACATATGGAATACATGATAAGTGGGGGTACGCAGCATCTTCGCACCTTCGGTCAGGATCACAGCCTGCAATACATTGATTAGCTGTGCGATATTTGCCATCTTTACACGGTCACAGTGCTTGTTGAAAATATTTAAGGTAAGTCCCGCTACCAGTGCATCACGCATGGTGCTCTGCTGGTATAAAAATCCGGGATTCGTGCCGGGCTCCACATCATACCAGGTGCCCCACTCGTCACAGATCAGACCGATCTTCTTCTCTGGATCGTATTTGTCCATGATTGTGGAGTGTTTTCTGATAAGTTCATCCAGCTTAAATGCCTTTGCCAGAGTCTTGTACCATGCAGCATCATCGAAATCCAGTGCACTTCCCTTGTGAGACCAGTCATCCTCCGGCAGGGTATAATAATGCAGGGAAAGCCCGTCCATAAAACCATGCAGCCATTCCGGAGCATTCTCAAAACAGGTCTTTAATACCTCTTCCGTCCAGTAGGTATCTCCGGCGTTGGGTCCGCAGCATATCTTGAAAATAGGATGCTTCTGATCATAATTTCTCACATAGGTCTGGTATCTGCGGTACAGATTGCCATAATAGGACGGAGACATATTGCCGCCGCATCCCCAGTTCTCGTTGCCTACACCGAAATAATCCACCTTCCAGGCTTTCTCTCTGCCGTTTTCCCGGCGCAGGTCTGCCATGGGGGAGACTCCGTCAAAGGTCATATACTCTACCCACTCGGACATCTCCTGTACTGTGCCGCTGCCCACATTGCCGTTGATATAAGTCTTACAGCCGATCTGCTCACACAGTTCGAAGAACTCATGGGTACCGAAGCTGTTGTCCTCGGTCACTCCACCCCAGTGGGTGTTGACCATCTTCTTGCGGTTCTCCTTCGGTCCAATACCGTCCTTCCAGTGATATTCGTCCGCAAAACATCCACCGGGCCAGCGCAGCACCGGAAGTTTCATCTCCTTAAGCGCTGCCACTACATCGTTACGCATACCGTTGGTATTGGGAATCTCGGAATCCTCTCCCACATACAGTCCTTCATAGATACATCTGCCCAGATGCTCGGAAAAATTTCCGTAAAGCTCGGGATTGATATGTCCCTTCTTATTTTTTTCATTGATATACAGCTTTGCCATATTGATCCTTTCCACGGTCTACGCTGATGCCGCTGTGACTTTTTCCGTAAAATATGTCACTGGAAGCCCTTCACTTCATGCCAGCTCTCCGCAGGCTCCGTGCTCTCTTCCACCTGTACGTCCTCATATACTACACTTCTCAATTTATCTTCCGAAAAATTATCCACTCTTGCCTTGATCCGCAGATCTCTCAGGGTAAAATTCGTCAGAAGATACTGCTCTTCATCCGCGATCACATCAAAAAACGTATCACAGACACAATCACAGTCTCTCATGGTGATATGATCGGCATAGGACAGTGGTCTGTCCTTGCGATCCTTCAGATCAAAAAACTGTGTCCAGGGATAAATCTTCAAAAATTCTTTGACTCTGCCCTCGATCTGCTCCACGGTAATGTATTCATAGTTCTGTGGGGTGTCCGGACGCATTTTCAGCCACAACAGTCTCGCTGCACCTTTGATCTTGATCCTGCGCATGAGGATATTCCGGTTATGTACCGATTCCGAACCACAGGTGAGGCACCCGTGACAGAAACCGTAAACACAGTCCTCCACCAGAATCCGTTCGTTGGTGCCGTTCTCCGGCTGGCTGTCCGCCCAGGGACCCTTGCCGCCTTTTAATACTACAGAATCATCATTGACCTCCATGTAGCAGCCCTTCACCAACACATCCGTACAGACATCGATGTCGATAGCATCCGTACTGGGTGCGGGCACCGGTCCTGCCGGGGAATAGATCTGACAGTTTATGTATTTTACATGATCGCATTTATAAATATGTGTGGTCCAGAAATGGGAATTCTGCAACCGCAGGTCTGCAATCAATACATTTTTGCAATTCGACAGATAGACAAGGCGGGGTCTTTGTTCTTCCTTGTTACCGCCGCCTCCCCATTTCCAGCGAAGCCAGCAGGCTCTCCATGCCTTAAGACCGTTACCGTCGATGGTACCCGGTCCGCACATGGTGAAACCGTCCACCCCGTCCGCATTGATCAGTGCCGCATAGTAAAGGCAGGTCTCTCCCTCAATCCGGGTCTCACACAGATCATAATCCGAGATATCGTTGCTGCCCTTTAAGGTTGCTCCGGCGGAAACATAGAGGTTCACTCCCTGTTTGAAATAAATCGATCCCGTCAGATAGGTTCCGGGCGGTACCACCAGGACACCGCCGCCTTCCTCTGCCGCCAGATCAATGACTTTCTGGATCTCTTTGGTATAGATCCTCCCATCGTCCCAGATGCTGTATTCCGTCAGAACATACTGTTTCCCAAGCTCTGACAGCTCCGGAATCTTCGTCTCATAGAACCAGCCATCGATTGGGGTTCCATCGGGAAAATATTCTGTAGGTCTTATTTTTTCACTATCCATTTCAAGCTCCTTTGCGTTCCGTTCCTCAGAATCCGAACACCGGATTTTGGTCTCTGCCCGTTACTATCCAATTTCTACAAAAGTCGTATCGTAAGGCGCGATGGTTACCGTGCATGCCCCGGCCTGCGTAGGGATCGTGGTGGTCTGCCCGGTGTCGCTGTTGTTGATGACTACCAGTTTTCTGCTCTCCGGATAATAAGCGCACTCCGTATACAGGTTATCCGTCATATAATTGCCGGAAATGCCTTCTCCGCCCGCATAGCGGATCAGCTGGTACAGCATTCTGGTGTTCCACAGGTTCACCTGGAAAGAGGATAAGTAGATTCCCATTCCCTTGCCAAAACGGTTCACGGTCACCAACGGCTTCTCGCCGTCTGCTAAAAGTACCTGTGCCCTGCCATCTGTCAGATACCGGTTCTCCTTTGCTTCCACGCCTGCACCCTCAGGGATCAGCCCCTCCGGATCCGCTGCCTCGAACGCCCACCTGCCATGGCATACTCTTGCACCGGTATCCTCGTCGATTCCCAGCACATGTGCCATGCGGAAATACGTATCATAGCCTTCCACTGCGGAAGGTTCGTTGACACCGATGAAACAGCCGCCCTCGTGTACCCACTTTGTAAGTACGGTGACAAGTTCCTCATCCTTCCAGGCATCTCCGCCACTCCATGCACTTCCGGCTCTGCCTGCATTGATCACAACATCTACATCCTTCAGTATACCGTTTTTCACATCTTCGAAGGAGATGAATTTCACATCCACAGGAAGTCCGGACAAGGCTTCGTTAATGTGGATCAGATCGTGCATATAGGTCTCGTGGAAATGTCCGGACAAGGTCCAGGAACGTAAAGCCCCCCAGTAATGCAGCACTGCCACACGGGTCTTGATCCGATAAGGCTCTCCCGCATCGTGGAAACTGCGGATCAGCCGGAACTCGTCTGCCACTTTTTCAATATAGTCACAGAAGTCCGGGAAATCCTCTACCAGATGGAGATATCCGCCGAGACCGATCCTGTCGATCTTCGCGCGCAGCAGGGCACGTCTGACGCTGTTCCAGTATTTTTTCGCATCCAGTGCCGGATTACCGCCCTCCATGAAGGTCGGTGCACCACCCAGTCCCACAGGGAACAGGTACGGATGCAGACGCAGTTCATGTATAGGCACATCCACGCCCGCACACAGTCTTGCTTCGTAACCGGAGAATACACATTTGATCAGTCCGTCGAAGCCAAACTCTTTAAATCTTCCGTTGTAAGGCTCCACGCCTACCCAGCTGTCATCATAGAAGACATATGCCTTTTTACCGTAAGAATGTACCATATCGATCAGTTTCTTACCAAAAGAAATGACGAAATCATTGATAAATGCCATCCAGTCCGCTTTTTTCGCATTGCCGGGCATATGGGTCACGTGCAGCTGTCCTTTATTGATAAAATCTTCCGCCGTCATGCGGTAACCGTATTGTTTCTCGAATTCCTGCAGTGCCGGAACACTGACGGTGAAATCATAAGACCCCCAGTCTGAGAACAGATTCCGGTTCCTTTCACTGCTTCCCCAGATCCATACGAAATTATAGAACATGGAGGTGAAACGTACCACCGTGGTATCCGGATGGGTCTCACACCAGTTCTTCATCCAGCTAAGCAGATACTCCTGGGTCTCGGGGTATCTGGGGTCGATCTGCATCAGATGCTCCTTATCCCAATGGTTCGTGGTATGATTGTACATGGAGATTTCTTCCCAGATACGATAGGCTAAGAAGCTCGCCGTATATTTGTGGAAGGGGGTGATGCCGGATAATGTCACGCTTCCCTTCTCTTTGTCATAGCTCCAGTTTGCATTGTCGATCTTAACGTTATTGGTTCTGTCATAGACTTCCCAATAAGCAAAAGCTTCCGCACTGTCATTGATACTGAACTGCTCCGCAAAAAAGCTGTCCATCAGTCCGATGGTCACGGTATCTGACTCTGCTACCTGAGGAGGCGTACACAGGAAAGTCTGCTGTAATTTGTCCTGATTCTCCTTTGCCCAGGCATTATGATCTCTGATAATACAGATGGTGGAATAAATGCCGTAGCCGGCGTGGGTGATCTCATCGGAAAGCACCGTGCCATCACTGTCACGAATCACATCCGCGCCCCACTTTTCCGCCATCTTCAAGGTCAGTTCCTCATATCCCGATTCTCCCGGTAATGTAAAACCACCTTTTCCCATTCTGAGTTCCTCCTCATATTCTTACTTATTCTAACTTTTCTGACTTATTCTCACTTAATTCTTGCTCGTTCTTATTTTCTTACTTTTCCGGTCTCTCCCTGCCATTTCATTGCTGTTCGTCCCGGCGCTCCGGGATCTGCAGTTCCCGTTACAGAAGCTCTTCCTTCAGGCACAGCCTGACCACACGCTCAAGCTGCTCCGCCTCGGACAACAGCACCTGATCTCCCGCAGGGTCCGGAATGTCTTTGTAGATCTCCGGCTTCTTCGGCACTTTTATTTGTCCCACAGACTCCCATGCACCAAAGCCTTCTGTCACGCACTCAGCCAGATAAGCATAAGCTCTCTCAGAATGTCCCGTACATTTCTCCCGGATCTCTTCTGCCACATACCCTGCCATTTTGTAAGCGCCGAAATCATTGGTATGGGTATAATCTCCCGGGAAAAAGATGGGTTTGGCATCCTGTAATCCCTTCTCCAGCACATATTCCTTGCTGTGGGCATGAAGATCCAGCACGGGAATATGGTACTGTGCTCCCAGTTCCAGGCACACATCTGCGAATTCTTCCAGCAGATCCAGATAAGTCTGATCACGCAGTCTCCATGTATTTCTTGCAATAGGTGTCACCAGTACCGGACAGACTCCCTTTGCCTGATTCTCCTTGATATAACGGTGCAGGTTTGCCTGATAGCCGCCCTTCGCCTGCAATTCCGGAAGCTTCTGGTCATTGTGACCGAACTGAAAAAATACGTAATCACCCGGTCTGCTGTACTGGTCGATCACCGCATAATGTCCTTCCTTGCGGAATGTATCGGTAGTCAGTCCCGAGTGGGAATGGTTCGATACGGCAAGTTTAGCATCCAGATACGCGGGAAGCATCTGTCCCCAGCCGCAGTAGCATGTGCCGGGATAATAAGGATAGTCTCCGGGCTGGTCCGTCACTGTGGAATCTCCTGCCAGATATACCGTAGGACAATTCATCTCTTCCACCGTAAGGGCGCTGATCCTGGGTTGGTCTGCCAGCACTGCAATATCCACCGTCTTATCCGCAAAAATCTGGGAATGTCCCGACGGTACGATATCACAGACATTGACTGCCATCGTATAAGTGAACTCACCGGCTCCCACTTTTCCACGATAAACAAGGCGTCTTCTTCCGGTAAAGATCAGTACTTCTCCCATATTCTCTTCCGAGCGGATGGTCAGAGTGATCTTATAATTTCCCTGTCTTGGCACATCCACCTTGAAGATCAGTGGGATCCGCCTGGGGGAACCCGGCATTTTCTCTCCGGATTGTCTCTCCAGGGATTCCACTTCTTCCGTGGAATCCAGATAGCAGCCGTTCTCATCTTCCTTCAGGAACGTCAGATCCTGATCCTTGTACCAGTACATCGGTTCAAAGGACGAATTCAGTTCCCGGATCTGCAACATTTCCTGTTCTCTTCTGTTTTTCTCCGTTACAAAGCCGTAGCCTTTTCCGGGCTGATAGAGATCGTCACTGCCCACGTCGATCAGATTGGCAGTTCCTCCGTCCTTCCCGAACAGAAAATTTCTGCGAAACATTTATAATGCACCATCCTTCTCGATCTCATCGGATACTAACAACGTTGCAAAAAATGATAATGCCAGTCCCTGTCCCCAGCCCTGGATATACGCCCTGGGGATTCCTCGGTAGCCTTCCTTGTCTCTCATCACGGCGGTTCCGCCGGATACGTTCATCACCTTGCCGTCCTCACTGACATTGGCAAGCAGGCCCCTGATTGCTTTGTTAATGTATTTGCTATGTAAAGGATTGCCTCTGGTCAGCATTGCTGCGGCAATTCCCGCAGATGCGGAGATTTCTTCATAAGACTCCGGATCATCCACCACAGTTCTCCACAGTCCGTTCTCCGTCTGGTACAACTTCAGGGCTGCCAGCTGCTCATTTAAGGAGCCAGCCACATCGATATACTTAGGATACAGATAGCACTGCGGCAGGATGCCTCCCACCTGTGACATGGTAAACGCCGCCCAGGCATTGGCTCTTCCCCAATAGATACCGGACATATGATCTCCGGCAATATTGTCATAGCCGTGATACCAGAGTCCGCTGCTGGGGTTCTGTAAATATTTGATATGCCAGTAATACTGGTTCAGTGCATCATCAATTAACTCTTCGTCGTGCTCCATCACGCCCACACGCAGCATTAAAAATGCCGCCATGAACAGAGTGTCGCACCAGCACTGCTCAGGAAAATCATTGTTGGCAGATACGGTGTGCTGCAATACATGGTCTCCGAAACGCAGAGCATCCTTTCTTAAATAAGCGATCTTGCTCATGAGAATGTCGTGATACTGCTGCTCTCCGGTGGCCTGATATAAGGTGATCAGGCAGTGTCCCATGGCGCAGGCATTCACTGTCCATACCTTGGGCAATCCCAGATCGATCAGCTCATCGATACGATCCTTTAACAGATCCAGGTATTCCTTTTTCCCGGTCTTCTCATAGGCATCACTGATTCCGTAATATGCCACACCGCAGGGCCAGTCCCAGGTGAGATCCATATTCATGGTCTTTTTCACGATTTTATCAATGACTTCCTCTATTTCTTTCTTATCATATTCCAGTTTTAACATAATTCCTCCGTTTCTGCCTTTCGGCGGTTTATATTCTTTTCCCACAACTGTTCTTATAATAAAACAATCTGTCGGAAAAAAATATAAAGCATCTTCAACTATTCAGAATCCCATTCACAAAATCGCTCTTTCAGAGCTTTCCTTTTTCTAATATAGCCCCCAAGCCATTCATGCCTGGGGGCTGTATGTACTTACTGTAATAAAACTTTTTACTTACTGAAGTCTGGTAGTGTTACCTGCATCCAAAGCAGCCTGTCTCTCATCGATAACTTCCTGGTAACCTGCATCCAGGTACTTCTGGCTCAGCTCGTCATACAGAGCGTCGAACTGGTCCTTAGAGCACATGGTCAACTTATCACGATACTCGGTATACAGATCATACAGAGTCTGGTTGTACTCAGTTACTGCATCGATAGAAGTTGCAAACAGGCAGTCGGAATTAGCCTTGCCTGCTTCGTAGATAGCAACCTGTCCGTTGTAGTTAGCCAGGATCTGATCATAGAAGTCCTGAGGAACGCCCTGAGGGGTGATTGCCTTGATGTCCTTCTCGATAGAACCAAGAGTCTTAACTGCGGTTACTGCACACCAGTAGTCTACGTTATTGTTGTGTCCCTGCTGCTCAGCCAGACCGGTCTGATCTGCTACTGCTACGGGATCGCCGTTGTCATCGTAGTTGAAGTTCACACCTTCGATACCCCACTGCATGGTGAACAGATTCTCGGGCTGGTTCAGCCACTCAAGGTACATCATAGCTGCCTTTACTTCATCCTCGGTAGCATCGTTAGCGAAGCCGATCATCATGCCGAAGTTGGTTCCGGGTCTATAAGAAGCGGAAGATCCCCAGGTCTCATCCTGTGTCCAGGTGGAAGGAGTAACTGCGATTGCCAGCTTGGCATCGGGGTTAGCATCATAGAAGGAATTCAGTACGTTCATGCTGGAAGATACATATCCGGTCCAGGTAAATGCTTCACCGTTGATGAAGTCTGCCTCTGCCTCGGAAGCATCTCTTAAGTAGTACTCGGGATTGTAGTAACCATCATTGTACAGCTCGTTTTCGAATTTCAGGAATCTCTTCTGAGCTTCGGTGGACAGTGCGGGGATCTGATAGTCACCGGTGGTTGCCCATGTGGTCTCATCCTGAGGATAATCTCTGTAACCATAGTTCTGGTCGATACCTGCGCCGCTTATTTTCTTACCGCTTAAGGGATACTTGTGACCATTCTCTACCAGTTTTGCATACAACTCTAACAGCTTGGTGTTGTCGCCAACGGGATACTCAGAGAAGCCAGCCTCCTCCAGCCAGTCCTGACGATAGAAAGTACACCAGGTATAAGTGGTATTACCGTAAGGTCTGTAGCCAAGTAACAGATAATCTTCGTCATCCAGCTTGGTGTAAGCATCGTTGCCGTGCTCTACCATGGTCTCCCAGTAGGTAGGAGCGATCTGCTTGAACTCTTCTACATCGTAAGTCTGCAGATAGCCGTCTGCCTGCCAGCTTGCCAGCTTATCATAGTCATATTCCATACAGACGGTAGGAAGGCTCTGGCTTGCTGCCAGCATAGCGTAATCGGTCATAACGTCGCTACGGGTAATTCCTACATATTCTACAGTGATGTTGTACTTGTCACCGAAGTTCTCCTGTACCCAGTTGGTCCAGTAGTTGTTCTCTACGTCAGAGCATCCGTTTCCGGAAGAACCACGATCGTATACGGGAATCTGTAAAGTTACATTGCTTGCAAAAGGCTCCCAACCATCAATACCTGCTACTGCAGTGGATCCCTCGTCTGTGCTTGCTGCTGCGGAGCTCTCTGCTACAGACTCCTTTGTTCCGGCATCTGCGTTTGTGTCAGCGCTGCTGCCGCATCCGGTCAGAGTGCTCATTGCCATAGCACCAACCAGTGCTGTTGCCATTACCTTGTGAAGAGTATTCTTCTTCATAAATCAATCCTCCTTGTTTTTCCGAAGGAAAAATCCGAGTCCCTTGGCGAGGAGAGGATTTTCCTCCTTAATTTAAATACATAGTTTATGTGTACCCCCGGTTTCAGGGAAAACTAACATGGTTATCATTGCTTCTTTATTAATTATTACCGATTACTTTTTAGCCCTTAACTGCTCCGATCATGGTACCCTGTACGAAGTACTTCTGTAAGAACGGGTAGATAACGATGATAGGAATGGTTACGAACATGATGCTGGCTGCCTGCAATACTTCGGGTGTGGACTGGATCGCACTGCCGGTATCTGCCAGGGAAGAGGTCTGTGCTTCCGCTGCGGATGCTACCAGCTGATACAACTTGTACTGGATCAGTTTCAGGTTCGCGCTCTTGGTGTAGTACATGTTGTCTGAATAAGCATTCCAACGTCCTACAGCATAGAACAGAGACAACGTTGCCAGAATCGGTTTGGACAGCGGTAATACGATCTTGCTTAAGATCTGGAAATTGGTTGCGCCATCCAGGAAAGCGGATTCTTCCAAACTGTCGGGAATCGTGCTCTGGAAGTAGTTCTTCATGATCAGCATGTTGTACGGGGAATAGATCAGAGGTAAGATCAACACCCACATGGTATCCAGCACATGCAGCTTCTGGTATAACAGGTAGCTGGGGATGATGCCGGCGCTGAAGTACATCGGTACCATCAGCAGGAAGGTCAGTAACTTTTTACCCTTTAATCTCTTCTTGGAGAGAGGGTAAGCTGCGCAGGTACATACCAGCATTCCCAGGACCGTGAAGATCAGGGTAACGATTACCGAGAAGATCATGGAGTAGGTCATGGAGTTGTCTGCAAATACCTTTTTATAAGCCTCGAAGGTGATGTCCTTGGGCCAGAAGTAAACGCTCTTGGACATTACTGCGGTATTACCGGAAATGGACTTTACTGCTACATGCAGGAAAGGCAATACACAGCTGGCACAGAGGATGACGATCACTGCCATCATGATGAAATCGCTGATGCGGAATTTGTTGACCGCATGAGCTCCGCCTGCGGAGGTAGATTCTTCATTGATATTCACTTCTTTTTTCTTCATCTTACTCACCTCCTACAGTAATCCATCTTCGCCAAGCTTCTTGGCAAATTTATCGGATAGCAGAACCAGGATCAGTCCGATCAGTGACTGGAACAGGCCAACTGCGGTGGCTGCGCTGAACTTTCCGGCTCCGATACCTTTATTATATATGTAGACAGCCAGCTGATACTGGAAGTCTTTGACCTGTGAATTCTCTAACGCGGTCAGTCTCTCTAAGTTACTTCCCATGACACGTCCGAGGTTCAGGATCAGCAGTGTTACTACTGTACTCTTGATACCGGGGAGTGTGATGTGCCACATTCTCTTCCAGCGGTTTGCGCCGTCGATCATGGCTGCTTCATACAGTTCTCCGTTGATGCCGGTGATTGCTGCCAGGTAGAGGATCGTGCCCCATCCCATTGTCTGCCATACGCCGATCAGCAGATACGTTACTGCCCAGTGCCATTTCTCGTTCAGAAAAGGAATTCCTTCGGAAATCACACCCAGGTTGGTTAACAGGATGTTCACCAGACCGGAGTTGGGACGGAACATTGTCATCGCTACGCTTCCAATGATAGCCCAGGAGAGGAAGTGCGGCAGATACAGGATCGTCTGGGATACTTTCTTAAATTTGGGATATCTTAATTCATTCAGGATCAGTGCCAGGATGATCGGCATCGGGAATCCAACGATCAGATCCGCCAGATTAAATACTACGGAATTGCGAAGCGCCCGGATGAAATCGGCATCCTTAAATATCTTAATGAATGTTTTCATTCCCACCCATTCGCTGCCTGCATATCCTTTTGCCGGTTTGTAATCCATGAAGGCCATCCGCAGTCCCGGGTAAGCACCGTAGCTGAATACAAATACCATAATCAGTGGAAACAGCAACAGCAGATATAATTGCCAGTCTCTTTTAAAAGCTTGTTTCCAAGTGATTTTCGTTTTCACTCCCACCACGTTGGCTGCATTCTTTTTTGCCATATCGAACCTCCTCAAGTGTCAGTATATTTTCTCGTCACTTTGTACACTTTTTTGTAACCTTGTAAGCATATTATCATACAAGTTGTCATATTTTTCTAATCAAACGTTATAGAAAACTATGCAAAAACAACCATTATAAATTATGTTCGTTTTTCGTAAGTTTTCTTATTACGTCCACTTTTCAATGTCATAGCATGTATTTTGTGAAAAAGCGTCGCATTTTTCAAGTTTTTTAGCCATTTTTAGGTTTCATTCCGGAAACGATGCCAAAAGCATACCTGTTATTTATACAACATAATGGTTGATTTTGTCCAATTTAATTGTTATAAATAATGTATGGACATTATTTCCATTGAAGCAAATACATTTTTTGTGTTGTCCGGCAGGATGCACAAAGGATTTCGATACATTCCACAGGAGGTAGGAAATGGCCAAGTCGAGACGAGTCGTTACAGAATACAGAAGCTACTATCTGCCCATGCAGTTTCCCGTACTGCTTCTGTCCGGTGATTATTGGAAGATTTCGGACATCCCCAGCGGAAGTCTCCACTTCCATAATTGTCTGGAGATCGGGATCTGTCATTCCGACAGCGGCACATTAGAGATCAACGGGGAAAAGCAGACCTTCCATGCCGGCGATGTCACTGTCCTGCCCCGCAACGTCCCCCACACCACTTACAGCACTCCCGGTACCAAGAGCCACTGGTCCTATCTGTTTCTGGATCCGAAGGAGCTGTTCCGCAATCTTCTTCCCGCTTCCTGGAAAAATTACGACCTGTCCACAGACGGCTTTCCCGGCTTCCGCTATATTTTCAGTCAGGATGCTTTCCCTCACATTAACTATCTGGTGTCTCATATCATCCATGAGCTGGAGGAACAGAATCCCTGCTATCAGATCAGCGCCAGAAGCCTGTTGTGTTCCCTCTATATCGAACTGTACCGGATCGAAAGTCTCGGCGGTGTCAACCCCGACACTGCGAAACCGGGTTCTCCCGAGATCCTATCCCTACAGGACCGCAAAAAAGAAGGTGAGATCGCCGAAAACTCTCTGGTGATCTCACCCGCTTTGGATTATATTGAAGAAAATTATATGCAGCAGTTTACCATTGAATATCTGGCGGAACTGTGCCATTGGAGTCCGACACACTTCCGCCGGGTCTTCCATGATATTATGGGCACTTCGCCATTAGACTATGTGAACAATACCCGGATATTAAAATCCTGTATTCTGCTGCGCAGTACAGAACATTCCATTCTGGACATTTCCGAAATGGTAGGATTCCATTCCGTATCCAGCTTTAACCGCTACTTCATCAAGCTGATGCAGATGTCTCCCAGAGAATACCGCAAGCAGATGCAGCAGAGCGAGAAAAAGGCGGAGAACCAGTCCATTTTGGAATTTGCCGGATGGATGCGGCCGGAATAGACACAAGCCGGCGGTTCCGGCCATTATGCCAGCTTCTTGTGCTTCCATTTGCCGGAATAATACCGGAGCACGGGAATGATGCAGCCGCAGCTCCAGGACAGGGGTGTGGCGATCCAGATTCCCGTCACGCCAAAGATTCCGGACACCAGGTAGGCGAACACGATCCTGCCGGACAGTTCCGTCAGCCCCGCCACCATACAGGTATTCACATCTCCGGCGCCACGGATCACATTCTGATAACTCTGCATCACTCCGGCAATCACATAAGCCACGCCGATGATGGTCAGATACGTACAGCCGATGCCGATAGCTTCTCCCGATTCGTTTGCATCCAAAAACAGCGTCATTAACTGCACCCGGAAAATGAGTACCATGGCGGCGATAAAAATGCTGGCTCCCACCATGACACCCAACGTCTTATATAGTGCCTCTCTGATTCTGTCATATTGATTTTTCGCAATATTTTGCCCGGTGAATACCGAAAGTGCCGTTCCGATAGAGACAATGACCTGAATCGCCACGCTGTCCACACGGTTTGCTGCCACGTAAGCTGCCATGGTGGACGAGCCGAAGGAATTCACCAGCCTCTGTACACTCATGCCGCCCAGTGCGATCATGCAGGACTGAAACGCCGCCGGGAATCCGGTCTTTACCACCAGATGGATATAATTCACTTCGGGTTTCCACTTCATCAGGGATAATCCGATTTCTTCTCTCACTTTCCACACTTTTACAAAGCAGATCACCGCTGAAGTGCACTGTGCCAGAATCGTCGCATAAGCTGCTCCCGCTACCCCCATTTTGCAGACAATAATGAAAAACAGGTCAAAAGCAATATTCATTGCCGATGAAGCGATCACCGCACGCAGCGGAGTCTTGGAATCTCCTACACTGTTCAAGATCGCCGCGCATCCGTTGTAGATGACACTTCCGAAGACAAAGGTATAGATGATATGGAGATACTCTGCGGAATAGCCCATGACATTCTCCGGTACACTTAACAGCCGCAGGAAAAATTCTGCACAGAAGATTCCGATAAGTGACATAATACAGGTCAGCACCCCTGCCACCCAGACAAGTGCCGTCACGGTCTTCGCCAGTCGTTCTTTATTCCCACAACCAAAACACTGCGCCACCACCAGCCCGGCACCGTTACACATGCCACTGACCAGCGCCAGCAGAAAATAAGTCAGGGTTCCTGTACTTCCCACGCCTGCCAGTGCACTCTCTCCCAGGAATCTCCCCACGATCACCGTGTCCGCCACATTATATATCTGCTGGAATATATTACCGATCAGCATGGGGATGGCGAAACCGATAATCAATTTTAGTGGTTTTCCCTGCGTCATATCTTTCATATGCGTATCCTCTTTTCAATCATTCTGGTTCCGAAATAGCAATCCTGTCAGACTGGGTTCCGGTCAGTTCAGCTGCTGTAATCTCGCGCTTATGAGACAATTCTCCTTTTTCGGCGGCAGGTCGTAATAGACATCCGTTTTGAACGGATCCAGTTCCAGAGTCAATTGTGTCGGGCAGCCGTAGCGTTTCAGAGCCACACGCCATAGTTCACCGTTGGAGAACCAGTCGTCGATCAGTTTTCCGTCCTGATACAGGCGTGCGCAGTCCCCGCCGAAATCCAGTTCCAGCCAGACATCACCTGATAGAGCATCGGTCGGGTGATACTCATATTCCAAGGTTAATTCATAGACGTTTGGCTCTGTTTGACCATATACATTCCGGATGCTTTCCACTGCCTGTCCGACATCCGTGATCTGCACCTTACCGGCTTCCGTAAAATGCAGATCCGGTAACAGATCCACCTTACCCTTTTCGTCTGCTCCTTCTTCCACATGGCAAAAATACTCTGCATCGTGTGTCGTAAGGATCCTTACCGCTTCCGCATGTTCCTTGCCATCGTTCCACTCGAAATAAATATCTTCCGGCTTCTCATCCGTATAAAAATAATAAGTTCCGTCATAGCATCCGAGGTAAGAAGCATTCGTCCCATGAAGTCTTAGCCGCTCTCCCTGTATCTCCACCGGTAGATCATACGGCAGCACCAGAATTGCATCCGTCCGCACATGGATCCGGTCAAAAACGATCTGTTTCCGTGTTCCCTCACCAGCCGGTACCGTAAATTGCAGCGGTGTTTCCGGTGTAATCCGTTTCTCCGTCATTTTCCGTTTTCTCTGATGGTTGTTAATAAACAGAAATCCGCAGCCTGCTGCTTCATTGTAGCGGAAGACCGCCCGCAGTGTCTCCATATCTTCCGCACCCGCAGGCTCAGGGATATTATCCGGCAGGTACACCTTTGCCGGTGCCAGCAGTTCTTGTGTATTTCGGATAAAAATATGGTGCTTGCGCAGCCTGTAATAACTCTCCGACGGCAGACCGTTTTCCCGTAAGCATGTCTGGAAATCATAGCTCTTCACCGGAAGGTCATTGGCATAGCCGGTCGCTTTCGACTCCTGCAGGGTGGTGTATTTTCCGTCAGGATTCACGCCGCCGTGATACATATAATAGCCGATCAGATTTGCCCCTGCTCCCAGCATACAGATCGTCTGCGCCTCGATGTCCTCCGGGTAAGGGTAGGTACGTCTGTGTGCCGTCACCTGCAGTCCCCCTCCCAGTTCCGCCGTCAGGTAAGGGAATTTCTCTGCATCAAAGGTAAAACTGCTCTGTCCTTCGGCGAAATCCGAAGCAATATTGGCATCGTCATGAAAAGGCTGAAACAGGAAATTCTCGCTCGCCGCAAGTTCGCGGGTATGGCTTGCCCACGGTGCATCCACATACCCTCCGAGCACCGGCAGGAAACCTTCCGGCACGTAGGCGCCACCCCAGCCGGTTGCCGACACATAGGGCACCGTCAGTCCCTTTTCCTCCGCCATAGTGCGTAATGTACGCATATGCGCCATTCCTTCTTCTCTGTCGGAAGGGCCACCGGCATGTCCGTATTCGTTCTCGACCTGGATACCGATGACCGGTCCTCCGTCCTTATGCAAAAAGCCTGCTGCCTGTTCCGCAATCTTCGTAAAAAAGATATCCACATACTTCAAATACTGTGAATCATCTGTCCGCAGGGTCAGCTCTCCCCTCTTTTCCTTCTTCACCAGCCAGTCCGGAAAACCGCCGTTTCTGCACTCTCCGTGCGCCCACGGTCCGATGCGCAGCCATACTTTCATTCCAACTTCCTGACAGCAGTTCAGAAACGCTTTCAGATTCCTCCTGCCGGAAAAATCCCATTCTCCTTCCGCTTCCTCATGGTGGATCCAGAACACGTAAGTGGCAGCAATCTCCACGCCGCCGGTCTTCATATTCTCAAGTGCTTTCTTCCACTCTGTTTCCGGATAGCGGGAAAAATGGAATTCTCCCATGATGGGCAGAATTGGTCTGCCGTTGCAGGTCAGATACTCGCTGTTATAACTGTATATTTCTTTTTCCATGTTGTAATCCTTTTCTCATAGAACCTTCATCTTCAATCCTTCATCTTTAAACCTTTATTTTCAGGCTTTCCTTTTATAGATCATGTACCCGGATTCCCTGATGGCAATTATCCATGGCAAGCAATTCTTCCGCACATTTTTCCGCCTCGTCTGTCTGCCCCAGTCCCCGCAGTCCCAGACTCATCATGAATAGACAGTGCTTCCGATTCCGGTCGTTTAAGTTCTCCTCGAAGATCAGCAGATCCGGCAGGGATACCGCAAAATAGTCTATTTTCACATCATCCCCGATGTGCTCTCTGCCATAGTCCACCAGCTTCCTAAATCTGCGAACTGCCTGCTCTTCTTCCCCAAGCTTTCGGTACGCAAGTCCCTGATAATAGATCATTTCGGGCGGCTGGTCATTGTAATACATCATGCCTACCGGTTCCGATTCACCACGGCAGGCTCTTGTCAGGCTCGTTAAAGATTCTTTGGTCTCACCCAGTTTTTCCTGCACCAGTCCCAACAGATAGTACAGGTTATTTTCCTGTGCCGACTCCAGTTTTCCTTCGCCCAGATTATGGGGATATTCATCCACTGCCTGTAGGAGAAATGTTTTGGCTTCTGCATATTCTCCTTTTGCCACAGCCACTTTTGCCAGCTGATACAGGGCGGTCAGGTACTGGGCTGCCACTTTGCCTTCGCCACCTTCCCACTGATGGAACTTCCTTGCTTTGATCAGGTCGAGAGCCTCCGCAGCATCTCCCAGTGTGTTTAACAGCGTCACATACTCCAGATACAGGTCATCCCGGCTTTCCACCAGGACAAAATGTTTTTCCATATCGCTTAATCGTTCCTTCACGGGAACATTTAGACGTATTCTTAGCTGGTCCAGTTCCAAATATACTCTGGCATCCGTCTCATCCAGTGCAAAAGCTTTCTCCATTTCCTCGTACGCCCGCTTCGGCTGCTTTTTCACATTGTAATATGCCAGCGCCATATTTCTGTGAACCGTGGGGAACTCCGGATACTTAAGTGCCGCCCTTTCATAATCCGCTATGGCTTCCTCGTACACTCTCCTGTCATAGAGCAGGCATCCCAGATAATAATAAGCCATACCGAGATTGTATTCTGCTGCCAGACTCTTCAACACAATGTAGTCTTCCGTTCTGTGAGGGAAACAGCCATCTGTCACAGCCTTTTCTCCCAATGCCGCATAACGCTCTGCCTGTCCGGCATTTTCTTCCCCGTACAGGTTCCGATATCCGTAAGCGATATAATAATATACCAGCGGATAAATGTTCTCTTCCTGCGATACCTTCTGTTGTTCCACCCATCTCCCCGCAATGTCAATTCCCTGTGCGTAGTCTCCTGCCTCATAGAGGTCGATCATTAGCTCCAACAGAGTGTTATGGTTGATTTTCTCCGGCTGTCTGTCATAAAGCGGATTGATCTTCAGGCTCTCCTTATGCAATTCTTCCGCTTCCTGCACTCTTCCCAGTTTCTTTAAAAGGGCTTCCTTCAATGCCCGGGCTTTCATGCACTGGTACTGTCTGAGAATAGATTCATTTACATGCTCCAGTGCCTCTGCGAATCTTCCCGCTTTCGCATCCAGGCAGGCAAGTTCATAGAATCCGGGTGCCTGAAAGCTACCGCCCCAGATGGCTTTGTAAAAGGCATCGTAGGCTTCTTTTTCTTTTCCCTGATATTTCAGTGACAGTCCCAGATTATAATACGGTTCATAGTCATAGGGATTCGGATTGGAACGGATGGATTTCTCCACCGCCTTTCGGAAATACTTTTCCGCTCCGGCAAAATCACAGCTCCGTAACAGGCATCTTCCATAGGCATTGTTCAGGCGGATATCGGTAGGATCCCTGCGCAGCCCCTCCAGATAATAATCCTCGGGGTGACAGGTGGCATGCCGGTATTGTTCCACATGCAGACCGTAGAGAAACAGATCCTCCGTAGTTTCACAGTCTCCCGGAAGCGGTGCTGCCTTTGCCGGTTCCGGCACTTCTGCTTCGATCTTTTCCGGGAAACGATAAGAGACCAGTTCTCTTCCATCTGCGGAGCGGACGCATACCCACAGACCGCAGAGCGCCTCTGTGCCATTCTGCTCTCCCTCTGCAAATGCCGGTATCTGTTGCAATTTTTCCCGTCCGATCTTCACTTCATAAGTTTTCTCCGGTGACAGATCTGAGACTTCCTCATACAGTACCTTTTCCTGTCCGCCGTTTTCTTCGGGCAGGGTCAGCAGGATCTGTGCTTCTTTCTGCACAGATGTGGTATAGGCTGATACCGTAAGCTGTCCCGCAGTCTCATCATATTCCACATTCACCGCCGCATCGATCGTGGCATTTTTCACATAGCCGATATTTTTATAGGGCATAAAATACTGTTTGAAATTCTTGGTCTCCTGGGGCTGGATCCAGGTGAAATCCGGCTGATTGTCTGTAAAGCAGCCGGTCATCAGCTCAATATACGGACCGTCCTCGTCCGTTAGTGCCCGGTCCCATGCCTTGCCGAATTCACCACAGCCCCAGGTCCACTGCTTTTTCCCCGAAGCAATATGGTGATCCGCCACATGCAGAAGCCCTGCCTGTTTTCCGTAATCGTACTCGCCGATAAAGTTATAATCCGAGCGGTATGCCATATAAGAGGTTGGCACCGGAATATTTTTATACTGTGCAATATTCACATGATCGTATTTGTGCTTGTAATAAGTTCCTTCCGCGTAGGGGAAACTGATAACATCCCGTTTGCCGTGGTCATAGACCGCCGTCACATCCTCTGGGAATACGGAAATAGTGTCATCATTTACCGCCACTGCAGGGTTCGCCCACCACAGGAAAGTCTGGGGCATTTTCGTGCGGTTATAGAGTTTTGCCGACAATTCAATATATGCCTTATTTGGATACAAAGTCACGCCCAGCACGCCCTCCGTCCGGAACATATTCTCGATCTCGCCCATCCAGACCGTGGCGCTCCCGTCCTCATTTTCCGCATAGGTATATTCCACCGGATCAAAAGTACTGGGTCTGTGATGCTGGGGCCAGTTGAACTCAATACCACCGGAAATCCAGGGTCCTGCCAGTCCGACTAACGCCGGTTTGATGACATGATTGTAATAGATAAAATCATAGCCGTTGGTCTTGTCATAAGCCCTCTGGATCCTGCCGCCCAGCTCCGGCAGCATCATTACTTTCAGATAATCGTTCTCCAGAAAAAGCGCCGTATACTCCTTATCCACCTTCTCATCGCTGATCTTCTCGATCACGGTATGCGGATAGATTCTCCCTGAACTTCCCTGATAGACACGTTTCTCCAAAAACACGGGATTCTTATCCGGTTTCCCGGCTTCATAAGTGGGGATCGTCACTTTTTCTTCCCAGACATGTACTTTATTCATGGCATCCTCCTTTTTGGAAATTCCTGCTGTTTTTCTTTTGTGCCCATCATATCATATGATTTTTTCATTGACATTAACGCTTTTTGCTGTTATATTTATAAAAATTGCTATTGGAGGAATTATGTTTACCACAGAACATCTCATAGATCCCACCTCTGAATATTACATCTATACCCCTACTGCCGAAGCGGTCGAGTTCTTCTTATATCCGCTCTGTCTTGGGCATTTCCGCTATTTACCCGGATACCACCTGGAACGGAGCAGTTATAACAGTCTTCTCATCATGTCCATAACCGGAGGCAGCTGCCGGCTGCGTACTCCGGATGCAGAGCTGACTGTTTCCGCAGGGCATACTATTTTATTAAATTGCTATGCTCCTCACTCTTACAAAAGTGAAGAAGGCTGGGAAGCCGACTGGATCCATGTGGACGGGGCTGCCGCCTTGAAATATTACGAATCTCTGAGCCGCCTTGCAGGCACTGCCATTCCTCTGCTGTCCCATGCACCTGCCGGGCTGTCCTCTCTGACAGCATCGTTTTCCAACGGAACGGTTCCCTCGGAAGTCGCCGTCTCACTTCTCATTGCCGGAATGCTCTCAGAGTTTTCCTCCACGTCCGCTTCTGTCACAGGCGGAGACATCATATCCACGGTTACAGGATATATACAGTCCCACTTTGCAGAGCCGCTGTCCGTGGATGATCTGGCTGCCCTGGCGCACTTGAGCCGTTTTTATTTTATCCGTCTGTTCCGTCAGCGCACCGGTCAGACTCCTCATGAATATCTCATTGCCACCCGGTTGAATCACGCAAAATATCTGTTGAAAAATACAGACCTCACCGTAAAAGAAATCTGTTTCTCCTGTGGTTTTGCCGATGAAAGCCGATTCTGTACGTGCTTTAAAAATTCTACGGGGCTGCGCCCTTCGGATTACCGCAGTTAATATCCAAGAAGCGCGTGCAGTTCCTGCCCGGTGAGTTCCTCCGCCGGCTGAAATTTCTCTCCGGACAGATATTCGTAAATTGCCGTTTGGAGTGCTCTCGCCTCCGGGTACTGCAGGCTTCTGTGCAATTCCATGGTGGAGAGCAATACTTTTCCGTTCAGGCACCGGAACTCGATCAACTGTGCCATAGGACGTAAAAATGCATAGCTGTCCATCTCCGTAATCACAGATTTCATCGGTCTCGGCAGAATCACCGCCCGCTTGCATGCCGCAATCCACCATTGCCAGTCCGTATGAAAATCTGTCGGGAAACTCCGAAAAATAGGGTGCTCTGTATCGATCAGCTGTCCCATACCGCCTTCCTGCTCCGCGAAAGTCCCTACCGACCAGAAGTCCGTGGTAAACTGTGTTTTAATAGAATTCGGCAGGCTTTCTTTGTCCGCATCCGGTGACAGATAGACCTTTCCGCCGTTTTGAAGCACTTCTCTTGTCCGCTCATCAAAGACTCTGGTCTCATATACATTTTCCGGGCATACCGGAGTAGTCTTCTGATATACCCACACCGGATAAGAGCTGGTACAGTTGCCGACGTTCACTGTGAGAGTAAGTGCTGTATTTTTTTGAATTCTATCCAGCGAAATATCCAGGATACCTATCATAGTATAGCTTCCCGGAGGACAGATTTTTGTCTCGGTATCTGCTCCGGCTGCTATCATCGTCTTTTCGTTTTTTGTCAGTTCTTCCGGCTCATGGCTTCCGCCCGCAGATGCGCATTTTCTTTCGGTAAGTGTCCAGCAAAATACTCCTTCAATATTCTTTTTCCCGAAATTTGCCACTTCCACTTCTGCCTTCAGTCGTTCTCCTGCCTCATAGGTATAACGCGGCAGTTTTACCAGAATCCTGCTCTCTCTGAAAAATTCACGAAATCTTTCCGGTCTCGCAAAATCATATGGCTTCGGCTCCAAATGGGAATTCATCATGCCCACCAGTGCCGTTCCCTGTCCCGGAAAATCCTGCAGTCCCAAAAGAGAAATGCCCGACAGTTCCCTTGTCCGCATGGCAGCTTCGATCTCCTCCCGGTATACCAGTCTCGACAGTTCGCCGGTGGCTTCCACGTACTTTTTCCATAGGGGCAACAGTCCCTGTTCCTCTACCCGTTTCCGGATCAGCTGCAGATTTACCGGATCCGATATTCCGTGAAAGCTTTCCATTTCCTCAAAATCCGGCAACACCTCAAATTGCCCCACCTCGAAACTGAATACCGGCTTTCGATATTCCTTTCGTATCTCTGCCATCGCCGCATCATAAGTATGATCCGCCGATGGATAATTTTCGTTAATGTATCCCCGCATTCCGGAAAAAGTTCCCCGGATCACCACATTCTTACAGCTCTGTGAAGTATAGAAATCACTTTCCGAATCACACCCTTCCTCGCCATAGAACGCATTGGAGCCGTTGGCATATAATCGGGTAGGATCCAGCCGCTTCGCTGTCCTGACCAGCTCCCGCATCCGCTCTCTGCCTTCGCCCCGCGCCTGCAATTCATTCCCCAATGTCAGCATCACAAAAGAGGGATGATTGGCATAAGTTTGCAGTATCGCCGTAAGCTCTGCACGGTAATATCGGTAACTTTCCTCCGTCCCAAACGCATCCTTCGGATCCCAGTTGGACAACTCCGGCTGCAGGAGCATTCCCAGTTCATCCGCTGCCGCAAAAGCTGCCTCCGGCTCACAGTGGGAATGGAAGCGAACGCAGTTAATGCCATAGCTGCGGTATTTTTGCAGAATCTCTTTCCATTCCGGGATCGTCATGGGAGAATGTCCGGTTTCGGGGTATTCCGCGCAATTTGTCTCGCTCCGCAGAAAAAGTGTTCTGCCGTTCAACGCCAGTCTGCCACTGCCGTTATCACCGGATGTGCGGATGCCGAAGCGTGTCCGGTATTCACAGGTGCTGCTGTCTCCACCCTCTGCCGACGTATCACTGTCCAGGATTGCAGTCATCTCTACGAGATTGCCCTCGTCTTCATCCCATAGCTTCACATTTTCCTGCAGAGGCAGATCCCGGAGCCATACTTCTGTTGTTTTCCGCTCCTCCTGTCCGTTTTCTCCGAATTCTGCTAAAACATCCCCCGAGCAGGTTAAAGTTTCCGCCATCTTCTGTATTTTCCCGGATTCTTCTGTTACTGCCAAAGCGTCTGACTGTAAGACTATTTTAGCATCTTTTAATCTTTCCTTTGTTCCAAATGCCACTTCCACACAGACATCGACCTCGTATCCTCCTGTCATCTCCGGCTTCTGCTTCGGATATACACGGACACGATCAATAAAATTCTGCGGTCTGGTATACATACATAAGTTTCCGAGGATACCGTTCCAGTTCGTCTGTGTCTCGTCCGTTGCCGCGGAAGAATAGCAGATGGCTCCCTTGGGCATTCCCGGATAGCTGTTATCCGATAGAAATGTCAGTTCATGCTCCCCCTGTGTTACTCCGGTAAGTTCAAAGATATAGGGTGTACTCAAAGTCCCCGGTCGGAACATGGTGCACTCCGCACCATCCACCAGCAGCCGCAGGGCTCTTGCCCGCTCCGCCAGGACGAACAGCCTGTCTTTTCCGTAGTCCGGTATTATCATTTTCCGGCTGATTCGTGCCTCACCTTCATAGGTATGCCGTCTGGTAAATCTCGTGGCGATCGGTGCATCCTTGTCTACCTCTCCCTCGGCATTTCCCAGTGCCGCATCCGGGTGCCACTGATTGGCGCCGACGTCTCTATGACCGATTCCGCTCTCATCCAGAGTCCCCGGCAGACGCATCTGTGCTGCTGTTCCATCTGCCAGTACTGCTTTCCATGTTCCTTCCAGTGAAACTTGCATGGCTATCCCCCTGTTTCTGTAAATTAATTTCTATAATTTCTGTTCACCCATCGTACCACATAGCTAGTTTTATTATAGACTCTGCCCGGATTTTCCTGCAACGAATTCTGTCTCATATTCTATGCAAAAAAGAACCTCATTACCGATATCTCTATCAGTAATGAGGTTCTCATCATATTCTCATTGTCACGCGTCGAATTATAGTTCCCACCTACGGCAACTTTACCGCAGATTA
>ERZ808240.918-NODE-918-length-37570-cov-11.721818_pt1 | contig 37570 bp, 51 predicted proteins | sample MGYA00521084_ERZ808240 | MGnify/ENA primary metagenome ERZ808240 (study PRJEB31516, sample SAMN03275571) | gut metagenome | biome: mammalia-associated habitat; material: feces | host: Papio cynocephalus | place: Kenya | collected 2012-08-06 ... | reverse complement strand
TCCTTCCACGCTGTTGCATCCCAGGTCCCGCTTGTTGCTTTTGTTGCTTTCCACATCTTGTTGTTATAGACACACAGATCTCCAGCTGCATATGATTGTGCTGAATTATATGCAGCTGACACCATTGCTCTGGCTTCTTCATCTTCAAATCTTGTATATGAATCCTCTTCATCATATACATATCCCAATGTATTAGGTAATCTATTTGTTGCGGGTGCTTCCATTATCTGTTTCCTCCTTGTGCATGGATGTACTGTTCTTCATATTTTCCTATTCCTGCAGGAATTTTCATCCATTTTCCTTCTTTAACGATTTCCATAGTGCCAGTTATTACAGCTCCATCTTTCCCATGCGCTGTAACTCCTTTTGCTAATTTTTCCGCTGTGACAGTATCCTGTGTCAGATCAATTAATACTTTTCCATAATAGCTAACCTTACTCGCTGCCATATCTTTCTCGCTCCTATCCAATTGTAACAGTGGTTCCCCCAGCTGCATTCTCACTCTCCGCATAAGGAATTTTGCTGACGACGACAGAACCTAAAGCATCGTATCCTTCATCAGAGGTAATCGTTTGATCTGTCGTTTTGGGAGTTACTGTCTTCTTCTGGAGCTTTGCCGTTTCTCCTGCGTAGGTACCTGTCACTCCTAAGATAGACACTCCCTGTTTAATGTTCCCAGCAATCAGCTTATCCTGCTCCTCAGATGCGATAGCAACTGTACCACTTCCATCATGAAATCCCATTGGCACTGTATATTCACCTGTTTTGGATGCAATAGATCCAGTTATCGCCCCATTATTTGGCATTGTACCTGTTACCTTTTTGCCAGCCACATATCCCGTCTTACCTTTCAAAATTTCTGCAGCTGCGGCTGTTGCATCTGATGTATTTGCATCGTTAGTATTTGTTCCAGTTATTGCAGCACCTGTTTTATCATGGGCCGTAACACCCAATTTCAGATCTGCAGGTGTAACACTATCACCAGTCAGATCCATCAGCGTCTCACCAAAATATACAATCTTACTATTTGCCATTATTTATTTCCTCCTATAATCACTGTAATACCCGCTTCATTGGCTACATCGTATCGTGCAACTTCGTGTATTGTTACATTATCGGCCATTTTCTTTCCTTCCGTCTCCAGTATCTGCTCTGTTGCTTGCGGAATTACACTATACGTTCCTACATACGTCTTGATTGACGTATCACTATCACCATTTCTGATGTGAAACCATCCTTTTTCCCTGTATGGAATTATTTTTTTCGCTTCTGTCAAAGCATCTATTAATGCCTGAAAGCTGTCCTGACTGGTTATCTTCTGATAATCAATATTAGATTTCTGGACATTCACCTGAAAGATCGGCGTTGTGATATTGTTTCCGGAAGTGTCTACCATCTGCAGTTCTACCTGCAATATCCCAGACTCAACCGTCATCTGTTCATCAAAATCTACCTGAATCTGGTTATCTTTCAACGTGCATGTATTGTACACCACAGTCTCATCCGATTTCTTCGCATATACATACATGGATTCTGAATCAGGTACGATCACAGCTCCTGCAGCCGTAAGAGTGATCAATGCTCCACGGCCTACATTATTCTGCTGCAGATTCAGTACCCGTAACGGATAAACATTATAGAGATCAACCGTTATCGGCAGATATAACTTCATTCTTCCATTCCTCCAATTCTTTCAGACGTTCATTTTGTTCCTGCACCAATTTGAGTAGCGTCGGAACAATCACTCTACTATTCCAGGATTCCGGCTGACCCTGATCATCGTAATCGACAGCCGGCTCATAAATTTCCTGTACGTCTTCAGCAATAAATCCGATAAAAGTCTGTCCATGTCTGGGGTCATCTTCCGACAGATAATCGTCATTATACTTATATGTCTTAACCGGAAGTTTATACAGTTTATGCGGATCAATCGCTTCCAACTCTGTAGATTCATTGTGTTTGTACCGTCTTGATGATGAACCACACTCCAAAATCGTGCCTGCGCTGTTAATATGAACATTGGGTGTCGCACTTCCTTTTTTGCCATAACGTGTCTGAATCATTCCATCAGAGTCAATTCTTACTTTTTCTCCTGAACTTTTTCCCAACGTGAGTCTGGCAATACTGTCTTTCTGGTTATAATACAGTTCTGCATAATCACCTCCATAATCAACCTTAAAACCATAACCGCCCATGCTCATTTCTCCACCATCGGTGTTTCCCATGGTAATCGCCGGTGTATTTGGATCCTGTTCAACCAGATTAATTCCAATCCGTCCGTCTGCTCTGATCCAGAAAGGATACATTAGGCTTCCATCACTTTTCTTTAATTCCAGTACAATAAAATCTTTATTCGCATTTGTCCCGTTTCCAAGGTACACTTTGTAAGCACTGGTATCATTTGATATATCATTCTGCCCAATAGTCCAGCCGCCGATCTTTCCTTTTATGGCTGTGATTCCTCCCAGATTAATTTCTGCAATAATGTTTCCGGAAGCATCTACAACCTTACATGCTCCGTTACCATTCTGCGGCCCTCCCAGCGTCAAAATGCCGCCTTTTATAATGTTCGCAAGCATTGTCCCAGTTGTAATAAAATCAGCCACAATATGCCCGTCCTGCGTGATTGCGGTAGCATATGGACCGTTATAACCATTAGAGGAATATCCTAGTCCGCCTTTGTTCCATCGCCAGACTTCCGTCGCTGTATTAATGTCATCTGTGTTCATGATCAGCATCTCATATGGCTGATCATTTCCGTTTTTATGTAGTACTACATACCCGCCATTTGTTCCTGTGATCCATTTGGTGGCATTATTTACCGCTTCCTGCAGGAAGCTCACAGATGGTTTACTTTCCAGCGACTGTTGCTGTGCTGCTATCGTTCCTGATAGACTCGCCTTTGCATCACCGATGCTGACAGAGTCATACCTGTCAAGCAAAACGTTATACACCGTCTTGATAACCTTCGCTTTTGCGCTTACCCCCAGTTTTTCATATTCAATCAGGACTGTATCACACAGATTCACTCTTTCTAACGGCGCTATGTTCTTATATTCTTCTGTCTGCCATAATGCCACAAAAGAAACATCGATGCTTACTAACGGAATTCCTATTCCCGTCTTCTTGACATACTTCTGCGCCCACTTCAGAAGTTCATCCTGTGTTGGTTCTTCTTCAAATTCACTGGAGCAGTCTACTACTGTTATTCTTGGATATGGATAATTTCCTGCCTTGTCCGAAAGCACCACCTTCTGCGTCAGTTCCACATAGGTATCATCCTTCTTCCAGTATGGATAGATTCCCGTCACGGTGTTCGTGATATTTTCTTCCTGTTTCAGATCTGTGATATTTTTTCCATACTTCAGAACAACTCCACTGTCTCTTCCACGTCTCGCCTTCAGTCTTACTGTATAGTTATCCCACTCATATTCTCCACCGAACACATCCAGTACAGATCCTTCTGACCCACCCAGCTTTGCACGGATCCCGGCCGGTTCTTCTACTTCAAATGTTCCTGCAGTTGTCACATCCGTCCAAAAAGTGAACGGACAATTTGCAGCCGCATGGTCCTTCAATCCTACCATTGCTGCTGCCGCACTTGCTGCTGAAAATTTTGATACCGGTATACTGGCCAGCTGGTAGCTCACATGCTCCGCATACACCGTAACAACTCCGCCAATTGGTCTCGTTATTTTATAGATTCGGAAGCCCTGTCCACTTTTCCCATCAGCAGGAACTGCCCATATAATTCTTGATAACTGCAATTCCACATATAAGACTCCCGTGATTGGATACGTCATTTCCAGTTCATAACTTCCATTTCTTTCTTCAGTTACCGTGCATGAGATTGCAGAAGCAAGCTTACCAATTCCATTGGTCACAAATTCCATTGTATTTGTTTCATACAAAACAGGTATCATATTCTCCACCACCTCGGGGTTATTTCATACCCTGTTATTTTCCCTTCTGTACGGATTCCCGTTTTTCCTGCCGGAAGCGTAGGAAGATCTGTTAGCACAATATTGCCATTGCAATTAACCGCACCTTTGAACGCATTCTGGGTCTCACTGTCCAGATCTATATAACCATCTATGGCATTGATTTGAATTATCTGGTCCCCTACATACAGGGTTCCAGATGTTCCATATACCCGAATCAATGGTTCTGCCGGGAAATCTGTCGGATTATACAGTTCCAATTTTCCGGATGCCTTAATTGTATTTTCTCCGATTTTCAAATATCTCTGTGGTTTGCAGTCGAAGACAAGATCACATTCTCCTGACAGGTTCAAGAATCGTACATCAAAGTTTATTGGTCCAGAAAATCTGGCTTTTCGGTATTCATCCGGATGATAAGTATCTTCCAGTCGTCTGTACCCTTTTTCTGCGAGAAGCCACTGCCTTGCAATATCCGTCAATTCTTTGAATTGTGTACGAATGAATGCCGGGTATGTAAGTGACACATTTTTATAACGGTTTTTATCGACCAATAGATCACCTGATTTTCCCGGCACTTCTATTTTTTCGATATCCGGCTCCGGAGAGTCAAATGTCCCTGATCCGGACACATATATTCCTCTGTCTCTGCTATTGATTCCGTCAAACCAAAATGAACCAATCATCCGAACACCGCTCCTTTCCGCTCAACCTTTTCCGCTATCCTGTCCTCGATTATATCTGCGAGCTTGCTCACATCCTGTCCAGGAGCCCCATATACATAGATACTGACTCCACCCATCTCCGTGTGGTTTGTCGTCTGATTCGTAAGCGGCTGTACAACTGCACGATTTCCTGCCATCGTCAGGAGCTCCGGGCCTGCTTCACCTACTACTGCAGAACCCGATGACAGGATTCCTCCTTTTGCAAGGTACGGCACCTTATTCAGGCTTGGTATGCTGAATCCGTAGGATTCTCCTGAAAATGGATTGGTGATGTGGATACTGTTGATTTTATTGATGACGCTGTTGACCTTTCCGATCATTCCATTCAGGAGACCGATAACTGCATTCAACGGAGTCTTTATCACTGCCTCAAGCCCTCCGAATATTCCTGAAACAAGCTCCTTCAATCCCTTCCATGCCCGCTCCCAGTCTCCTGTGAATACTCCTCGGATAAAATCTATAATTCCGTCCAGTATACTTTTGAGTGAATCCCATATATTTTTCACATTGGCAAGGAAGGAATTCAACGCCTCTCCCAGGACAGGGCCAAACACATTTGTCCAATCTGTGACGAATATATTCTGCAGAAAATCATCCAGTGCCTGTATTTTTTCCTGTATCTGATCCCCACATAATGCAATCGCTGTAACAAGGGCAACGATTGCAGCAATTAACAGAATAATTGGATTTGCTGCTATAAAATTCATCACATTTGATGCATTATTCATCACTGTTGACATATTATTCATCACTGTCGACACCGTACTTATCATCGTTGACACTGTCCCAAGAATTGATATCAGATTCCCGATAATGATTAAAGCCGGTCCAATTGCTGCCACTACTAGTCCAATCATTACGATCATCTGCTTCTGGTCTTCATCCAGGCCATTAAACTTGTCCACGAGTCCGTTAATCCAGTTCACAAGGCCCGATATCATCGGTATCAGTGTCTCTCCAATCGAGATGGCGGCTCCCTCTACTGCAGAACTGAGCAGAGTCATCTGACCATTGAGATTATCCAGTTTTGTATCAGCCTGTTCCTCAGCTGTCCCGCCTGCATTTTTCAACGCCTTTTCATATCCGGCTACGGTATCGACGCCCTCCGTAAATATCTGATTCAGTCCTTTTGTAGAATCTGAGGTAAATGTAGCCGACAGAGCCGCTGCTTTCTCTGCGCTTCCCATTCCGTCAGTTGCCGTTTCAACATCTTTCAATACATCTGTCAAATCCCGGAAGTTTCCCTGCGCGTCCTGCACAGCTACCGTTGTATCTCCGATCTTGATAGCACCATCATCCATTTTTTGTGTGATGTCGCGCATGATTGCCGCCAGAGAAGTACCGGCTTCTCCGCCTTTGGTTCCCTGGTTGGCCATTGCCTCCAGAAGACTTGTAACTGTCTCAACGTCCTGTCCTGCCGCGTGCAGATTCGCCGCACAGTTTTTATAAGCATCTCCCAGTTGTTCCGCACTGGTATTGCTGTTTGCCTGTGCAAATGCCAGGATATCACTGAGATAAGCCGCCTGATTTGCTTCCATTCCAAATGCTGACAGATAGTCCGTCACCATATCAGATGCAGCCGCCAGTTCCATGCCCGAAGCTGCTGCCAGACTCAGGACAGCCGGCAGTGCCTCAATAGATTTGTCGGAATCCCAGCCTGCCAAAGCCATATATCCCAAAGCGTCGGCCGCTTCACTTGCAGAAAAGGCTGTTTTCTCACCCATTTCCAAAGCTGCGTCTCTCAGCCTCTGAAAATCTTCTTCTCCTGCACCTGATAATGCTTTGACATTTGACATTGCTGTGTCAAAATCTGCTGCCGTTTTCACGGAAGCCGCTCCAACTCCTGTCAAAGCGCCTGTTACCGGCAGGAATTTTTTTCCTACATCGGATACTTTCCCCCCAACCTCATGGAGTTTGTCGCCTACTGCTGCCAATACCTGGGAAGCTACACTCCCTGCGTTCTTACTTTCCTTCTGCAACCCCTGCAGTTTCTGTTCAGTGTCCGCGATTTCTCTTTGTAGAGAATCAAACTGTTCTTGTGCAATGTCTCCATTGGCCAGTGCGTCATTTGCCTGCTCAGCTGCTGTCCGTAACGTCTGCAACTTTTCTTTTGTATCTGACACAGCATTTCCAAGCAATTTCTGTTTCTGCCCGAGCAGCTCTGTATTCGTCGGATCCAGTTTGAGCAGGCGTTCAACATCCCTCAGTTCCCTCTGTGTAGAACTGATTTCTTTATTGACGCCCTGCAGTGCTTTTGAAAGGCCTGTTGTCTCTCCATTCAGTTTTATTGTTATTCCTTTTACTCTGTCTGCCATTTGCTCACCCTTTTCCGAAGAATGCCTCAATGTCCTCTTGTGTTGCCTTTATTGGATACTCTTCCTGGTCATTGCCTTTCTCAATCAGCATGTCATATACCATGCCCATGGACATTTGCCGCAGAGCATCGTCTGACAACCCAAGCTCTGCGCACCTCAGCATAAATAGAGCGCCAGTGCTTTCACGCACTGTCGCTCTCATTTTTTTTTAGGAATTGATGTCGTCACGTTCGTGAGGTTCCATAATTCCATAATCTGCGGCAGTACTTCATAGATTGAAAACATTTCAAAGCCCTGCAGCCACTCATCCGGATCATCCGGCACATTGTTATCTGCATGTCTGGCCATTAACCATGCTGTATTCTCAAATACTGTAAGGTCAAGGACAGAAAGCTGCTCCTGACTCTGTTCTTCTTCTGATATGGATTTTGTCTGGTCTTTGATTCTGTCAAATTTCTTCTTCAGCTCTGTCAGATCTTTGACCATGTCCCTGCCGAATTTAAATCTGTACAGTCTTGGGATGAGAGCTGATGCCCTCATCCTTACTCCTTTTCCATCTACTGTTACAATTTTCTCCACGTTTATTCTCCTTCTCTGGCAAATACCTTCGTAAACCATCCTGTTTTGACAGAATCCGGTGTCCCAGCAGTAGTTCGAGCCAACACATTTCCATTTTCCAGTGGGGCTGCTGTCACGGAAGCGCTTTGTGTCTGCGGCTCTTTGGAATCGGAATTTGTCGTGCTTCCAATTCCCGGCCGTGCTGCCGTGCAATTATACAGACAATACATCTGGTTCCCTGCATCACCATCAATCTGGTAGAGCAAGGCAAACGCAGCTGGTTCCACATTTGAATTTTCAATCAGGACTTTGTCTGTTTCCCCGATCTCCATCTTCCATACATCCTGCATCATCTGATCCGGGAATCTTGCCATTTCCAATTCTCCTGAATATCCATTGTTTGCCACTGAACTATAATAGATTATTCCGTCTGCATAGAATGGAGTAACATCTCCGCTTGCATCCAGTGTCAGTGTTACCGCTCCAGGTACTTTCACCGGCGTTCCCCATGTTGTGGTTGATGAATCCTCTAAAATTGCATAATGTACATTTTTAAGGTTGAACTGTACTTTATTTTCTTTCATTTCTATACCTCCATTTCATACAATGACTCCCACATGCTCTCTGATTCCAGCCATTCAGAAGCCGTCTGGTTCCACGTGATTCCGTTTTCATTCAGAAGATTTTCAAGCTGTTTTTCCAGTCCCCAGTCTTTTTCATCTGTATAGAGCTCAATATCCAGCTTGTATGTTCTGTGATATACAATCCCATCTGCATGGAATTCTTTTGTTTCTGGGATATTCCATACAATGACCGGAAGAGCGATCGTTTCCATCTCTTTCTGTGTGAAATGGTTGTATTTGCATGGAATTTCCATTTTCCCAAGCATCCGCTCAATTTCTTCCGGCGTCATAATCCTTTGAATATCCTTTCTTCCAGTTTCGCTATCGCATGTTCTTCTGCTTTTTTAATGTGTGGTATTCCCTCTACCCTTCCACCATTTCTTTTCTGATGTCCCTTTTCCAGAAGATGAGTCAGTCTGTATTTAGGTTTTTTTGAATATATGGTCGATTCAAAATTACTTCTTCCTGTGACCGCATTTTTCTTCGCCCAGCTTTTTGCATATTTACCTGTTTTTTTCGGAGAAGTCTGCTTCAGTTCTGCAACCGTTTCTTTTGCAGTCTTTTCCACTGCGTTTTTCACATTTTCAACTGTCGTCTGTTCATATGTCCGTAGTTCTTTCATAACTTCTTCCACGAGTTCATCTACATCAATTTTTGCCATCTTCTGTCCTCATATCTTTGTATGGATGCATCATTTTTTCCAGCGTCAGGTAGAGTACTGGTGGTTTCGCATCATACTTTGGCTGTAGCTGTATGATTTTGTACTGTCCCGTAAGCTTTCCTTTTTTGATATTTACAATGTCCTGTATTCCTACAAACACTTTCTCACAGATTTCCAGCGGAACGCTCACCATTCGATCAGCCTTGTTTCCTGCCGTATTCGCGTTCCAAAATCTGGACACACCGACTGTACGATCTCCAAATCGCACATTTTCAATCTTTGTCTTTATCAGGCTCCGTTCTTCCGTTTCACAGATCTCAAGAATCCCGTCTCCAAACACTTCAAATCTACGATCCTGTATTCTCATCATATTTTTCTATCCTTCTGTCTATCTGCAGTGACAGAATTTCACTGGAATAATTCTGCCAGAATTGCGGAATTTCTCCGGCCATTGCATACATAACATAATCGAAAAGGAGCGCCCTTTCCTGAGTTTCCTCATAGAAATTGCACTCCCCGATCTTTCCCTTAATGGCAGCCATTCCTCTTTGTACGATTCCCGCAATTTTCTGGTCTTCCATGTCATCCTTCCATGTTCTATCCAGATAGTTTTTCAAGTCGTCTATAAGCTTCTGTTCGTCTGCCATTTATTTTTTTACTCCTTTGTTACGGTTACTGTGTAAGTTTTGGTCTGATCTCCGTCAGTCACTTCCACCTTCACAGCATTTGTTCCACTTTTCCAAGTGGCTGCTGCACCATTCACTACTTCTGTATCGTCTACAGTAATTTTAATCTCTGCTGTACTATTTGCCGGTACTGCTGTGATTGTGTTGGATGCATTTGAGGTGGTTGCTGTATAAGTTTCTGTTTCTGCTGCAAACTTCGGAGTTAATGACAATGCACCAATTTTCAGATCTGCCAGCTTCGCATCATATGTTTTTGTCTCCGTTTCACTGATCACTTTGAAACGTACCGGTTTAAGTTCTGAAATATCCAGTAACTCAAATGCATTGTTGTCCAACGCAAAACCATTGGCATACAGTTTAATAAGATATACCCTCTCATCTTCCAGGAAATGATACTCATCAGAATATTCAATCTTTCCATTTTTGCCCATTCCGACTCCAAGGAAATATTTGTTTGCCATTCCATAGACAGCTTTTCCCTCTGTAATTGCAGCGCTCTGAATAATCTCAGCATTTACCGGAAGAACCGTAGCATAATTTCCGTCCGGAGTCAGCATTCTTGTTGCCGGAAGCACTCTGCGGAAATAATCAACCGGATTCACTAACATGATCAGATTGGTTACCGTTCTCGCCTTTCCATAAGCATCCCTTGCCATGATAGCTGTTACGTTTCCCATCTGTTCCATATCAAGGGCCGTCATTTTGATAGCTTCTTTTTCCGGATATGTTCCTCCGGTCACTGTAACACCTTCACCAACCTGTCTCACCATTCCGATCGGCTCATCTTTTCCTGTTCCATTTACAATTCCATATTCCAGGCCATTGGCCAGTGCTTCATTAAGTACCGCACGGACATAGGAGTCCAGCCATGCAGGGCCAAGATCCAGCATAGCTTTGGATACCGGAAGAAATGCACTGAGTTTGTCCTGAGTTACATCTACTTCTTTAAATCCAGATGTCAGCTCCTCAATAATTTTCGCGTTTAATTTTCCCCATGCCGCTTTCTGATCGCCATTCGTATTCAGCATCATTCTGGTAAGGCCGGTTACCGTCGTTGCATTCAGTTTTGACAACAGCGGATGATTGGTCTGCAGATCGTCAAATACAGAATTGATGATTGTTTCCGGCATAGTCACATCAACATCGTTGAGAGCCTGCTTCGGGTTCCCTGATCTCATTGCCTCAATTATTTTTTCATAATACTGCTTTTCTTTAGAAGTCAGCTGACGGACTCCTCTCTGTGCCAGAATCGCTGTATCCTGCTCAGTCAGCATTTCTTTCGCCTGCTCCAGAACATTATCCTCAATCTTCTGGCACAGCTCCACAAACGCCTCACTGAATGCATCTGTGTTATTATCTTTGATCGCCTGATTCATTTTTGTAACAATCTTTGCTTTTTCCATTGCCAATACGTCTTTGTTTTTCATTTTCCTTCTCCTTTACATTTTTTCAAATAATTCTGCAATCTGGTTGACAAGTTTCTTTTCCTTCTGTTCTGGGTTTTTTCCCTGCTGCCGCAGATGTTCCAGCTGTTCAAGAAATGATTTCTGCTGTGCAATCATGGCTGATAACTGCTTACTTCTTTCCATCAGCCGCTCCTGTACCTCTTTGTCGTCTGCCTGGTAGTTCTCTACCCGGTCGATCAATCCATATTCCATGGCTTCGTCCGGTGTCAGGAATGTTTCCGCCTCCATCATCTCAATCAGCTGCTGTTCCTCCAGATTTGATCTTTCCATGAAAATCTGACGGTTAGACTCCATCAGCGTATCCAGATCATCTGCTGCTTTTCTGAGTTCTTTAGAATTTCCCTCAACGCTTATCCACATATTATGAACCAGTGCCGATGTTCCAATACCCATAACCCTCTCATCACAGGCCTGTAAGATCAGAAATGCTACGCTGTATGCCACTCCATCTACATATCCCACCTTCTTACAGTTCTTCTGTCTCAGCTGGTTGTAGATTGCAACTCCTTCTTTCACAGATCCACCGTTCGAGTTGATATGTAACTCAATCGTTGCTGTGTCCGGAATATTTTCAAGCTGTTCCTTGAAATATTTTGCTGATGTCTTTGAATCTTCAAACTTCCAGGTGTTCCAGTTCCATGTGCCATATGCAGTTACATCATCATAGATGTATAACTTATGGCAGTCATTTTCTGCTTTCTGAAAACAGAAATGCACATTATTCTTCACTTTATTTTCCTCCTTCCTTCATTGCGTCCAGAAGTCCCTGAACCGTTGAATAATTTTTCGTGATGAAGTGCTGATCTGCCCAGTCTTCATCCATCTGCGGTTCGCCCAGAGCTCTCAGAATCATATTGACTGTATAGATTCCGGAACTGATGAGTTTATCCGCAGAAGTTGCTATATCAAACATATCTATGTGTTTGACCCTCATTGTGTCAATCTGAAGCTTTGTGCCTTTCAACACTTCACTCCGTCCACTTCTTTTCCTGTTAATTTCCTGCATGAACATTTCTGCCAGCGGATCCAGACAGAACGTCAGCATCTCATCTACCGCTTTTTCTGTATCCTGTACGTCTCCCTTGGCCAATGTCGGCGGCATTGAAAATCCGCGGGCGGTAAAATCAAAGATATCATCGTACTGATTTTTGATGTCTCTACTGGTTCCTTCACTGTATGTCTTCGATCCAAGGTCTGTATATTTATATCCTTCATACAACGGAAGCACAGCATTTGCGCTCTCAAAAAATGACTTGAAATATTCATTCATCAACTTCTTCAGTTTGTCACTGAATGCTTTATCATTTTGTGCCATAGCGGAAATCTCAAGGATTCCCCTGCTGCCCCTGCTTTTCAGGTATGATTTTTCAGAATACCCGATCAGTTTCCTGTATGATTCATACAATCCCTGTATGATCTGATTCACATTTTTATTGTTAAGCGTCCAATGGAGCACGTCCCTGCTTTGAAATGTTCTTGCAAACGTATAATCCTCTACCTGCACATTGCTGTATGTGTCTCCATAGAGAGTGTTTTTCGTCACCGAAAAGCTGTCTGCCACAAGCAGCTGACCATCATAGCTTTCTACGATCAACAGCTCATTGTTCCGGAACAGCTTCTCCATTGCTTTTGACAGAAATTCCGCCTTATTCTGATTTCTATTCGGTTCATAGTTCCAGAGGAAATACTCTTCTTTGAACACTTCTGTGCCCTCGTAAAATGTCCGGAATTCGCATTTTGTCAGTGCATTCGCAATTTTCCCAACACAGGTCCAGAATGCCAGCTCTCTAAGATAGACCTCTGCCATTGCTTCATGGAGCTGCTGATCTGTGATTTCTTCAACTGCCACTTCCTGCGTATCAGCCTTTTTAAACAATTTCATAATACTGAACCCCAACTTTTTCCCTCCTTTCCTCGTTAATACGTAAATACTCCAAGATCTGGTGTATCTACAGACTGCATATATGGCAATTCATCCTCCACCGTCATAGAAGCTACCAGCGCCATGAACGGATCTGTCTTTCTTGATTTTGCTTCAATTTTGGCATACACAAAATTTCCGATATCTGCATCTTCTTCTTTTCCCAGCCTCCTGCCATATCTGACCATCTTTGTGTTGTTGGTCGCCCACCGTAGTGGCGGATTGTCACCCCAGACAAAATAATCATTTGCAAAACAGCTATCTATAACCGGTGCCACCTTCATGATGTCTGACGGTCTTACCAGTTTCAGATTTTTATACGTTTTTGCATCAAAGCCTATATTTTTGAGGTACTGGGACACCAGCGCATAGCGGAAATCATCTATCGCCATTTTCTGAATCGAATAATATTCCATCTGCCGTGCTATATAATCCACAATTATCTTTGGATGTATCTCTACATCGTCCACCAGATCAATGTATCCTTTCTCTGTCCATTCCTTCCATGGAGCCTTGATTCTTGGCAAGTCTTTCGACTGCAGGCACAGCCAGGAATGATTCAGATCATATCTGATATTTTCGTTCCGAAAATGTAAATTGACCGACACAAAGTCTGTTATTTTTGAAAAGTCAATACCACAGGTGCACACGCTTCCGATCAGTTCATCCACCGGCACCGGCCTATTTGTGGCTTTGATTCTCTCATAGGCGCACACTTTGATCTCACTGGACCCGTCCGGGAGATTCATTCTCTTTGTCATAAACGCTGTGAACTTCTCAGGCCGTTTCAGCCAGTCTCTGTATTCTTTCCGGATTTCTTCCATGAGATCCGGAAGATACCTCAATGACGGGTTTGCTTTTTCCCAGTTTTTCTCATCATGTACCTCTGCTTTATTGTCCAGTCTACAGATAAACGGCAGTAGACCGTTGTCCGGTTCTCCTCCGAACAAGATTCCCTCTGCCGTCTCCAGCAGGTCATCCAGCGGTCCTTCCCGGACATCTCCCTGTGTGGTATAGTAAGACCGGCGCGGGTGTTTCTTTTTACCCAGGCCGGTCGTGAATACATTGATATTTTTATAATCCTGATACTGATGGATCTCATTGAGCACTACCATTCCGGAACGGAGTCCATCTTTTCCGCCCGGATTGTTTGTATGCCCCTTTATGGTTGACCTCGTAGCTTTACAGACCACTTTTTCAGCAGTCCACTTGAAAAACCTCTGTAATTTTTTAATCCACTTCGGCTGTTCAAACGCTCCGACAATATCTGCTACAGGCCGTATGGCCTGATCTTCGTTGTTTGCACAAATGTCAACATCATATTCCCTGATTCCGTTGTATTCGGATGCCAGGGCTGTTGCCTCCAGTGCTATTGTTCCGTCTTTTCCTGCTCCACGCCCAATCAGGCAGAACAGATCTGGCCACCGTGGTCTTCCGGATTCTTTCCAGTACGTGCAATCGTGCAATCCGATCACAAACTGCTGCCATGGAAATACTTCATCATAAGGGAAATATCTGGCCAATCCTAAGTAGTCCGTCAGCTGTTGCTGGTCTACGTAGATATCCTCCGTCAAAAAACACTTTCTTACATGTTTCATCAGTGCCTTGACATCTTTGGATGCCTCGACTTTTCCCGTCTCCACAGCATCCATGTAGGATTCTATTCGTGGATCACAGTTTTTCATCATCGCCATCTCTGATGGTCTTCTCCGTTGTTAATCCTAATTTTTCCAGAATCATGAGCATCTGCTTATTCACGGCTACCAGATCTTTGACGGATTGATTCTGCTTTATGATGGTTGTCTTGCCTGATGCGGACTGTGTTTCATACGATACACCTCTCTTTTTTATATCTGTTTTTAGCTTTTTCTTAATATCACAGAGGGCCATATAATCATCAATCAGATCCAAAAAGCAGGAAATATCAGCCTGTTTTTTCTCTAACTGTGAAATTAAGCTTTCTAATATATCCCCCTTTTTTTGAGCCATATTTTCGCCCCCTATTTTTTATTTTTTTCTCACGCGCGATCTCTCCCGGATTTGTCGAGTCCTCTGTCCGGTCTCCGATGGTCGCCTTAAAACGCTATTTTTTTCGACCGGGGGGTATGGGTCTCCGGACTCAATCCCATCTTTCCTCCGTCAGTTCCACTTTATTTTTTGGTTTTCTGTATCCATGCACTGCCTCATGGCAGTCATGGCACAGGCTTATAAGGTTTCTTTTCTTCTCTCCATGCCATTCATAGAATATCTCCAACGCCAGCTCCGGATGTTTCTTCACATAATTCACATGATGCACTGTCGTTGCCTTTGTATATTTTTTCTGTGCTTTGCATCTCTGGCACTCTCCATGATCCATCTGCAGAACCTGCTTCCTTATCCGCTTCCATGAACCCCACACATAAAACAAATGGATATCTGTCCTGATGCACTCTTTTACATAATTGATTTCCTGTTCTGTCATAATTGCGCTGGCGCAAAAAGAGAGACAACACCATAACGGCATTGTCTCTCTCCTGCATTACTTATTCTGTTCTATGAATTCTCTCATCATTGTACTGATCTGCCCGGCCTGGCTTACCCCAGCTTTTTGGCATGCTTCCGCAAATTGCTCCACAAGCTCTTTCTTCAGCTTATACGACTTTGCTATCCATCCATTCTTTTGCTGTGATTTTCTATTGATCAGTGTCTGTTGAGTCGGTCTACCTACTGGCATCGTTCCACTCCTCCTTCAATTTTATTATCACTGAATATATTTCATACAGAGATGCAAGAAGTAGAAGCACGCTTGACCATATATTTCTTTGCAATGCAAAAAATATAATGACTGCAGCCAATAAGAACAAATCACTAAATTTTATCCTTTTCATATTATATCAGATGAGCTATAATTTGTTAGAGGTTGGGGCTTTCGCCCCGTCCTCTCACTTAAGAGCCTGTATCAGACTTGCTAATCCAGCCATGAATGTTCCCAAGGCAATCAGGAGCTTGATTATCAATTCGATCAGGTTCTTTTGTTTTTTCTTTTTTTTGCTCATCCTTTTCTCACCTCCTGAATATAATATAACATATGGTGCACCATATGTCAACATATATTTCAAAAAGATGAAAAAAATGCAGGACGACACCATCTGGATGTCGTCCCTTTTCACTGATACTATCTTACCACATCCAAAACGAAAAAAACGAAAAAACTTTTATTTTTTTCAAGTCGATGCAACGAACCGTCGGAACACTACTTCCGGGTCTTTCATGGCAATATAATGGCGGCGTGTCACATCGGATCCCTTGTGGCCAATATAACATCCCGCATCATCCACCGTTCCTCCCCTGCGTACAATATTGGTGGCTGCTGTCTTCCGGAAGAGATGCGGATATACACGCCTGTTAATTCCTGACCGGCTCTCTATCTTCTTGATCTCTTCATAGATCGCCGCCTTACTCAGAACCTTATCGCTGTGTTTTGCTGCAAATAATGGCTGTGTGCTGCTCAACTCCTGCTGCCGGTCGATCTGTATGTAATCCTTCAGGTACTTCAATGCAATTCCATCCAGATATACCTTGCGCCATGTCTCCGTCTTCTCTCCGTAGATCAGGATCTCGCCCGTATTCCAATTGACGTCACAGATCTTGATATACGGAATCTCCCCTCTTCGGCACGCTGTACTCCGAAGAAATTCCATCAAAGCTCTATCTCTTCTGGTCACACATCCTTCTTTGAGCTGTTCCACCTCTTCTGCCAGTAAATGTTCCACCGGCCGTCTGATTTCTTTGAAGTTTTCAATATCTTCCGCTGGATTCACAGTGATGAAGTGCTGCTTCGCCATCCAGCGGAATAGCGCCAAAATCTTACGTCGCTTATTGTTCAGTGATGTCCCTGTGTTTCCTTCCTTCTTCTTTGCACGAAGGTAATACTCTATATCATCCTTATCCATTGCTACCAGTGGCTTCTGAACATACCGGATCAGCTCTCTGGCTGCTATCATGTATCCCTGCATGGTTGACTCTTTCAGAACCAGACTCCGCTTCAGCTCATATAATGCCAGTATGTACTCATTGCTGTCTGTAGCCGTTGCCGGCAGCGTCACTGCATCCACGATGTCCACTTGATACAGGCTTTCTGACAATACATTTTCCAGCATTGCCATTTCATTTTTTCCCAAGTGCAGACGCATTTTTAACAGGATCTCATTTCTGAAATTTTCCTTGCGTGTCATAAGCATTTTTCTCCTTGCAATTCCTGGCGAAAATGCTATACTACATTTATCGAGGAATGCGTATAGCATTTTTAGCAGGGCAGATGTTACCAGCATCTGTCCTGTTTTTTGTTATTAGTTCGTATGTTCTGAACTTATGTTCGTTTCAATAGTATTTTTTTACCGGATCATTCAGATCCGGTTTTAAAAATCTTCTGTGCTTCCATCCGGCAACTGTCTGCCGTGCATTTTCCCTTCATCCTTCTGGCCACCTGCTGCCATGAAAGACCATCCACATATCTGTATCTCAAAATCTGTCTCAATCTGCTGTCCTGTATGGTCTGTATGTATTCCTCCGCTTCTATTTCTTTCTGCAGTAGTTTTTCCTGCAATCCCTTAAACATCTCTCGTTTATGATTTACCAGCAGTTTCTGCCTGTTATAATGCTTTCTGTCCAGACCCGTGATTTTGATTGGCCCGAAGGTTCCATCCTTTCTTGTTCCGGTCACTGTATCAGAGACAACAAGGTTGCTGTATTCTTCCATTTTCCGCTCATCTTTTCGTATTCTTTCCTCCAGATCAGCTATCTCTTTTTTGATCTCCGATAGCTGCAGTAACGCTCCCTTGTCCATCTCTCCGTCTCCTCTCAGCTTATGCCTGTTTTCAAGGCGCACATTGTGCACAACTTCTGTGGTGTCACCCATCCCGCCGGAAGATTGCCTGTATCCCAGCATTCTGCTCCGCAGGCCGGACACCGCACCAGTTTCCATCTCCTATTCGTTGGCGTCGGAACATTCCTCCTGAGCGGCATCATCAGATACCCTCCTCTATCCGTCTGTTTCCTTGGTTCAATCTTCACTTCCATTGTCATTTCCTCCTTTCAGCTCCAGCCGGATTACTCCCGGTCCGTCCTTCTGCACCCAGATCACTTTTCTGGGAAGCACATCCCCGATCTGGATCCGGCTGCGGAGATTCTCTATCTCCTCTTTTCTGATCGGATTCCGGAAATTATCCGGTTCATACTTCATTGTTTATTCTCCTGTTCCAATCCTCTACTGCTTTACATCTATCATCTTGTCTTATATTAATGTTTCCTGCATCATCCATGCACACATCATATTCATAGTTTTTTGGTTTTTCCGTTCCACATTTTTTGCATTTAATCCGGAATGTGAATCCGATAGACGAATTTGATGATTTATTTGCAATTCTATAAAATTCTGCTTTTCCTCCGCAAAATGGGCACGGTTTAAGTTTCTCCATCAGCTTTTACTCCCTTTTATGCTCTTTTTGATTTTTTTCACACAATCTGGACAAAAATCAAATCCATTCACCCTTGTTGTACATTCAGTACATATTCTTCTGTCGCAGGTTATAATATGGCTTTCAAAGCCCAGATTTTTTACATGTGACTTATGATCTTTCCACGCTGCATGTCACACAGTAGCGTTGCTCTTCTTTTTCTGCAAAACTGGCATAGATTTTCTTCTGGTATAAACTCAATTATCTTTTTCATGATCTTCGCCATCCAAATAATTCCGACCCAACAGTCTAAAAAACTCCTCCCGGCTATTAGTCTTCTCATACGTTCTCTGTACATCCCGCTGCAGTATCCGCATCATATTTGCATTCTTATGCACTGCATCTGGTCCTTCCCGGTGATGTCCTACACACAGACGCACGGTGAAACCATTTTCTTCTGACACCGCCCTATTGGGACCGTCAAATACATGGTGCCTTTCCAGATATGTCCAATACCGGATCATCCCCAGCCGCTCACACAGATAGCATTCTCCCGGTCTCTGCTGTAGGATAGAGGGCGGATGCTTCATCCGCCGTTTCTGTGTTTTCTGCTTCGGATACATCATATCAGCGCCTCCAGATGCTCTACCAGCTTCTGTGCCTGCTTCAATGCTGGCGGATAGTTCTGCAATGCAAGATTGCCCTGAATACAGCTGAGCAGCGACAGACACTCTTCTACCCGCTGAGCAGGCGTCGGTTCCACTGTTGCTTCCTGCTCACAGCCATTGATTGTGGCTGTTGTTGGCTGCATCCCTTCCGGAAGCAACTCTGGATGGTCCATCACATTATCCTGTCCCGGTATCTGATCTTCCTCCTGCTGCCTGGATGATCCCTCTTCCCTGGTTTCCTGTTGTTCCTTTGGCGGTATGTATGGTTTATAGCTTTTTCCACCATAACAGTCCTCACAGACAGCATGATAAGCAATTTCTTTTGCTTTCCCATCCGGGTGCCGGAACTGGCATCCTTCACACAGTTCTTCATCATCCTCTAGCATGAACTCTGGTTCAGTATCTATTGCGTTTTCTTCCGTTTTCTCCTCTGATTTTTGCGCCGGCGCAATTGGCGGCTGCTCTTTCTTCTTTCCTGCCGGTTCGGCCGTCTTCCGGTCAGTCCCAGAATCCATGTTTCTCTTCTCTGCTTTTCCAGTTCCTGCAGTATGCTGTTCAGGCTTTTCCGTTGGCTCACGCTTCTCTTCCTCCTTCTCCGGTGCATAGACTGCTGCCCACCAGTCTTTTTCTTCCTGCAGCACTCCAGAGAATTTCTCCCGGAATGCCTCCACGATGTCCCCATACGTCAGTTTCACCGGCGCTGGCCTGCTCCAGATTTTGATCTTAACCTCATTCTCATAGAAAAATGCCATTGCTCTTCCTGATCTCACCGTCCGGTTTCCACCCGGATTGACCAGCCCTGCAAACTTCTCTGCAGATACATCTTCCCTTACCGCAGCACAGATCCGGTCAAAGGCATCCCTCTGGGACCCCAGCTTAAACATCGTTTCCAGCAGGTCTTTCAGGATCTGCCTATTCTCCTCTTCCTCCGGAGTAGAATTCTTCCAGTTTTCCAACTGATGTATATCATTCTCACCATCCCGGTTGAACCGCTTCAGCTCCCGGATCGATTCTCTCTGTGTCTCCGGCCGGATCAGCCCCGCATCTTCTTCCGGAAGCTGCATCATCTCTACCAGCTGTGCATAACTGTAATTTTCATATCCATCCTTTAGCTGTCCGTTTGTACAGTATTTCCTGTATACTCCCATAAAGCGGCTGACTCCCCCCGGAGTCATGCCGTATTCCGCTTTGGCCATCTCTGCCACAGACTTATAGCCGTCCAGTCCATATGCCCTGGCCTGATCGATCTTACACAGTGTTTCACCAATCCGCACGAAGCTCTTCACGATCGTAGTGATATGCGTCTTGATCTCTTTTTTCAGACCCAGATACTCATCCATTGTGATCTGCTGCAATTCTTCCATCTCTTCCTCCTTATGCCGGTATCATAACTTCCTGTACAGCAGGCTGATCTGCTGCCAGAAGATTGTTCCGGAGCTTGTACACATACTGGTCAATCCATTCCTGCATATGCTTCTGATCCGGTTTCTTATCGTACGCTCCATACCACTGTATGATTCTGTCATTTGATGCATTGATCTCTATCGTGATATACGGATTATCCGCATCTTCTTTGAACCTCAGCATCAAAATATAGCTCGTTCCCATATCGTGTCTCTGTAAATACGTATCTCCACCAACGCAATGATGCAGGAGTCTTCCCTCCATCACGATTTCTTCTGCTGACTTTGCCGGACGGATGATATATTCTTCATCCTCGTAATAGTATTTTTTCCTGAGTTTCCTGTATTGCTTCCGGATTCCGGCAAATTTCACTTTTACCTCTTCCAGCCGCTTGTCCATCTCTTTCTGATTGCTTTCCATCACCATACGATCATGGGCTGATTGCAGGTCTCTTGGATACTGGTAGATCATATTAGCAAGATCATATCCCAGTGCACGTCTCATATCCAGGTAATCCACATATATCGTGGCTGTGCTCTGGAGTCTGTGTGCAGCACTGGAGCATCCTGTTCCATATTCGCATCCGGCATATTTTGCAATTCGGTTCAGTAACTGCTGAAGGCTCATATACTCTGTGGCAAATTCAATCTGACCTCGTTCCAGATGCAATTCTGCTATACGCTCAAACTGTTCATCCGTCCATGCTGCTCCCATCCGATATTCCATCTGCATAACTTTCAGCAGCTCCAGATCTCCTCTGCCTTCTTTCAAGCGGCGTACTCTCTGTTTTCTGATTCCCAAAAATGTATTCAGGCTTTTTCCATTCTCGTTGGCCACAATTCCGTACCGGCATTTAAGCAGTTTTTCAACGACACCATCTATCCCCATTTTCACAAGCATCTCTATCTGCGGCATCTGCTGATATCTTTCCAGGTATTCTATCGGGTTGAAGCTCGTCTTGCGGTCTGCATATTCCTTCAGCGCAGAATACTGGAACATTGTTCCGGACATATTTTTATACGTTTCCTGCATGACATATCCATCTCTGATCCCAATATGCGCCAGTCCTCTCAGATCACAATCATCCCAGTAGTCTCCTCGTGTATAAGGATTATGTTTATGGTAATCAATCTGTACTGGCTTTCCCGGTTCAAAATATGCCCTCGCTATTTCCACTCCTGAAATCTTTTCATATGCGCCGCTCATCTCAGGTCCTTTTTCCTCACACATCTGGCCAAGGACCCACTCCTTGCTCACTTCCACATAGCGCATGACCATACCGGACTCTTTATACTTCTGTCCCAGAAACAAGTGTATTTTTTTCTCATGCACGCCTTTCACTTTTCCCTGGCATTTATACTCGCCATGTGCCCCGCACAGCGGACATGTCCCGATCAGCCCCTCTCTCGGCTCCTCAACCTGCTTCTGGAACTGGGATTCATACGATATACCGGACTTCCATCTGCCATATGACATGCCTCCGCATTTGCTGCAGGCAATGTCCGCCCAGCTTCCCCGCTTTTTGTAATACAGAAAGTGCTTTTCACTGAAATAGAGCCTGTCTGCTTTATCGAGGATTTCCTTTTCCGGAAGCTTCGGTGTATGATCCTGCCTGTCTTTCAATGCCTGCTGCCGCCGTTCGTATTTTCTATTTCTTGCCCTGATTTTTTTGTCAGTGGTAATATCATTTTGGTATCTGGATATGTAATTCCACCATTCCCGATTCCCAAAATCTATGTCTTTACACATTTTCCGGATTCTGTTCAGGTCCTCCGCCGAATACAAATCATTTTCTTTTTTTATCCTTGCAGGATCATATTTACCTGTTATATTTGTTTCCCACCCCAGACGATAGCCATTACCGTACCAATAACCATCTGGAAATATATTGCCCTGTGACCATGTCCCCGTCTCCGGAAAATAGGTTCCAAAATCTTTCTCCGTAAGTACGATCCTGGCTACCGGCACTTCCCTATTCTCCCTGTTTTTGTACACTTCCAGAAACAAGTGCTGCTCATGAGCAATATTTTCGAAGGCTGTAATTCCTACGTATTTCGCCTTTTTCTTGTTCACCGGTAATGTCAGGTACGGAATCTTCTCAATTGCTTTTTTCTTCATGGCCTATTTCTCCATGTAGTACTGCAGAATCAGCTTCTTTGCCGTTGCCATTCCTGGGATTCCCAGCGTACACCTTCCGGCTGTGACTCCTGCTGCCTTCATAATCTCCTTACTGATCGGAATTTGATTTTTGAACGACCACATCAGAAGCTTCGCAATGCATCCTTCCAGGTTCTTCCCTTTCTTCCGCACCTGTCTGGCCAGAACATCATTCTCCAGGCACTGCGTCCGGATGTACTCCACCCAGTCTTCCATGATTTCCTTCGGTTTCAGCTTCTCACATTCGACATCCAGTTTCCCGATCGCCGCCGTCAGAGCATCGCACAATCCCGGCATATCTCCGTTCAGATATAACTCCACCAATTCTTCCGGAATCCCGTTCTCAGCTGCCATCTCCCGCAGGCTTTCCAGATCCCCTTCATTGACCAGATTGTTTGCCAGCTCATTGAGCTCTGTGTAGGAACTCATTTCTCCAAATTTATCAAACATTCTTATCTCCCTTCCTCTTCATCAGCTCTGCCACCAGATAATTCTTATAACTGTGCTGGTGTGCCGGATCGAACCGGATCACATGACGCACTGTCTTCTTCGATACCTGCTGCCACAGGAGCTTGTTTTTGACCTCATCACCTTTTGAGGTCCGCCATCCGTTCTCCTTCCAGCTCTGCAGATCACGTGTGTAGCTTCCCCGCAGGTATATATTGTCCGTATAGACTGTGATCTCGCTGTCCTTATTGACCCTGGAAAGTGCCACCAGAAAACTCATCAAGGCCAGCTGGTTCGGCGTCACGTCCTCTTCCCGGTCATAATCTTCTATGGTGTGCGGTTCTCCCCTGCTGTCTATGTATTCCAGAATATAACCATACCAACCGGTTGACCGCCGGACTCCCCGGATACTGGTTTCCAGGTACATATTTATCTTATACATTGCTTCTCACTCCTTATCCTGCCCGCCTCATCCGCGCACGGACGTAAAACATCCGGTTGACGCCGTTATACAGCACCTCAGAATCTGTGTAGGTGTAATCCGGATACCATTTCCGCATCTGTTCCTCCACGGTTCCTCTGTCCTTTACGAAGCCATCCACATACTTCTCTATTGCTTTGTACGTTCCCTGTCCTGCTGCCGGACGTTTACTATGCACCTTACGGATTTTAGGCTTCCGCAGATTCGTCGAACAGGACCAGCGCTTTTCACCTTTCTTCCGGTTCGGCTCCTTTGTGATATACTTGGCCATTCCCGTAAGTCCGTACTCATCCGGTTCCAGACGGCGCGTCTCATTCCGTTTTCCCAGCTTCCACGCCTTTTCCACGGTGTCCTGGTCCAGATCCCCATCCATTACCAGATGGTGATGGAATCTGATCTTACACTCTGGCGAATACTCGATGACGTATACATATCGGATTGCCGGAAGTCCACGCTTTCTGCGGCGGTACCGGAGACGTTCTATGTAGTTCTGCATATCCTTCCTGGCTTCTTCCATATCTGCAGGTTCGTTTCCCCTGCTGTATGTCAGAGTGATCCAGATGCCATCCCGTCCAAAATTTGTGTTGATCAGACGCTCCAGATTCTTTCTGGAATTCTTGTCATTCAGCTTTCTCTGTGCTGCAGAGTTATCTTTTTTGATCCGTCCTTCTTCCGGGACATCCTCCATCTTTCCGAACTCTGGATAGATCTCAATCTCCAGCTGGTCTCCTGCAATGATCTCTTTCAACGCATAGACCATCTTCCGGTTATGCTCCCGCAAGGCTTTCACGAAGAACTCATCAATATCTTCCAGGCTCTGCCGGAATGCTGCCTCATAGTCATACAGAACCCATCCGTCCCGCTTCCTTCCCTTCTTCATCCGGTTTCTCACTTTCACTGACTTGTTACTATCTATTACGAGGTCGGAAAAAGCCTTATTTTTCTGTATTCTCTTGCTTTTTCCGTCACCGGATGCTATCATGAAAATATAATTTTATTGTTGATAGCATTATCCTTTATAGCGTCCGGTTGCCTCCGGGCGCTATTCTATTTCTATCCGGAGCTGGAACTGCAGGTCCACATCCCGGAATGCCATGTCCGGCAGGTCCTCTGCAGATACGCTCCGCAGATTCTTTTTCCGATGTCCCTGCTTGTCCAGTTCTTTCTTGTACACATTGGTATCGATTCTGATCGTACTCACCAACCGTTCCCGGCTGATTCCGCTCCGTCTGAAAAATACCGCCTGATCCCAGAAGAGTACCCGTCCGGATTCCTCTATGATGATCCGGTCACCACCGGATATCCGTTCCAGAAGGCTTCCAATGGTCATATTATTTTCCAGAGAAATAATGATCCCCCACTTTCTGCCAAGGTGTCCCGTATTCGGAATACCGGCCTGCGGTGAAGTAGTAGATCCCCGGCCATGACCGGTTCTCCAGCTCCATTCTCACCGCTTCGAATGTTTCTTCCGACACGGACACCCTGTCCATCCCGCCATCCCAATACGACGAGAATTGCACCGGCTGGGATATGACCTCTTCAATCGTGCCAGGCCAGTCTGGATCATCCACCCGGTTCAGGATCACATCAACAACCATCCTCTTCCCTTCCAACCCCTGATTTCCCGCCTCTGCTTCCACGCAGATCGCAAGAAGCTCCAGGCTGTCCCAGTACTCTTCCTCTGCAATCTCTTCCTCTGTCGGCATGTCTCCGGCCGCATGGGTTATCAGCTTCGGTGCTACACTGAGCAGCATCAGGATCCATAACGCTGCACTGAGCAGCAATATGAGCAATGCCTTATTTTTCATACAGCCACTCCTGTTCCAGCCATTCCATGGTCTTGTCCAGTGTCAGCACAATTCCCGCCATCAGGCATACTACCGCCGGTATGAAACACCAGGTACATGATCCAACACCGCTCATTATGATCGGTGTTGCCACGATAAGCGCATCACCCACAATCCATCTTGCTTTCTTCATATTCACTTTTTCCTTTCTTCGCGCGAGTGGACCTTCCGGGACTCGAACCCTGGATCGGCCGCTTATGAGACGGCTACTCTAACCTACTGAGCTACAGGTCCTTGAGCACCGGCGGAGGACACACTCCACCGGAAGCTTCCAGAATATTCTTTATCGCCTACACCCGCGTAGGCAGCCCTTCCGGATGGGCACGATCGGACGCCGTTTTTCCGATCAGCGAGCCGAGCGGGCGCTGATCCCACTTGGGTGCTGTAAGATTCCACCTTGATCTTCGGATCCGGCCCATATACTTAGTGGCCGGGATCCGGAAAGCTCCTCACCGGATCCCGACAAACTGCTGCAGTGTATGTAACCAAACACCATCGGCGCCTGCAGCTACGCCTCATATCGCATTTTCAATAAGTTGATATAAAAGTTCCAAAAAAACCTAAGAGAAAAGTTTTCTCCTTTTCCAACCGGCGGTGCCCGCCCTTTCGCATGAACAATCATGTATCTCTCCATTCCCAGTGCGTGAGAGATTCTTCTTACTTCGCACTGTTATAATGTTCACGAGGAGCCCCGGCCGCTGGTGCAGCCGGGATAAAAAGTATGAGTCGGTGTGTCAGTCCACCGAATGGCACTGTCCGGAGTCGAACCGGTAAAAATGTGTGGGGTTATCATACTTTCAGGAGATTCAATGGGTGCCCGCCGTCGGGCCTCCAGTGCCTTATTGGGAGCTTCCAGGCTCCCTATCGAACCTTACTTCTATCTGCCATCGGTTCAACGTCTTTCCGGAAATACATTTTTTTCCGGTTCCATCTCGTGGATTTCACCTTTCCTTCTTTTTCAAGCCGCCACAGCGTCGTTCTTGATAACCCTGACAGCTCTATTGCCTTTTCAACAGATACAAGTGCTTCCAGCATTTTTCACGCCTCCCCTTTCTATTTTTTTAATCGCCCCAGAAGATTCTGAGTCAGTTCTTTTTTTCTTTCAAAAAACTTCTCAAGCCCCTGCGCCATTTCTTTTTCTTCTTTACATTCAGCTTCCAGATCACGGATTATCTCCTCTTCGATTTTTTTATCCAAATGAGACACATAACCTTTTAAAGCCATTCTCATTACCCAAAGCTCATCCTCTGTCACTTCCAATGTCACTTCTGCCATCTTCCTTTTCTTTCCTCCCCTCCTGCTGCCTGATTATCCGCAAATGTCTCCGCTACTTTTTTTCTTTTCATTTTTCTCCTTTCTGTGCTATTCTCTCCTTACAGGCTTGTCCTGAAATTAAATAAATAGAGAGGATTAATCCTTATGAGCACTTCTGACATCATTGAAATTATCAGCATCATTGTTTCAGCATTTACCAGTTCCGTTGCTATCTGCATTTCCGTAATTGCTTTTAAGCAAAGTGAACGTATGCTTGAAGAAACAACAAGACCTTACATAACCATTTACTCAGATACGATTACTGTATGCGAACAATCCAGTTACTTTGTCATTAAAAACTTTGGGCATTCCTCTGCCGTTATAACTGACTTTCGTTACGACCCTATTTTGAAACAAACTCATCAGTTATCTAATTTATTTTGCAATCAATTTGATTCCATTGCTGGAATTGTGCTTGCTCCAGGACAATCAAAACTGTTACCTTACAAAATATCTGCTCTTCCTATTGACGTACTTACCTTTTCACTTTCATATCAATCAAATGTAAAAAAGTACAATGAGACAGTCACAATGAATGTAAAAAACTTTAACCATCTCCCAGTTACACGGCCTCAAAGCAAGCCTCCAAAAACTGAAGAACGGCTCGTCCAATCCCTGCGAGAACTGATAGAGCGGTCTATTTAATTACTGTTGTGCTTTTTATTGCAGAAATCGCATCTTCCAGTATTATCTGTGATGTTTCTACTGTCACCTTATGCTCTTTCATGATGGCAATAATTTTCTCAATTATTTCATTTACCTCATTACCACTCAAAGTACTACCCAAGCCATTCTGGTAAAGGTCGTACTTTGTATATTTTATTTCTGTACAATCAGACATCCTCATCTCTCCCCTCCTGCTCCTGCTGCCTGATTATCTGCAATGCCGTACAGGTCATTTGGTGCAACCTCCAATGCATTTGCAATTTTGATTACATCAACATCAGTTATTACTTTTCTTCCATTCAGCATGTTACTGAATTTTTTGCAATCATATCCTGCCTTTTCTGCCAGTGCTCCTTGCTTCAAGCATTTTTCTCTTATTATTTTTTTTACGTTCTCTGCTATTGCTGACTTCAAGTTTCTTTTCTCCTTTCTTCAAGATTCTTGAGCTTGCATTTATATTACATCAAGTTTCTTTAGCTGTCAACATAATTTTCTAAATTTTCTTGAACTTTTATCTTTACATTTCAAGAATCTTCGTATATATTGAATTTAGGAGGTAATCAACATGGGTATTGGTAAACGCATTAAAGAAGCTAGAGAGAACTTAGGATTAACACAAAGTGAACTAGGAGACCTTGTCGGAGTTACAGGCTCTGCTATTACAAATTATGAAAAAGAAACCAGTCATCCCAAAGAGGCTGTGATGTATAAATTATTTGAATGTTTACATGTAGATGCAAACTACTTATTTCAGGACGTTGTTAAAGTTCCACCCAAAACAAATGATGTTACTTTTTCTGAATATGAACACATCAAGAAATACCGCTCTCTCGACAAATCCGGTCAGGAGCATGTGGATACCGTCCTGGCATGGGAAGTGGAACATAAAGATCATGTGGACGGTCTTCTCGAGCGCATGAATAAGGATTCCAGTGAATACCTGAATGCTGCACACGAGCGGCCTGATGCTACCGCTGAAGAAAAAGCAATCTCTGATGCTACTATGATGGATGATAATGAATGGAACTGATGAACACAGATGAAAGATAATATTTTTCCAGTCGCACCGTTTAACCGGCTTATCAGTAAATTTTTGAATCTGGATCTGGAATATGATTTCATATACCAGTCATCTGGTCTGGAAAAACATATTCTGAAACGGCATCCAGAATGCACGGAGTATCTTCCGTATTTACCGTTCATTATCAGCCATCCGGACTACATAGGCATTAATCCCAATGAAACCGGTACAAGTTTTGAATTGGTGAAGATTTTCGATAAAAACATCCAGATCGGCATTAAGCTTGATATCAAAGAAGATTATCTGTATGTCGCAACCCTACATTCCATAACAGCTGGAAAGCTGCAGCACGGATTAGAAAACGGCAGGTTAAAAAAATTTGACAATGCCGAATAATTTGATTATAATGACAATACAATAAAACGAATTGCAAAGGTCGGAAAGGCTCCCGACACACTCGTAAGAGTACCTGAGATGATGGATACGCCGCCCATCTTGCGATTCATTTGGTTTTAAGGTGTTGTCACTATGGCAACACCTTTTTTATTTGCGAAAACAAAGGTCAAGGAGTGATTGCATGAATTACGAAGATCTCTTAAAAGAAGCTGATGCAGAAGGACTTATCGTCCGTGAAAAAGATCTCCCTGGCTATGACGGGAGGATTTACCGCAATCGAATTGCCATCAATAAAAATCTGCCTACGCAGACGGAGAAAGCCTGTGTCCTGGCAGAAGAACTTGGTCACTACTACACCAGCACCGGTGACATCCTCGATCAGTCTGATCCGGCACACCGCAAGCAGGAACGCCATGCCAGACTCTGGGGATATAACCGCGCCATCGGTCTCTCCGGTATTATCCATGGTTACCGGAAGCACTGCCGCAATCAGCATGAGCTGGCGGACTGCCTGCATGTTTCCGAAGAGTTCCTGCAGGATGCTATTGACTGCTATCGGGAAAAGTATGGCTGCTCCGTGGAGGTGGATGGATACCTGATCGTATTCGACCCGTCACTGGCGGTTATTGAAAAATTTTAATGATATATAACAGAATGAATTCATTCATTTGTGAATATAATTTTATACGTATTTATACATATTTTCCTTTACATACGTGTTGACACGTGTTATAATAAGATCATAGAAAGGAGGAACAATGAAAACACAGGAATTACTTAAACTGCTTAAGAAAAATAAGTGTGAACTTTTAAGAAGTGGAAGCCGACATGATATCTGGTACAGTGAAACGACCGGTAAACAGTTTGCGGTACCACGGCACAAAGCAGAAATTCCAGTAGGAACTCTCAACAACATATTGAAGGATGCGGGGCTCAGATAGCCCCTGACTCCTCCATCATCATATATTGAAAGGAGATTATTATGGCAAAATATGCTTATCCCGCAATTTTTACACCAGAAGAAGACGGAAGTTTTTCTATCAATTTTCCAGATCTGGAAGGATGCTACACCTGTGGTGATTCTCTGGAAGATGGTATTGAAATGGCAGAAGATGCACTCGCTCTTGTTCTCTACGGTTATGAAAAGGACGGCAGACCAATTCCTGCGCCATCCACTCCTGCAACACTCTCCCTTTCCGGAAACGAGTTTGTAAACTATATTGCCTGCGATACAATGGAATATAGAAAAATGTATAATAACAAAGCTGTCAAAAAAACATTGACTATTCCGGAATGGCTTAATGAAGCAGCTTCTGCTATGGGGCTTAATTTTTCACAGGTGCTCCAGGAAGCACTGCTGCAGAAAGTTCAGGCAAAATAGAAGGGACTTTATATGAACTATATTTATCCAGCTGTATTTTATCCAGAAGACAAGGGCAGATATTCTGTTATCTTTCCGGATCTCAACAATCTTGCTACTTTCGGAGACAATTTTGCAGACGCTTATGGAATGGCTCAAGAGGCTTGTGCCCTGTATTTATTTATGTCCCTGCGTGATGGAGAAGACTTACCTGATCCTACACCAGTAGAGGCTGTAAAAAAGGATACGGACGTGGCTCTCGTTGATCTGATCCATGTTGATCTTGATGATTTTGCTGAACGTATAACGATAAAAGAGTGAAGTGACAGGAAATCTGTAGTCATATGTAAAAATCGCAAAGGTCGGAAAGGCACCCGACGCACTCGTAAGAGTACCTGAGATGATGGATACGCCGCCCATCTTGCGATTTCCTGCCCCTGCTCCCTGCAGGGGCAACTATTGAAAACATAATATGCTTAATAAGGGAACCGATGGGGCGATATGTCAGCTGCCGGATTACTAAAGAAGGGAGCTGGTGCCAATGGTTACATACTCTGATTTATTTCAGTTTGTGATTATGCTTTGCGCAGTGATAACTCTTGTTGTTTTTATTGAACGCAAAAAGTAGCGCCCTCGGTCTGGTAAACTAAGGCGCTACTTTTGTAACACTATTTACCGGCGGCTAGGCTTCATCTAGTCATCGGTTCTCTTGTTAAATATATTATAGCAAATACTTTGAAAATGTCAAATAGCAGAAAGGAGTTTCACATGAATACGACCGAATTTATCCAGTTTCTACTGGAGCGCTTCCGTATTGAGCAGAACCGCCGTGACCGCTCTGGAATCTACGGATTCACCCAGCGGCTGATGGCTTACAACTCCAATAAAATCGAAGGAAGTACACTGACGGAAGAGCAGACCGCATCTCTTTTCGACACTGGTACCCTGCCAAAATCAGATAATTATTACCGCGCAAAAGATGTGGAAGAGATGAATGGTCACTTCCTGATGTTCAATAAGATGCTGGATACCTTAGACGCTCCCCTCAGCCAGGAGCTGATCAAACAGTTCCATTATGAGTTGAAAAGTGGCGTCTTCGAGGATCGTGCCAATGGTTATGCTATCGGTGACTATAAAAAGAGAGCAAATATGGTAGGCCTGTATCAGACCGCTCTTCCCAGTAAAGTCCCGGAAGAAATGGACAAACTTTTCTCCTGGTATCAGGAGCAGGACATCACTCTGGAAGTTCTCGCTGAATTCCATGTCCGGTATGAAAGCATCCATCCCTTCCAGGATGGAAACGGTAGAACCGGACGGATTATTCTGTTCCGCGAATGCTTATGCCACGGAATCGCTCCTCTGATCATCGAGGATGCACATCGGCCGGAGTATCTGGAAGCACTGAAAGAATACAGAGAACACCAGACAGTGACTAAACTTGTTACTCTCTTCGAAAAAGAGCAAGAATATTATTGGAACCAGTGCCAGTATTTTCTGGCAGAATAAAGACTACCCCTGCTTCCTGCAGGGGCGAGCATTAACTAAAATTTTCAGAAAAAGAGAGTTGCTCCCTAGTACTACAAACTTGAAAGTTTTTGTGGAATACTGTCAAGCATAAATGAAAATGTCCTGAAATAATTAAAATATTTGCCCTGATTTTTCAGGGCATTTTTTAATCAAAATTATCTTCCATACTGATTAAAATATTGACAGCATGAACCCACTTGCCATGTCTGAACAGGCTTGAGGGCAGGCTCCGCAGGGGCACGATGGTTCATCGTGCCCCTCTGGAAGCCTGCCGGCACACACGTGTGCCAGCCTAACATGGCAGTCCCTACTGTCAATACATGAAACACTGGTCAGACAACTTTAACAACCCATTGTTCTATGAGCGATTTGTGCGCAGATCATCAAAGTGGTGAGGCTGAGACCGAACAAATTTAAGGAATTCATAGCGTCTCCACGGATGAGACATAGGTGGAATGTATAGCTTCTTTGGTTTTGGTGGCTGATAATCCAGATCCAGTTCTTTTGATTTTTCTTCACGTTGAGGAATTTTTTCGAGGGCATAAGTGTCTTTATCATTAATGCAACAGAAAAGATTGCCATCAAACGCTTGAATCACCATTGCTTTCGTTCCTTTTCGATAATGAACCTGTTTGCCATTGGAATTAAGCATACGATAATAGTTGTTCATAAAAAGAATGGAATGTCCACAGTCCACGGTGCGTTCTGTTAAAACTGCAAGAATTCGGTTGATTTCATCATTTGAGGGTTGTTTTTCAAAAGCAGATTTGCTACCATGGATGGGAAGGGTGAACTTCTCATTGAATTCCTTTATGTAGGAGTCTAGGAATTCATTGGCAGCGTCTATAGTCGTGATTCCTGCAAGTCGTAATTCGACAGGGAGTCGCGACTGTAGTGTCTGGTTAAGACGTTCCACACGGCCTTTGGCCTGAGGAACACTGCTGGATTCGAGAAGAACTCCTAACTGCTTGCATGCATAAGCAAACTGTGTATAAGTATCCTCATCAATTGATGGGGAATTTTTTCTTTTATAGGTGAATACTGTACGGCGGTCAGTAAGTATTTTACAGGGAATGCCATAAGTAGAGAGGATTTGGTGGAATACATGGTAATAAGCACGCAATGTTTCCTGCATATCAAACCATGCACCAACAACAGTGCCAGTGGCATCATCAATGGACAGGTGGAGATGCCAGACTTGTCCAGGGACCCATTCATGAGGAGTTGCATCCATTTGGATTAATTCCCCGAAGAAAGCGCATCTGGGGCGTCTGGAGTGAGCATCCTCAACAGATACTAAATTAGCCTGGATAGAATCTGCTTCCTTTGCAGTATGTGCAGCCATTTTGGCAGCACGTAATTCTTTTTTAATCCTTTTTTGTTTGGCCTTAGTAACCTTTGGCGAGAGAATATATTCACTTTCGAGTATACTTGCTACTGATGAAGCAGAAAGATGGATCTGTTCATGTTTGGCAAGAAGCTCTGTGAAGTGCTGGAAGTTGGCATTAAAGTATTTATTACGATAAAGATCAATGACAGCTTGACGCGTCCGTTCAGGAATCGTAGTGGATGGTTTACGCCCGCGATTGCCATGTACAAAGAATTCTTTGCCGTATGCTTTATATCCAGCCAGCATGCGATTAACATGTCTGTAAGAACAGTTGAGCATAATAGCTGCCCGGGTCTTATTTGCATCCGGATGATCAGCGAGATATTTGATGGTTTCATATTTTTTCTGTTCGTCCATTGTAAGTAGTACCTTTCTGATGAGTAGTACCTCCTGTCTATAGTCTAGGAGGCTATTTTACCATAACTGGGACATTTTCATTTGTGGTATACTAGGACATTATCATATATGACTCATAACAAACTTGAAAGTTTTTGTGGAATACTTGACAAACTTCCTGCGTATGCTATAATGTAGCTACTTAGCGAATGACTGCTGGGCGGTCGCAGAGAGTCTTGGGATTGTATTCCAAGGCTCTTTTTGCATACAGGAGATTTTTATGAACAATAAAGAAATTATTTATGCTACTCCGGAACAGCAAATTGAAAAGCTGAAATCACAACATTTAATCATTGAAAATGAAAAGCTTGCCAAAGAAAGACTTCACCGTTATGGATATACTAATAAAAACCGGCCCGATGCTACCAACACCAGACCGGCTCGCATATCCGAGGATATACAATGTGACTTCCCAATCACTCAAATATTGTATCATCCTCGGACAGCTATCGCAAGCGGAACTTCTGTTCCCCGCTGGCTGTATTTTTTATACCCTTTTTGTCAGCCTGGCAAAGGCTGTGAATTGAAATATACCCTTTTTTAACTGGTGACAATCCGGCACCAGTTGCGCCGGCGCAATTCCGGCAGTTACATACCATTTTGCGGAGGTGCGCAAAATGGTTGGAAGGAGGATACCATGAAAGGAAGCATTCAATTCAAGGAAACCACCGGGAAATATTATCCGGTAATCTATGACAATGAAACCAAGAAGCACAAATGGGGGAAAGGTCATAAGAGCCAAAGAGAAGCAGAGAGAGAGCTCCGGAGCATGATCCGGAAATATGACTCCGGCAGCATCGTCTTTGGTAAGAAGGATCTATTCGAAACAGTATACAAAGAATTTGATGAGACGGTCATTCCAGAGCGGTACAAATCAGAAGGCCAGCGCCGGACCGTCCGAGGCAACTTCCGGAAGCATATCCTCCCGGTGTTCGGTAACGCCCGAGTAGATCGCATCACCCAGAAGGACATTCAGAGATTCTTCCACGAGCTTCGGGTTGATCGTGCTGTGAAGGATGAAGAAGGCAAGTGGATCCACGAAGAGGCTCCCGCATCACCGGCCACCAAGCGGAAGATCCTGCAAGGGCTCAATGCTTTCTTTGAGACCTGCATCAGCTGGGGTATGGTGGCAAAAGAGGAGAACCCCTGCGAGGGAATCCAGCTGCAGTCTGCTCCCCTCCAGATCCCGGCCACCTGGAGCGAAGAAGAGCTCTCCACTTTCCTGTCCTCTGAAATTGTACAGGAAAGCCCCTACTATCTGGCTATCTTAATCATAGCCACCACCGGTCTGTCCAGATCGGAAGCCTGCGGTCTGAAATGGTCCTTATATCATGGCACCTACTTCATTCTCGATCAGGGTGTGGATGCCTATGGAAACGTGACCGACATGAAAACCATCTTCCGGAAGCGCCGGGCGGAGCTGATGCCCTTCGTGGTTGAAAAGGTAGAATCTCACAGGAAACGCCAGCAAATGATCTCCCGTTCCATCCAGGAGGCTGTACAGCGGCCAGAATACGTCCTGACCGACGACATGAACGAACCGCTCAAAGCGGATGCTATCTCCAAGAATTTCAAACGACTCTGCAGGAGAGTCAATGCTGATGGAGCGAACCTTCCGGATATTCCTCTGAAGAATCTCCGCCACACATTCGCCAGCTTCATGATCTATGATGACATCAATATCCGTGTGGTCGCAGATGCCCTGGGACATTCCAGAACCAGCACGACGCAGAATTACTATCAAGGAATGGCCAAAAAATCAATGCACAGGGGAGAGGTTCTTAAGATCGGTGAAAAGCTCTTTTCACCAGAATCACAGCAAAATCGCAGCCCGTTAGAAAATCCGTTAGAAGAGGCTCAGTAGAAAAGAAATAAAGGGTTCCCGGAATCACCGGGAACCCTCTATTTCTCAAGGTTTTTAAGAAGAGCACGAGACGGGATTCGAACCCGCGACCCTCGCCTTGGCAAGGCGAATCCATAGGATTCTATGTTGTTTCTCTTTTGTTCAAATGCCTGTGGTTACTTGCTTTTCCTGTTCTACGTGTTTCACCGTTTTTCACTGTTTTTCACATTTTTTGCGTTTTTCGTTAGAAAGCGCGTTAGAAAAACATTTCGCTTAGACAGAAAAAGACACCGGATTTACGTTCCGATGCCTTTACTATTTTCTATGCCTGTACGATTACAGATTCATATCCAGCTTCTTTCAGCTGCTTCTTCATTGATTCCGCATTACTTTTCTTGGAATAGGCACCCACCTGCACCCGATACAGAATTCCGGCCAGATCCACAGTTGCCAAAATCGCCTGGAAACCTTTGGTCTGCAGTTCCTTTTTCAGTTTCACAGCATTGTCCTCTTTCCGAAACGCGCCCAACTGAACCCTGTAAAGGAATCCAGATCCGGAGCTGCTCTGCTTAATAGTCCCGCCGTGAATGCCCTGGGCAATTAACAACGCCACATCCGTCTTTTCTGCGATCTCACAATCTGCAGAGCTGTCACAAAAGAAGCTTTCCACGATAACCGCCGGTGCTTTTGTCTGAGTCAGCATATACAGATTATCCCTTTTCTGAATGCCCCGGTCTTTAAATACAGTTGCCAGCTGCTTCTGAATTTTCTGCGCGAATGCTTTACCTTTTTCGGATTTATACAAAACTTCACAGCCTCGTCCATTATGAAGCGCAGAAGCATTCAGATGCAGTTCTACTACCAGATCGTAGTTTCCGGGCTTTTCAATGTTGAGTTTATAGTTCTTTTCCTCCGTGGACTTTGCAAAACGCAGCTCCGGGCAGATCACCAGAGTCACTGTATGCCCTGCAGACTGCAGATATTTCTTCACATCCTCCACAATTGCTTTATTGTATGCATACTCCAGAACGCCTCCATACGGGCGGCCATCGGCGCTGGTGCAATGCCCCGTCTTTAAAATGCTGTGACCTACGCTTAATAATACTTTCATTCTGATCTCCTTTCCACCGGCATCACCCGGCAAAGGGGCAGCTGTCTGCTGCCCCTAATATATGTTATTCTTTCTGCTCCGAATCTTCCGTAATGCTCATATGCTCCACCGCTGTCTTCAGCTGCTTTACAATCGGAAGCAAGAATCCCGGAATACTGATTCCGATATCTACCATGTTCTCAAGAATGCTGATCAATTCATTGCAGATAATCCAAATTGCCACGATGCATGCCACCAAAAATGTAAACGGCAACGTATACCCCAGCGTCTGTGATGCATATTGCAAAAGCTGATCAATAATTGCTCCGACCACAACCAATAACCACATAGTCACCTTTTTGATAATACCGCGCATGCTGCGGTAAGAGCTGACACCACCATCCTGACGATAGCCGGCTGCCCAAATTCCCGTAATATAATCGATCACATTACTTGCCACCAGCAAAAAAACAGGTATGTACAACACACCTAACATAGATGCCACCAAACTCATGGCAGCTGTCACTGCTACTTTTACGTAATTAAGATTCATTCTTCTTCTCCTTTTTTGAAAAATAAAAGCTCCCTCATTGGGAGCAACGTTGGTCATATGAAATTGGTCGGTGCTCTTATTATCATAGAGCCTCCTTTCTCTTCAATCCTTCACCCCGGACTTACCGGACGAGCGTTCCCAGAACTTGTCTAACTGAGAAGATTAAGCTATCCGAAGGTGGATATATTGGCGTTAGACCATTTTGGGAAGATGGAGTTATATATGTAGACCTCATGAAAGATAGCAAAAATGGAGCAATAATATGTTTTAATGGTAACAATATTATGTATTTTAAAGTCGAAAATGGTACACAGACGAGAGTATGGAGCAAATAAGTTCAATTTATTTTTTCGGATTTTTGTATAATTATTTTCGCTGAAACAGCAATCTCATATTAATAGATCCATCGCCGCCATTGTTGAAGCAATTAACATACAATGATATTGCACTTCCAGTATTTCTTTGATAAGAAATGGATGTCGGCACATTATAAGATTCAGCTCCAGCAAAAGAAAGGTATTCATATCCGTCAGGCACTGTATATGGTAGTTCATACGTCATGTTATTAGTAATTGAAATGTTTCCGCTCAAAAACTCTTTCTCTATAAGCTTTCTTTTCTCAGTTAAATTGGTTATATCTGACCTCATTCCTGCATTGACTTCTGCCAGCGTTGTCTCCTTC
>ERZ808240.917-NODE-917-length-37573-cov-9.625060_pt1 | contig 37573 bp, 26 predicted proteins | sample MGYA00521084_ERZ808240 | MGnify/ENA primary metagenome ERZ808240 (study PRJEB31516, sample SAMN03275571) | gut metagenome | biome: mammalia-associated habitat; material: feces | host: Papio cynocephalus | place: Kenya | collected 2012-08-06 ... | reverse complement strand
CTGCGTAGCAGTTCAGCTGCTGCTGGGTCTCAGCCTCAGCCTCGGCAGCGGTCTCATGGATAGTATGGCCCTCCTGCCACCAGAACTCGCGGCTGCGCAGGAAGGGACGGGTGGTCTTCTCCCAGCGCACCACGCTGCACCACTGGTTGTACTTCATGGGCAGCTCACGGTAGCTGTGCAGCACCCGGGACCAGTGGTCGCAGAACATGGTCTCGCTGGTGGGGCGGACAGCCAGACGCTCTTCCAGCTTGTCCGAGCCGCCCATCGTGACCCACGCCACCTCCGGCGCGAAGCCATTGACCAGCTCGCCCTCTTTCTGCAGCAGACTCTCAGGGATCAGCACGGGCATTGCCACGTTCTCATGGCCGGTGGCCTTGAAGCGGGCATCCATATCCTTCTGGATGAGCTCCCAGATGGCCTGACCATAGGGGCGCAGGATGATGAAGCCCTTGACACTGGAATACTCCACCAGCTCTGCCTTGACGCAGATGTCTGTGTACCACTGTGCAAAGTTCTCTTCCTGACTGGTGATCGCCTGTACGAGCTTTTTGTTGTCTTTTGCCATTTTATTCTTATCCTCCCAAGGCCGTGCGCCAAACGCTCATCGTTCCGCACGAACCCATATATAAAGCCCCGCCGCGGTTCCTGCCGTGTGCAGGGGTGCGGATGCGGGGCTTCTTTCCTGAATCGATCAGCGGCTCAAGCCTTGTGGCTGTCCACAAAGTTCACCACATCGCCCACGGTGCGTAGGTTCTCGATGGCGTCGTCGGGCACCTCGATGCCGAACTCATCCTCAAGCGTCATCACCATGTCCACGATATCAAGGCTGTCAGCCTCAAAATCGCCCATGATGTCGCTGTCCATCGTGATCTTAGCGGGGTCGATGTCCAGTTGTTCTGCCAGCAGTGCGCGGATCTTTTCAAACGTATCCATGATCGCGGTCTCCTTTTTGTGCAATAATTTCGCATTTTTGCATATTTACGCTGCGCGGGCCGTGGCAGCGGCACACCTCCCCTTGGCGGGCCTGCCGTCCCCCACACAGAACGCTCTCTTTTTTTATATCCCATGACATGCTCCTTGTCAAGCCCCGTTTTGCTCCCGGCGGCAAAAATCCGGACAAAAAATCCAATCAAATTTTGTCTGCTACGTCTTTTCTGCTTGACAGAACCGCCGTTCCTTCTTATAGTAATAATAGTTCTTCGCAGCGCTGTCTGCGCCGGAGGGTCAAAGGAGTTCCGCTATGAAGCTTTCATTTACCAAAATGCAGGGCTGCGCCAACGATTATATCTATCTGGACTGCCGTAAGAGCGGCGTCCCGGAGAACATCGCAGCCCTTTCACAGAAACTTTCCGCACGGCACTTTTCCATCGGTGCCGACGGCATCATCTGCATCTGCGCCCCCAGCACCCCCGGTGCCGATGGCCGGATGCGCATCTTCAACGCCGACGGCAGTGAGGCACAGATGTGCGGCAACGGCGTCCGGTGCGTGGCCGAGTGGCTGTACACCCACGGCGTGGAAAAGCCCCGCCTCGCCATCGACACCAACAGCGGCCTGAAGGTCGTCACCCGGCAGGGGAAAGAGCTTTGGCAGGTGGAGATGGGCGAGTATTCCACCATGGCAGCGGCCCTGCCCGCCCTGAACATGGGCGAAGGCCCGCTGGTCAACTGCCCGCTGGAAGCTGCCGACACCCAGTGGAACGTGACCTGCATCAGCGTGGGCAACCCCCACTGCGTGACCGTGGTGGATGATGTGGACAGCCTGAAGCTGGAAGAACTGGGCCCCTGCTTCGAGAACCACCCCAACTTCCCGGAGCGCATCAACACCGAGTTCGTACAGATCCTTGACCTCACCCACCTGAAAATGCGGGTCTGGGAACGGGGCAGCGGCGAGACCTGGGCCTGCGGCACCGGCACCTGCGCCACCGTGGCAGCCCTGACTGAGCTGGGCATCTGCCCTGCCGGGGAGGACGTCCATGTGGCCCTGCGGGGCGGCGAGCTGATCATCCGGGTGCTGCCGGGCCGGAAGCTGCTCATGACCGGCGGTGCCGTCACCGTCTGCGAGGGCACTGCAGAAGTTTAACAGCGTGCTTTCCCGCCGGGAAAGCCATCAATCATAAAGCGAGGGAAAGTCACCATGAAAATGAACAAGCACTATAACGAGCTGAAAGCCAGCTACCTCTTCGTGGACATTGCCCACAAGGTGGCCGCTTATCAGGAAGCACACCCCGAGAAGGAGATCATCCGCCTGGGCATCGGCGATGTGACCCAGCCTCTGGCCAAGTGCGTCGTGGACGCCATGCACGCTGCCGTCACCGAAATGGGCACCAAAGAGGGCTTCCACGGCTACGGCCCCGAGCAGGGCTATCCCTTCCTGAAGCAGGCCATCCAGGGCTACTACGCAGGCCGGGGTACCAAGCTGGAGGAAGACGAGATCTTCATCTCCGACGGTGCCAAGAGCGATCTGGCCAACATCCTGGGCCTGTTCGACACCGACAACACCGTTCTCGTTCCGGATCCTGTCTACCCCACCTATGTGGACGACAACGTGACCGACGGCCGCAAGATCATCTATGGCCGCACCAGCCAGGAGAACGGCTTTCTGGGCATGCCCGATGACAGCGTGAAGGCAGACATCATCTACATCTGCAGCCCCAACAACCCCACCGGCGCTGCCTACACCCGTGAGCAGCTCAAGGCATGGGTAGAGTACGCTAAGAAGAACAACGCCATCATCCTCTACGATGCAGCCTACGAGTGCTTCATCTCCGACGGCGAGCTGGCCCGCAGCATCTTCGAGGTGGAAGGTGCCCGGGAGTGCGCCATTGAGATCTGTTCCTTCTCCAAGATCGCAGGCTTCACCGGCACCCGCTGCGGCTACACCGTGGTGCCCAAAGAGCTGGAGCGTGACGGCATGAGCCTGAACAAGCTGTGGCTCCGCCGCCAGACCACCAAGTTCAACGGCGTGCCCTATATCGTGCAGCGGGGCGCTGCTGCCGTCTTTACCGAAAGCGGCATGGCTGAGATCCAGCAGAATCTGGACTACTACCGCAAGAATGCCAAGGTCATCGCTGACGCTCTGGACGAGTGCGGTGTGTGGTACTGCGGCGGCAAGAACAGCCCTTACATCTGGCTGCGCTGCCCCGGCAACATGAAGAGCTGGGAGTTCTTCGACTGGCTGCTGAACACCTGCGGCGTGGTCGGCACCCCGGGCGTGGGCTTCGGTGAGTGCGGCGAAGGCTACTTCCGCCTGACCGCTTTCGGTGACGCAGAGAAGACCAAAATCGCTGCAGAGCGCATCAAAAACGCCATCAAGGCTCTGTGATCTTATAAGCAACAGCAAAGGGAGGTTCCCCCGTCGGGGAGCCTCCCTTTTGTCATGCTATGGTATTACCGCTCAAACGTGGTGCTGAGGGTCGTGCTCCATTCTTCGCCCGGAGCAAGGCAGGCTGCAGCGGCCCGCTGGCTCCACTCCGTGGTGTCCTCCACCGAGGCAGGCAGCGAGTTCCACGGCTCGATGCAGACGAACCGCAGCGGCTTCGACAGAGCCGACCAGATGAGGCTGTAGGGGAAGCTGGACACGTCACAGACGATGTGACGGCCCGTGTCCTTCTCGTAGATGCCCAGCGTTCTGGTGCGCAGGCTCGCCATGCAGAAACTGTCGTTGTCGAAGAGGTCATTCGTCAGCTGGATGGCCTGCTGGTTCTTCCACTGGTAATAGCACTTGCCGCTCAGCAGGCCGCCTGCACCGGCGTCCAGGATGACCGGGCTTTCGGGCTGGTCGAACCGGAACTCATAGTCCTCCACAGTGTGCTGGTCATCGAAGGGCAGATTGAAAGCCGGGTGGTAGCCGATGCCGAACCGCAGCTCCTCGTCGCCGGGGTTTTTCACCGTGAGGGTGTGATGCACCGTCTTTCCCTCCAGCCGGAAGGTGCTGATGAGCAGGAAACCAAAGGGGAAACGCTCTGCCTTCATGGCGTCATCCGGGCGCAGCTCCAGCTGAATGGTATCCCCTTCCGCCTTCAGCAGGGTGTGCTCCACGTCCCGGGCAAAGCCGTGCTGACCGCCCTTGTAAGTCCTGCCGCCGTGGGTGAAGCAGCCGTCTTTCAGCTTGCCCGTCCAGGGAAAGAGGATGGGCGCATGGCGCTTCCACACCGCCGGGTCTGCCTGCCAGAGCATCTCCTCGCCTGCCGCGTTTTTCAGGCTGACGGCTTCTGCACCGTGGGTATCCACCGTAAGGCTCAAAAATTCATTCTGAATGGTCGCCTGCATTGTTCTTCGCCCCTTTTTCAGCATTTTGTGATTTCAGTATACTCTCCTCCGGGCAAAAAGCCAAGGGGATTCACGCATTCCCGACCGGAAGAATAAGCTGTACCGAATCACATTCTGTTTTGAGCAAAGGAGTTTTTGCCATGCCTACCGGAACTTTACGCATCCAGACCTTTGCGGCCCGGCAGTCCAGCCCCGTGGAAGGGGTGACGGTGACGGTCAGCGGCGACGGCTTCACCGCCACCCGCCTGACCGATGCCGAGGGCGCTGCTGCCGACATCACCCTGACCACCCCGGCCTGCGCCCTCTCGCTGGACGAGAACAACACCACCAAACAGCCTTATGCGGTCTGCGACCTGATTGCCTCGAAGTCCGGCTACCGCACGGTCCGCATTCAGGGCGTGCAGGTGTTCCCGGGGCAGGTCACGCTGGCTCAGCCCGAGATGGTTCCCGACACCGAAGAGACCCGGGACACGCCCAGCGCTCCCATTATCATCCCGCCCCACAGCCTGTTCACCGGGCAGGGTGGCAGCGGCCCGGCCCCCACCCTCAACTGTGCGCCACGGGTGCTGGACCGGGTCATCATCCCCTCTAAAATCACCGTCCATCTGGGCAAGCCTGCCGCCTCGGCCCAGAGTGTCACCGTGTCTTTCCGCAATTATATCGCAAACGTGGCATCCAGTGAGGTGTATCCTACCTGGGCGGAGCAAAATAACCCAACCAGCGGCAGACTGCCCACCATCTCAAAAATCCCACTCTATCGTTATGTTCTGTTCTCCGCTGAGCGGGTCTTTCGGCCCGACGATGATCTTATCGACCAGAAGCACGGCCAGTTCCCGCGTCAGGTGCGGAATCTGCAGCAGCTCCTGCACGGTTTCTCTCCGGGTCTGCACCGCGGTATCAGCACCTTTTTTCTGCCTTTCCAGTTCTGTTTCCAAGATCCGTATTCTTTTTTCCTCCTGTCTGATTTCCTGAAGAAAAGCTTCCTGCATCGCGGCAAACTGCGTGGCGTCAATAAGGCCGGATGCCTTATCCAGATACAGCTCCCGCACGGCCCTGTTCCGTTTTTCCACATCCTGTTTCAAGCGTCGGAGTTCGCTGTCCTTTGCCTGCTGCCGTTGAATCGCCGGGTCTTCCGGTTCCGGCAGCTCCATCTTTCCGGGGGCAGACCAGTCTGCCGCGTAAGTTCGGATGCGCTCCAGCACCATGCCCTCCAGTGCGCTCATATCGGTGCAGGTCTTGTTGCCGCACCGCTCCGGTGCACGTTGATGCATCCGGCACCGGACATACCGGACGCGCACTCCGTCAGCTCCGGGCGGACGGCTGGTCTGCTCCATGATGCTCCCGCAGCAGCCGCAGACCACTTTTCGGGCCAGCGGGTGGACAGCCCCGCCTGCTCCGCTCCGGGTGCGGCTTTTCATCATCTGCTGGACGGTCTCAAACGTTTCCCGGCTGACGATGGCTTCGTGGGTGCCGGGCACCACCACCCACTGAGATTTGGGGAGCCAGACCGTTTTTTTCGTCCTGTAGCTGAGTTTTCTGTGCCTGCCCTGCACCAGAGCACCCGCATAAGTCTGATTGTGGAGCATCTGATAAATGGCCGGACTGCTCCACAGCGAAAATGCGGTGCTCTGCCCTGCCGCATGGTACGGGATGCCCTGCATCTGCTTATATGCCGCCGGGCTTGGAACGCCCTCGCCGTTCAGGGTGCGGGCAATTTTACGCGCCCCCATACCCTCAAGGGCCATATTAAAGATCCGCTCTACCACCTCGGCAGCTTCCGGGTCGATGAGAAGTTTTCCCTTCGCCTTGGGGTCTTTCCGGTATCCATAAGGTGCAAAGGAACCGATGAACACTCCCTCCCGCCGCTTATGGTCCAGCACTGAACGGACATTGGCCGACAGGTCTTCCAGATACCATTCATTGATGAGCCCGTTGAGCTGCCGGGATTTTTTGTTTGCGGCATCCTCCGTGTCCACATGGTCCACCACAGCGATGAACCGGATACCCCACTCCACGAACTTTCCGTGCAGATATTTTTCCACCAGCTCCATATCCCGGGTAAAGCGGGACTGCGTTTTCACCAGCACCACATCGAATCTGTGTCTTTCTGCGGCCTGTATCATCGCATTGAACTCCGGACGGTCCCGGTCGATGCCGGAGTAATCCTCGTCGGAATAGATTTGGTAGATCTCCAGCCCCTTTTCCAGTGCATACTGGATCAGCATCGACTTCTGGTTCTGGATGCTCTCCGATTCCCCGGTTCTGCCCTCGTCCTCTCTGCTCAGACGGCAGTAGATGGCTGCTTTCATGGTCTTGCCCCGTTTTTGAGGGCATCGATCAGATACCGTTCCAGTTTCTTCCGGAACCCTTCTTTCTGCTGCTCGATGGTCTCTGTGCGAAATTTTTCGTGCAGGATAAATCGTGTCTTTCTCATCCGATCCCCCTTCCGGCCTCTCTCCGTCTTATGCACACCACTCTAATGTATATTTCCGTCGGCGCAGTCCAGAACTGGCCCCTGCATAGACGATTTCGGCAGCACAAAAAAACCTGCCGCATCTTTGCAGCAGGTCTTTGGGAAAGCAGGTTTATTTCAGCTTCTTTTTCATGACCAGAACGTTCTGGCCGTTTTTGTACTCGTACTTCACCTCATCCATCACCTTTTTCACGATGAAGATACCCAGTCCACCGATCTCCCGTTCCTCTGCAGGAAGGGTCACATCCGGGTCGTTTCGCTTCAGCGGGTCAAAGGGGATGCCGTTATCGCTCATCCGCAGGTTCATCTCGCCATCCTTGCAGGAGATGGCAAAGTTCACCTTTCCATCTCCATCGGGGTAGGCATAGTTTGCCACATTGGTGAACAGTTCTTCCACGCAGAGGGAGATCTGCATGACCGTCTTGGGCGGGCAGTCTGCCTTTTTCAGTTCTTCCTCAATGAAGCCCGTGACTTTAGGAAGTTCCTTTTCCTGCGCGGTGAACCGTTTTTCCTTCCGGTTCTCATCGGGCCGGTTCGATAAATAATCCAGCATCAGCATCGTCATATCGTCAAACTGCGGTTCTGTGCCCGCAAAGGCATTGATGTCTGCCGTCAGCCCGGAGAGCATCTCCTTGAGCGGCGCATTGGTGTGGGCATTGAGGTAAGCCTGCAACCGGTCGTTGCCGTACAGCTCCTTGGCGGGGTTGGAAGCTTCGGTGATGCCGTCGGTGTAGAGGAAAATGCGGTCGCCCGGATGCATCTGCAGCTCATACTGCCGGTAGCGCAGGCCGTCCATGCCGGCCAGCACCAGACCGGGCCGGGTCTGCAGGAAGGTGAAGCCGCCGTCTGCCAGCCGCACCAGCGGCGGGTTGTGTCCGGCATTGACATAGGTGAGCACGCCGGTCTCGGTGTTCAGCACGCCCATCCAGGCCGTGACGAACATATTGTTGTCGTTGCCCTCGCAGAGCATATGGTTGACCTTGGTGAAGGCTGCGGAGGGCGAAAGTCCCATGGACACCTCGTTTTTGATGAGGGTCTTGGTGATGACCATGACCAGCGCCGCCGGCACGCCCTTGCCGGAGACATCGGCAATGACGATGGCCACATTCTTCTCGTCCAGCATGAAGAAGTCGTAGAAGTCGCCGCCGACCTCCTTTGCGGGGTTCATGGTGGCGTAGAGGTCGATCTCGCTCTGGTCCGGGAATGGCGGAAAGATGTTGGGCAGCATATGGGCCTGGATGTCATTGGCAAGGCTCAGCTCCGACTCGATGCGGGCGTTTTTCAGGGTGATCCGCTCCTGCTTCAGGACCATTTCCCGTCCCTTGTCTGCAATTTTGATGCAGGCCGCTGCCACAAGGCAGAAGACCATGGCCTTGGGCAGATAGGACAGGATCATCATCTGCCGGGTGCGCTCCACCGCATCCACACCGGCAGCAATCACCGCCTGGGACAGATTTTTCTCTACATGAAGCACCGCACCTCTGGGCAGGTCATAAAAGTTGAGGTCAAGAATGCCAAAGTTCCAATAGGCGTTGGCAAAGGCAGAGAGACCAAAAAAGAAAATGGTCAGCCCTGCGATAACGGCAGTGAACTTTCTGGAAAAATACCGGCAGGAAAGCACCACTGGCAGCACCATGATCAGGGTGACGTTAAAACTCAGAACACAGTCCACCCGGGTAAGGACGACCAGAAATTCCACCAGCAGGACATATTTCATCCACTTGGGACGGCCTCTTGTCCAACGGCAGAGCACCGCCGGGATCATCAGTTCCAGCACCACCTGAATGGTGAGTTTGGTGATCTGATCCGTGCCGATATGGAAGATCTGTGCCTTGCACAGTGCCCAGATCAGGATGATGAACAGCCCGCAGAGGAACATCAGCATCCCGACCAGACGGTTGGCCTCGATCTCGTTCCGCTCCAGCACATTCTCCTGTTTCAGGTTTTCATGGATGAGCTCCTGTGTAAATTCTTTCGTGTGTGAAAACTCCAACAAATCCCCCTCCTTTCCTCCGGCGGGCCTATCAGGCGATGGTCAGGATATCGGTAAAGCCGGTCATCTCCAGCACTTCCATCACGTCGGAGTTGACATGGACGAGGGTCATCTTGCCCTTCTTCTTGTTCATCTCCTTCTGAGCCACCAGAAGCACACGGAGACCGGCGGAAGAAATGTAATCCAGTGCAGAAAAGTCCAGCACGAGGGCGCTGGTATCCGGCAGCAGGGCCCGGAGCTGTGCTTCCAGTTCCGGGGCAGTGGTGGTATCCAGACGGCCATTCAGGGCAACCGTGGTCTGGTCAGCATCCTGAACCTTATTGATAGACAAACTCATAGTCAGTTCCTCCTAAAAATCAAAAGTATCGTTCTATTTTTTATGTCAGACTGCCCCGACGACCTTCCAGCCGTTCTGACAGACCGGAGTCAGCGGAGAGTTGGCTTTCACATAGTCTATCAGAAGCTCCCGGATGGTGCAAGACGATGTCCACTCTTTTTGGGCGGATATCAGATTTTTTCCCTTCAGGATAGAGGCGTAGCGGTAGTTGTTGACGGCCAGCGTCAGCTGCGCATCCTCCCTCAGCTCCTGCCCATGGAAGCGGAGAGCCCGGATGCGCTGTCCTGCCGACCGGCTCACGTCGATCTCGTATTCCAGCCCGCCGAAGGTATCACAAAGGAAATAGGGCGTATCCGGGTCAAGCTCATATCTGCTGTCACCGGGCACCCACTGACGGTATGCGGAAGCCGACCACTCCATATAGGCTTTCAGCTCCGCTCCCGTCACCGGGACGCGGTACAGGATATTCTCGTAGGGATAGATCTTCTCGATATCCCCGGTAAAGATATCCCCGGCAGGCAGATTGGCGTCCAGCGTATAGATGGGCGTGGCCGAAACATCTGCCCCGGACGACTCCAGCTGAACTTTATGGAGCAGGTCAAGAAGCGGCGTATCCTGCAGAAGGGCAGCAGGCAGGCTGTCCGGCTCTGTTTGCGGCTGGAACCGTGCCGTGGAGGAGCCGACCTTCTCCCCCCGTTCCTGCTCTTCCGAAACGCCTGCGGCCAGATAGCGGAGCGTCTGCTGATGGAGCTGTGCCACCAGCGGCAGAGTGCGGAATGTCTCGCTGGGCTGGACGCCTGTCATATCAACGACTTCCACCTGGCTGTCTGTGATATGCTTCTGTTCATCCAGCGTCAGGTCAAAGCGCACGATATCCCGTCCGCCGTTCCGGACTGCGCCGATGACCAGATTTCCCTGCTTTTTCTGCACCACGACGTGATTATGAGCGGCCAGCAGCACAGAGATCTCCGGGTTTTCGTCCAGGATTTTCTGTGCCGAGTCTGCGCCGCCCTCTTCGTCGAACTCCGGGTACATTCCCATGTGGGCCATCCCAACGAACAGGTCGGCCTTCGTTCCCATCTGCTGGATGGCCTCTTTGACCGTGTCTGCGGCAGACAGGTAGCTGTAGTCCAGCACACCTTCCTTTTTGCCATCCCAGATGGGGATATCCGGCGTCACCACACCGATAACGCCGATGTTCACGCCACCGCACCGGAGGATCTTCCAGCCCTTTCCGGTCAGGGAGCGGCCCTCCGCATCCCGGACATTGGCCACAAGGACAGGGAACTTTGCCTGCCGGATGAGACGTTTCAGGGTCGGGATTCCCCAGTCAAATTCGTGGTTGCCCACTGTTGCCGCATCATAGTTCATGAAATTCATGGCGGCCACCACCGGGTTGGGCTGGCCGGCGATCTGTGCATCCATCAGCGGCATCCCCTGCACAGCATCTCCGGCATCCAGAAGAAGGGTGTTGGGGTTCTCTGCACGCACCTGCTGGATGTAGGTGTACAGCCGCGCCATCCCGTCATTGTCCGTCTCTTTCCGGTCCTGATAATTGAACCCCCAGAGGTTCCCATGGATATCCGATGTTCCAAGGATGGTCAGGTGCATGACTTTTTCTCCTCCCGTTCCACTGCAGTGACGGCCGCCAGATAGGTGTCCTTCTCCCGTACCTGTAAGACCTTTACAAACAGCTTTTCGTCAGGAAGGTCGAGCCGCAGATTGCTGTAGCGTTCCAGAGGCTCTTTCGTCTGCAGGACCACTGCTTCTGCAGAGCGGGCGGTCAGCCGCGCCGGGGTCGGTGTCAGGTCACAGTGCTTGTCGGTGATCCGGAAGAGCCCGGCTTCGAGCGGCGTTTCCAGCACGGGCGGCTCACTCTGGTGCCAGGGACAGGTCTCATCATAAGGAGCACCGATGCCGATGACCTGCGAGAGGATCAGTCCGGTCTGGACGCCCTTGGGGAATACCTGCATCTCCTGCACGACGGTGAGGGGTGCTTCGATGGCTGCGCGGGTGTCCGGCGAGATCAGGATCTGCCCGCCCACGGTATAGCTCTCGATGCGGCCTGCCAGGTTGACATTGCTGCCCACCACGCCGTACTTGGTGCGTTTTTCCGAGCCGATGTTGCCCACGATGACCTCACCGGTGTGGATGCCGATGCCCATATGCAGCTCCGGATAGCCGCGCTCCGCGTTCCATGCGTTGACCTCGGTCATCCGGGCTTCCATCCCGATGGCCGCCGCCACTGCGTCGGCGGCGTTGTGTTCGGAGGGCGTCGGTGCACCAAAAATCGCGAAGATGCCGTCTCCGATAAACTCGATGATGGTGCCGCCCCGGTCCTGAATGACCTGGGTCATCTCGCCCAGATAGTGGTTGAGCATGGCCAGCAGGGCCTGCGGCTCCATCTGCTCGCTCATGGCCGTGAAGCCCCGCAGGTCACTCATCAGGATGGTCAGGCGGCGCTTTTTGCCGCCCAGCGCCAGACCGTCCGGGGTGTCCAGAAGTTCCCGCACGATGTCGTCGGACAGGAAGCGGCCAAATGTCTCGCTCAGCAGCTGATTGCGCAGTTCCAGCTGATGGTTCAGGCTCTTGATGCGCTCCATTGCCAGCACGGCATCCCTCAGCTCCACCAGCTCGCTGATGTCGCTCAGCACGACGATGAGGGCAACGCGCTCCCCCTTACTCCCGTGAAGGAAAGAGGTGGTCACATGGAGCTGACGCGTCCGGTGCTCTGTGTAGAACGGGACGATGTTCTCATGGGTGCTGGATGGGTCGTAGATGGCGTCCAGCACCGTCTGGTTGAACGCGTCGTTTTCCTCATGCTCAAAAAAGCAGGCGGCAAACTTTTTTCCGATCATCTCAGAGGCCGGGCGTTCAAAGATCCGCTCTGCGGCAGGGTTCATCCGCGCGATGCGGCCATCAAAACCGATGGTCAGCACGCCCTCTGACATATCCTGAAAGATGCTGCTCTGCACCAGTGCATTGGAATCTTCCATAGCTTATCCTCTGTTCTATAGCAATTCAACTTTTTAATGCAACAGCAACAACGTTGAATTTCATATCGCAAATATGCCGTTTTGATGTTGCACCCATTTTTTGACTTGCGATAAAAAAGGATGCCATCCCGTCTCGAGACAGCATCCTCACGCTCCGTTTTACCAGATGTTTTTATACGGACAGTCCCGAGATCTTGTTAAAGCCTTTCCAGACCTCTGCAAAGAATTTCAGGTTTTTCTTCAGCCACTCCGGCTTTGCACCGCCGTTCTGCTCATACTTTTCGTTCTCCGCAATGGTCTTGACAGCCTCCATGTACCGCTTGGTCAGGTCGCGGATGCGGCTGCTCATCTGACGCATGGCGTCCAGCATGGCGTCGGGGTCATTCACAAAGTAAGCATTCATGTTGCTCTCGTCGATGACCCGCAGACGGCAGTCCGTCTCGGCCACTGCAGTTGCCGAGCGCGGTGCCGAATCGATGAGAGCCATCTCACCGAAGAAGCGCTCTTTGCCGGAGGTCAGGGTGGTCAGCTTCTTCTGGGTAGGCAGGCCATAGTCGGCATAGATGCCAACGCTGCCCTGCATCAGATCATACATGCAGCTGCCCTTATCGCCCTTGTGGAAGATCACCGTACCGGCAGGGACTTTTTCTGCGTTCAGGACGACCTTTCCATCCTCGCCGGCTGCGTTCTCTTTTCCCTCCGTCTCATGCAGGAAGCGGTCGGTATAATTGGGCCGGATGGCCAGTGTTGCCAGCTGCTCTTCCGTGGGGTCTGCATCGAAGATAGCTGCATACTTCTTGATGGTATCCATCCAGCTGTTCTCATTCTTCTTCTCGGGATGGCCCTCTTCCTGCTGGGCGATAACATGGCATGCTTCCATATAATTGTCCGTCAGCGTGCGCACGCGGCCGCTCATCCGGCTCAGCATGTCTTTCACCAGCTCAGGGTGCTTCTTCAGATAGAAGCGCAGGGTATCCGAAGTGATCTCACCCAGACGGCATTCTTCCAGTGCGATAGCAGTGGCAGAGCGCACTGCCCGGTCGATGAGGCCCATCTCGCCAAAGTAGGGGTTCGGATCATCAGCACTGAGCACAGCCAGCCGCTTCTCATCCGGTTTGCCGTAGTGATAGTAAATTCCCACTTTTCCGCTGTTGATGTGATACATCACAGGCTCACGAGCGCCCTCTTTGAAGATGGGTGCACCACTATATACTCTCTTCACAAAGATTTCTTCCATAAAAAGCCATCCTTTCTTTCACAACGCCTCTACCGGGCTTCTCTCGGCCCGATGTTTTGACGTTCCTATTGTAACAGAAAAACAGCAACAGAAGTGCAACGAAAAAATTTTTTCAAAATTTTTGCATTTCGTTGCACTTCTGTTTGCATCGGCTGTTATTCTATAGAAAAAAGAAAACTCTGACAGGAAAGGAGAGATCTTATGACGGTCCTTCTGGTCGATACGGATGTTGACCGAATGCACGAGACCGCACAGCTGCTTCAGGCACTGTTTCCCAGTCTGGATGGCTTATCCACCACAGACCCCCTTCTGGCGGCAAAATATGCCTTCGAGCGTCCCGTCGATGTCCTCATCGCAGGGCTGAACATGAAGCGGATGAACGGTCCCCAGCTCAGCGCATTCCTGCGAGAAAAAAGCCCCAACGCCAAGGTCTGTTTCTTTGCCAGCAGACGGGAGTGGGCCGAGGCGGCAGCTGTGGGCAGCGAGAGCTGCTGCCGCCTCCCGCTGCCCGTCACCAAAGAATCCCTGCAGAATGCGCTGGCCACAGCTCTGGCGTCCTGAGCGGCATCTTCCGGAGAAAAACACAAAAAGCGGGGCAGATACCCTTTAAAAAGGGAGCTCTCCCGCTTTTTGCATGGCCATCTGACCGGTCTCACGCCTTATAGTTGAGCAGCAGTTCCGACGTGGTGATCTCGGCCCACGAATACTGGCTCATATATTCTCCCCGGTACAGGTTGACCGCGTAGGGCATCCGGTGCTGGAAATCATAGAAATCACAGTCGATGGCGTCACAGTTCAACGCCAGGGTGTTGCGGCTCCGGATGAGGGCATTGTCCGCGCCCACCCGGGCAAAGGTGCTGGCCAGGTCGTGGATGGAGTTGCGCAGGTTGCTGTGGAGGGAGCGGGTGGCCGGGGCATCCTCCCACAGAACGCCGATGAGTTCTCCCATCGAGACGCTGGTTCCCTGCCGGTCCACCAGATAGGCCAGAAGTTCTTTGGTCTTGCGGCGCTCGAATTTCAGCGGTGCACCATCGCAGAACACCTCAAAGTTGCCGAAGCACTGCACCCGGATGCGCCGGGTGCTGTGGGGTGGGGTGATAGGTTGCTTGCTTTTGATATGGTCCAGCTCACAGCGCACCTCTTCCGCCGTGGCGGGCTTCAGCAGATAACCGTCCGCCCGCAGAGAGAACGCCTCCACTGCATACTCCGAGTAGCCCGTGATGAAGACGATGGCGCAGTCATGATACTGCTCCCGGATGCGCCGGGCAAGTTCAAGGCCGTTCATCCGGCCCATGTTGATGTCAAGGAAGGCTGCGTCCGGCTGGTTTGTCCTGAGCCAGTCCAACGCCTCATCCGGCGCAGAAAAGCCCACGGCTTCCTCTACATCAGGCTGCTGGTTCAGCAGCTTTTTGGTCTCTTCCAGAACCATCGGTTCGTCATCCACACAGATCACTTTCATTTTGTTTTTCCTTCCTTCGGCAGCCGGATGCGTACGGTCGTCCCCTTGCCGACCACACTCTGGATGGTCAGCGTTCCGCCGCACATCGCCTCGATGCGCTGGCGGGTGTTGGTGAGGCCGATGTGGCTGCGGCCATCGTGCTGGCGCTGTTCGGGGTCGAACCCGACGCCGTCATCCTGTACGCTGACATACCATGCATCTTCCGTCTCCCAGGATGAAACCGTGACCGTGCCGCTGCCGGTCTCGGTGCGGGTGACGCCGTAGCGGATGGCATTTTCCACCAGCGGCTGGATGGTCAGCGCCGGCAGCATGAGGTCCCGCGCTTCAATATGATATTCGATCTTCACCTTGGGGAAGCGAAGCCGCTCGATGGCAAGATAGTTTTCCAGATGGTCCAGCTCCCGTTCAAAGGGGATGGGGGTGCGCAGCGAGAGAGAATCCATGTTGCCCCGCAGATATTTTGCAAACTTTGCCACCGTGTCCTCTGCACGGGGGTCCTGGGTGCTGCAGAGATATTTGATGGTAGTCAGTGCGTTGTAGAGAAAATGGGGCTGTATCTGCGAGAGCATGATAGCCACCCGGTTCTCCGCCAGCTCCTCAGCCTGCGCGGCCATTTTCTGGTTCTGCTCCACCAGCGAAAAGATAAAGATAAGGATAAGAGAGATGGTGATGGCGATGTTCACCAGCGAGATGCCGTAGATAAACAGCAGCCCGATGGAGGCCGCAAAAGGCAGCGCAATGTAGGAGAGCATGGCAAGATAGAGGGGGCGGTTCAGTTTTTTCCGGTACTGCACCAGAAGGCTCCCGTCTATCAGCATTCCGACCCATGGCAGGAGAAGGGAGATCGGATACCACACCGCGCGGTGATAGTAGTTCTGGGAATCGAAGGTATAGTACAGGTGGGTGAACTGGGACACCACCACAAGCACCATGCCCAGAAGGGCAATGAGATATCCCGCTGCAATGCGCCTGCGGGGGCGCTCCGTTCCGGGAACATCTCCGAAAAGGCAGCTGCAGACGTAGCCGTGGAACAGCAGCAGGATGAAGTCGCTGTCAAAGAAGACCAGAAAATTGCTCACCCGAACCATCCAGTAGCTCATCTCACCGGCGCTGCCCCGGTAGGCCCATGCAAGGGCATCGCAGCACATCAGCACCGCACCGGAAAGCTGCATGGCCAGCAGCCAGCGGCGCTTGTGCGGCTCAAAACTGGTGTTGATGAGGGTGCAGACTGCTGCAATGAGGTCGAACAGACACGCCCAGATCAGCACTGCTATATGGACAGCCTGATAGTTGAACATCATTCTCTTTCCCCCTTTCGACTTCCTATATTAGCATAAGGCGGATAGAGGTGCAAGAAAATGTTTTTTCGTTGCACTTCTGTTGCATGCATGTGGTATCTTTATCGCACACTCCCAATCTTATCCATGCGAAAGGAAACTTTCTGTCATGTCCCATTCTGATTTTTCCGTCTGGAACATTCTGGACGACACTTATCAGCTCATTTCCATCACCGACTTCGATTTCAATCTCCTCTATGCCAATCTCCCGGCCCGAAGCTTCAGCGGCCACCCGGAGCGTTCTTATCAGGGATGCAAATGCTACCAGTACATGCTGGGGACTGAGGAGCAGTGCCCCTACTGCCCCATACGGCAGATGGGCGGCAAGGATGAGTGCAGCTTTGAAGTTGATAACGGCAATCAGGTCTTTACCACAAAGTTCAAACTCATCCAGTGGGAGGGCCGGCCTGCCTTTGTGGAATACGCAACGGACATCACCACCGTCCGCCGGGCACAGCAGATCTTTGAGTCGCAGGTACGCACCCTGATGGCCTCCATCCTAGACGCCCAGGGCATTTTCCACTTTGACCTGACTGCTGACCGTCTCTTTGCCTCCAACGGTGTTTCCACCAACATGGATCAGTTCGAAAATGCTGTGCCCGTTGACTCCACCATCAACCAGATCGCAGGCTTTATCCCGGATGACAAGATGAAGGCAAAATTCCTTGCGCTTTTCAGCCGGGAGGCCATGATCACCGCCTACCACTCCGGCAAGACCGAACTCCGGCAGGAGCTCCTGTCCTACTACGCCGATCAGAGCATCCGCTGGACCCGGATGACCTGCCGTTTCATTGCGAACCCTAACAACGGCCATCTGGAATCCATCCTCTACGGCATGGACATCAGCCGGGAACATGAGTACGAAGAGCGCATTGCACAGGCCGAGCAGCAGAACGAAACTCTGCTGGAGCGCTCCCGGCGCGACCCTTTGACCGGCCTGTACACCAAGGCCGCTTTTGCCGACCTTGTGCAGGACGCCCTTGACCACGGCATCCCCGCACCTTTTGCTCTGATCTTTCTGGACCTCGACCACTTCAAAGCCGTCAATGACACCTTCGGCCACCTGACCGGCGACCACGTTCTGCGCAAGACCTCCCGGGCTTTGCAGCGGCTTTTCGACGAGGACAGCTACCTCTCCCGCTTTGGCGGTGACGAATACTCCATCTACTTCCCGGACTGCACCCGGGAAAGCCTGACGGACAAGCTGGAAAAGCTGAAACTCGCCCTGACCCGCACCATCACCCGGGATGGGAACGCTGTCACCACCACCGCCAGCATCGGTGCTATCTACTGCGACGCCCCGGTCAAGGCGTTCACGCCCCTGCTCCGGAATGCAGACCAGGCCCTCTATGCTGCCAAGCAGAATGGCCGCGACCAGTACTGCATCCGTGAACTCTCCGAGATATCCCTCTGAGCTGCTTTTGTCGGCTTTTTCCCCAGACCCAAAGAGAAAGCATGTCCACCCGGGGATATGCTTTCTCTTTGGGTCATTTTGTTCTACCTGGCCGGAACAGGCCCTGCGGGCCAACATCCATTGCCAGATCTCGCTGGCGCTCAACCGCATCTACACCGAATGGTATCCCAGCAAGGGCTACAGTTTCAACATCACCAACTCCACCAGTTACGACCAGTATTATGTCCACGGGCGGACGGTTTTCGACGTGATGGTGCGGCTGACCGACGACATCTTCAACACCTATATCCGCAAGACCGGCACCGTCAACCCCTACTACGCCGAATACTGTGACGGCAGATCTGTCACCTGCCCCGGCCTCAAGCAGTGGGGCACCGTGACGCTGGCCAATCAGGGCCGGAACGCCCTCAGCATCCTCAAATACTATTACGGGAACGATATTGAGATCGTCCGCACCAACAACATTCAGTCCATCCCCCAGAGCTACCCCGGAAGTCCGCTGCTGCAGGGCAGCACCGGCAGCGCCGTGTTCACCCTGCAGCGGCAGCTCAACCGCATCACCAAAGATTACCCCTTCCTGGGCCTGCTGGCGGTGGACGGGGTATTCGGCAGCCAGATGACCGAGACCGTGAAAAAGTTCCAGCGGCAGTTCAGCCTCACCGCCGACGGCGTGGTGGGCAGAGCCACATGGTACAAGATAAGCTATATCTATGTCTCGGTGAAGGACCTGGCCGAGCTGACCAGCGAGGGAGAGACCGTCAGCGGCACCCTCTCCAACGGTACCTGGAACCTGGGCAGCGGCACATTGAAGGTCGGTTCCACCGGCAGCGAGGTGGAGCAGGTGCAGTTCTGGCTCAGCACGCTGGCCCAGTACGAGAGCAGCATTCCCTCGGTGACGGTGGACGGCATCTACGGCAGCGGCACGGCGGCAGCGGTGCGGGCCTTCCAGCGGCTCTACGGCCTGACAGTGGACGGCATCGTAGGACGCACCACATGGACAGAGCTGTACGACCAGTTCCGGAGCATCCAGTCCGACAACGGCACCCCCAACGCCTACCCCGGCACCGCCCTGCGGCAGGGCAGCAGCGGGCAGAACGTCCGGCTGGTGCAGTTCTGGCTCAAGATTGCCCGGACAGTCTACACCAGCCTGAACAATGTCACCGTGGACGGCAGTTTTGGCTCGGCCACCGCTGCGGCGGTGCGGCGGTTCCAGACCTATTTCGGCCTCACCAGCGACGGCGTGGTGGGCCGGGCCACATGGAACAAACTCTATGAGGTCTACAATGACATCGCCAACCGGCTGCTGTCCTCTTCCCTGCGTCCCGGCGAGTATCCGGGCGTGCTGCGCAGCGGCTCCACCGGCACTGCCGTGCGGGAGCTGCAATTCTACCTCTACCTCATGAGTGCCTACGAGAGCAGCATTCCCTCCGTCTCCATCGATGGCAGCTTTGGCCCCCGGACCGAAGCCGCCGTGCGGGCCTACCAGCGGTTTGCCGGGCTGACGGTGGACGGCATCGTAGGGCGGAACACCTGGGGCTCCCTTTACGGCAAAGCATCTGCCCTCCGCAGTTCCGGGCCTGTGGTCACACTTGAGCGTCTGCCCTATCCCGGCACGCCGCTGACCATCGGCACCGAAAGCAGCGCTGTGCTTTACTACACCCTGCTCCTGCAGCGCATCGCCTACTACTACGACAGCGTTCAGTCGCCTCCCCTTTCCAGCCAGTACACCCAGGAGACTGCCGACGCCACCTCCAGCGCACAGGAACTGCTGGACCTGCCTGCCACCGGCATCGCCGACGCCGAGACCTGGACTGCAGTGGAGGCCCTGAGCCTGCAATTAGCAGCCTTCACCCCTAACCCCGACCGGGACGCCGGGCAGGGGCTGGACTATCCGGGCCGGGCCATGAGCGAGGGCAGCGTGGGGCCTGACGTCAGCCTCATCGAGGGCTGGCTCAATGGCCGGGCTCAGCTCTACTGCGAAGAGGGTTATGTCACCGAAGATGCGTCTTTCGGCCCGGAAGAGACGGCCGCCGTGAAAGCGGCCCAGCAGCGGGCCGGGCTGGAGCCCTACGGCGCAGTGGATCGGGCCACGTGGGCCGCACTGCGCAGCCAGAGCTGCGAACGCTGCACCGAGGAGGGATGACAGATGGCACGTTTACTGGTCTATGACGCCTATGAAAACAAGGTATACACCTATTCCAGCCTGAACGAGAACGACCCCATGCCCTACAGCACCGGCACCACCCTGACGGTGCGGGAGTTCCGGGGAAAATCCAACAGTCCGGTGCTCTGGACGACCATCGCGGCCATGGAGGCATGGAACCTGACCCGCCGCAAATACGGCAAGGGCATCCCGGTGGGGTACGCCTTCCGCCGCATCTGGGAGGGCGGCCACGGCACCCGCAGCCAGCACTATGCCGGGGTCTCCTTTGATGTGGGCCAGAGCCTGAGCCAGACCCAGCGCACCGCCATCTACAACGCTGCCCGCTCCACCGGGGCATGGGGCTATGTGGAGCCCCTGAGCCAGACTCCAACCTGGGTGCACATGGACCGCCGTTACGGCACACCGGCCTGCAGCGGCACCACGGCAGGCTATCCCACCCTCCGCCGGGGGAGCCGGGGCTGTTATGTGATGATCCTGCAGGACGCCCTTTCCACCCTGGGCTACCAGACCGGGAACCGCATCGACGGCGTATTCGGGAGCCGGACCGAAGAGGCCCTGCGGGGCTACCAGAAGCGCACCAGCCTGAGCGTTGACGGTGTGTGCGGCTGCAACACCTGGAAAAAGATCACCACCGCCGTACTGGGGGTGGGCCGGACGAAGACGACCATTGACTAAAGCGCAAAACTCCCCCTGTGCGGGCCGGAAAACGGCAGCGCAGGGGGAGTTTTTGTCTGTTTTACGATTCAGATCTCCACCACCACATCCTCACTCAGCACCTGACCGATGGGTTTGGCGATGCAGAGGTCGGCTTCGGCGTCGGCATTGGTGGGCTGCATATTGATGACCACCAGATGGTCGCCCCGGAAGTAGCGGATGAGCCCTGCTGCCGGGTAGACCACAAGGCTGGTTCCGCCGATGATGAGGGTATCGGCCCGGCGGATGGCCGAGACTGCACCGGAGAGGACTTCTTCATCCAGCCCTTCCTCGTAAAGAACGACATCCGGCTTGACGATGCCGCCGCACTTGGGGCAGCGGGGCACACCGGTGCTGTTGGCGATGAAGTCCACATCGTAGAACGCACCGCACTTGGTGCAGTAGTTGCGCAGGGTGCTGCCGTGGAGCTCATACACGACTTTGGAACCTGCCGCCTGATGCAGGCCGTCGATGTTCTGGGTGACGACGGCTTTCACCTTGCCCTCCCGTTCCAGTTTTGCCAGCCGGAGATGGGCGGCGTTGGGCTTTGCGCCCTTCACGATGAGCTTATCGCGGTAAAAGCGGTAAAACTCCTCGGGATGCTCCTCCCAGAAGGTATGGCTCAGGATAGTCTCGGGCGGGTAGGCGTATTTCTGGTGGTACAGACCGTCCACACTGCGGAAATCCGGGATGCCGCTTTCAGTGGACACGCCCGCACCGCCAAAAAAGACGATGTTCTGGCTCTGCGAAATGATCTTTTCTAACTTTTCAACCATATTCAACACCTCTTTTGTATCACTTGCCGGAAATTGGTGAAAAATTTTGTGTATTCTGCGCTCCGTTCTCCACGTTTCAACGGTTCTTTTCCGCAAACATCCGTCCCAGCTGCGGAAAAATATCCTGCGGGAGCATCCCGTATTCCCCCCGCACTGTGGCGGCACGGTCGGCGGCGGCACCATGGAGCCAGACCGCGCAGGCTGCGGCATCGCAGGCGGGCAGGCCGCAGGCCAGCAGGGCTGCGGTCATCCCGGCCAGCACGTCCCCGCTGCCGCCCCGGGCAAGGCCGGGATTGCCGGTGGGATTGACGAAGCAGCGCCCATCCGGGGCGGCGACGACCGTCCCGGCCCCTTTCAGCACCACTACGGCGTTCCACTGGGCTGCATACCGGCGGGCGACGCCCTCCCGGTCGGACTGGACCGCCTCCACCGAAAGCCCGGTCAGACGGGACATCTCTCCCGGGTGGGGCGTCAGGATGAGCTCCCCGGAGGGGTGGGGCAGGTCTTCTCCTGCATTCATGAGACTGGCGGCGGCGTTCAGGCCGTCGGCATCCAGCACCGCGCTGCCGGAAAAGCCGGTCAGCAGCTTTTTCACGAGGGTGCGGGTCTCTGCGGCACGGGCTGTGCTCTGGGCCAGATAGCCCAGTCCCGGCCCGATGAGCAGTGTGGTGGCCTTCTGCCGGAGGATGCGGGGGATGCTCTGGGGTGAGATGCCCCCTTCAGCCCCCGGCTCACAGGGGCAGAGACAGCATTCCGGCAGGCGGGCAGACACTGCCGCCAGCACCGGTTCCACACTGGCCAGTGTGACGATGCCTGCTCCGGTGCGGAGCGCGCCCTCCACTGTCAGCGCCGCAGCGCCGCGATAGCAGGCACTGCCCGCCACTGCCAGCACAGCGCCATAGCTGCCCTTGTTGCTGTTGCTTTTCCGTTCCGGGATATGCGACCAGACAAATTCCGATGTGATCTCACTCCTGCTGCACATAGCGGCGTATCTCCTTCTCCACTTCCTGCACCTCATCGTGGAACATCCGGGCCGAGACGCGGAGCGCACCGTGGCCCAGGATAATGACCTGTTCCATGCCGTCCGAAGTCGCCACCCGCACCCGGCGGCCCTTGCCGATCTCATGGGTGACGCGCTCGATGAACATATCCGCCGTCTCGGCCTCCTTGGTGTAGACCACATGGATGTTGTGGTACTGCTCGATGCTGCCGGTGCTGCCCGGCACCCGGTAGGCGTCGAACACGAGGATGAGGACGCACTTCTTAAATCCCTGATAGTTGCAGAGGATATCCATCAGGCGGTGACGGGCGGCGTCGAGGCTCTCTTTGGCGAGGGCGTTCAGCTCGTCCCAGGCAAAGATGATATTGTAGCCATCCACCAGCAGATATTCCGGGGCGATGGTCCACTGCTCGGCGTTGAAATCGGGCCGTTCCCGTTTCTGCACCGGGCGGAACGCAGCCAGCGGGTCCCGCTTGATGGGGCCGTAGGTGCGCTCGAAGATTTTCAGCAGTTCGGCGTCCTCTTCCAGCGTAGCGCGGTATGCCGCCATCCGGCGGGGGCGGGCAGCGGCTTCCTCTGCCGCCGGGGCGGTGTGACCCCATCCGCTGTCCACGTGCATATGGCTCCGAACCTGTTCCCAGGGCACCACGAAACCGGCACCGTGGGAGCAGAATACCGAGTCTGCCGGGTTGTCGAGATCATGTTCCGGCTCATAGCCCACAGCAGCGATGACCTCTGCCTCGTTGTGGCAGGGGCGGTAGCCGTCCAGCGTCAGGCTCAGATGTCCCCGGCCCCGGGTATAGCTGACCACCTCCATGGGATAGCTGCGCATGGCCGCCACCGGAGCCACGCCGGTGAGCGCCGCGGTCTGTCCGTCAGGAGCCGTCTCGGGCGGATCGAAGCTGCCCTCCATCCGCTGGACATCGCTCATGGCCCGGCCGATGTTCTCGGCGGGCACTTCCAGCCGGAAAGAATACCACGGTTCGAGAAGCTGGGTCTTTTTGATCTGATTTGCCATCATCAGGCCCTGCCGCACGGCGCGGTAGGTGGCCTGCCGGAAATCGCCGCCCTCGGTGTGCTTGAGGTGGGCCCGGCCTGCGATGAGGGTGATCTTCATATCCGTGAGGGGCGCACCGATGAGGACGCCCAGATGCGTTTTTTCTTCCAGATGGGTGAGCACGAGACGCTGCCAGTTCTTGTCCAGTTCCTCCTCCCGGCAGTCGGCGTCAAACTGCATCCCGCTGCCCCGGGGCAGGGGTTCCAATTTGAGATGCACTTCGGCATAGTGGCGCAGGGGTTCGTAGTGGCCCACGCCCTCGATGGCCTCGGTGATGGTCTCTTTATATAGGATACCGCCGGGGCCGAAGCTCACATCCAGCCCGTACCGCTCCGCCAACAGGCTCTTCAGCACCTCCAGCTGGATCTCGCCCATGAGCTGAACGTGGATCTCGCCCAGTGTTTCGTTCCAGACCACATGGAGCTGGGGCTCTTCCTCTTCCAGCCGGTGGAGTTTCGCCAGTGCGGCATGGACATCCGTCCCCTCGGGCAGAAGCACCTGATAGCTCAGCACCGGTTCCAGAATCGGAAGGTCGCCGTCCCGCTCCGCGCCGAGGCCGGTGCCCGGGCGGGCTTTGGTCAGGCCGGTGACAGCACAGACCTGCCCAGGGCCGATGGATTCTGCCAGCGTATACTTTACGCCGGAGTAGAGCCGAAGCTGATTGGCCTTTTCGGCCCAGGGTTCGCCGTCCACCTCACCGGTGAGCTGCGCTTTGACCTTCAGTTCGCCGCCTGTGACGCGCAGCCAGGTCAGCCGCCCGCCCTGCTCATCCTGCGAGACTTTGAACACCCGGGCACCGAAGGCTTCCAGCGCCGGGGCCGGGCGGGTGTACTCGTCCAGACCGGCCAGCAGCTCATCCACCCCCTCCAGCTTGAGGGCCGCGCCGAACCAGCAGGGAAAAACGTGCCGCCGGGCGATGGCCGGGATGATGTCTTCTGCCGTCAGGGCCCCGGCGTCCAGCACTTTTTCCATCAGCCGCTCATCGCAGACGGCCAGTGCCTCATCCCGCTCTTCCTGCGGGGCACCGAAATCCACAAAGCCGTCTCCCAAACGATGGGCCAGCTGCGCCAGTAGGGCTTCTTTTCCCGGGCCGGACAGGTCCATTTTATTGATGAACACAAAGGTGGGGATGTGATATCTCCTCAGCAGACGCCAGAGCGTCTCGGTGTGGCTCTGCACACCGTCAGTGCCGCTGACGACCAGCACGGCGTAGTCCAGCACCTGCAGCGTGCGCTCGGTCTCGGTGGAAAAATCCACATGGCCGGGAGTGTCCAGCAGGGTGATATTCGTGCAGCCCGCTTTCAGCAGGGCCTGCTTGGAAAAGATTGTAATGCCACGGGCCTTTTCCAGCGCATCCGTATCCAGAAAGGCGTCCTTGTGGTCCACCCGGCCCAGCTTCCGGATGACGCCGGCACGGTAGAGCAGGGCTTCCGAGAGGGTGGTCTTGCCGGAGTCCACATGGGCAAGGATGCCCACCACAAGCTGTTTTTCGTTGTTTTCTGCCATTTCTGCTCCCCTCACACGGCCCCTACGATGAGCCCGATGGCCAGCAGCGGCAGGCCCAGCACCAGATTGGAGAGCATACTGCAATAGATGCGTTCCTCCGGTTCCAGTTCCTCAAAGGAAACGATGTGCTCATCGGCATAGTCCACGATGGAGCGGGTGGAGTGGAACTTTTTCTTTTTGCCCAGATTCTTCAGCTCTTCGCCCAGATGGTGGATGGTCACACCGTCCAGACGCAGGTAGTTCACCCAGGCCCAGGCCAGCAGCACGACGGCGCAGAGAAGGGCCGGGGCCTCCCACATGGAGAAGGTGCCGTCGCTGATGTAGCGATCCCACACCAGCATCACTACGGCCACGATGGACACACGGGTGACGGTCTTATACAGCACGGGCCGGAACATATATCGTTTATACATGGAGATCAGATTTTTCATCAAAGGGGTGCTCCTTTATATATAGTAGAGATTCAGTGTTATTGTAGCATGGTTTTATGAAAAAAGATAGTTCTCTCATCTCATCTGCAACCATAGTTGTTTTTCATGCCGTTTCAAAAAAGTAAGACTTCTTTTTATTCTTTATTGTTTTTCCGCCATTATTTTCCAGACAAAAGCAGGCGTTACCATTTTGTTTCTATTTTAGGGCTGTATTTCATTGACTTCTTTTGTCTACAATGCTAGAATACGAAAGGCACGGCTTCGGGCGTCCTGCGCGGGTCACGGGCAGGATACCGGGCCGCTTTTCGCTTCAGGATAGGAAAACAGGAAAACAGAAGATTAAACAGATCTCGGAGGATCTTATTCCATGAACATCGATCTCGAATCCCGCACCATCACCCGCCGCAGCTTCCTCAAGGGCGCTGGCGTCGTGGGTGCCGCCGGTCTGCTGTCTGCCTGCGGCGGCAGCAAGTCCGACAACGCCGGCAGCACTGCTGCTTCCGGCGCAGCAGCCCCCAACACCACCGGCGGCACTCCGCTGAAGGAGTACATCTCCTGGGAGAGCGCCAACCGTGAGCTGGAGAGCTGGAACGTGCTGTACAGCCAGCAGCTGACCGATATCAACGTCACCACCAACATGTGGGACGGCCTGCTGAGCTTTGACTGCTACGGCAAGCTGGCCCCCGCCATCGCCAAGAGCTGGGAAGCCAACGATGATTCCACCGTCTGGACCTTCCATCTGCGGGATGATGTGGACTGGGTGGATGCAAACGGTGGGGTCAAGGAGCACATCACCGCCAACGACTTCCTGGTCGGTCTGGAATGGGTGCTGAACTCTTACAAGAACGAGGCCAACAACACCTCCATGCCCACCCTCTATCTGGTGGGCGCTGAGGAATACTATGAGAAGACCAAGGAGATGGGCGACGCTGCCGCTTCTCTGAGCTATCAGGACATGCTGGATGCCGGCGTGGGCATTGAGGCTGCGGATGACTACACTCTGGTCTTCACCTGCAAGGACCCCTGCCCTTACTTTGACTCCGTGGCCTCCTACACCAGCTTCTACCCCGCTTCTCAGGCTCTCATCGATGAGCTGGGCGTGGACGGTTTCCGCGGCTGCGACAACACCAACATGTGGTTCTGCGGCCCCTATATCGTGGATGAGTATATCCAAGGCAACACCAAGAGCTATATTCCCAACCCCAGCTACTACGCTGCCAGTGAGTGCAGCCGCTTCGAGCGCTTCACCGTCACCATGATCTCCGATCAGGCCATCGCATTCCAGCTCTACCAGAACCGTGAGCTGGACGAGATCGACCTGAACGAGAGCACCATCACCACCATCACCTCTGACCCCAACAACGAGTACAACAGCCAGCTGTGCGAGAAGCGCGCCAAGCCTTCCGCCTACTGCATGCACTTCAACTACCAGAAGAACAACGCCGACGGCACCCCCGATGACAACTGGAACAAGGCCATTGCCAACAAGGCATTCCGTCAGTGCTTCTACCGCGGCCTGAACCTGAAGGCATGGTACTCCCGCTACAACAAGATCAACCCCCTCAAGTGCGAGAATGACCTCTACACCATGAAGGGCCTGTGCTACAACACCGAGGGTGTGGAGTACAGCACTCTGGTGGCCAAGGAGATGGGCTTTGACTCCGAGCAGTACGACGGCGAGACCATGATCCGCCTGCGTGCCAACGGCGGCGACATCTCCGACCTGAAGAAGCAGGCCATGGAGGAGCTTTCCGCCATCGGCGTTACCTTCCCCGTCAAGGCCTCCTTCTATATCATCGCCAGCAGCACCAGCGCTCTGGACACTGCCACCGTGCTGCGCCAGTGCTTCACCGACAGCTTCGGCGATGACTTCATCACTCTGGACATCCAGACCTATGTTTCCAGCCTGACGCAGGAAGTCCGCAGCCCCCGTCTGCAGAGCTTCGTCATCAACGGCTGGAGCGCAGACTTCGGCGACCCCATCAACTTCCTTGGCCAGGAGATTCTCCACGACGACAACGCCTATTATGCCCAGTATTACTCCAACATTGCCAGCGTAGCCGAGGCCCCGGCTGACTATCAGGCCGACCTGATGGACACTTACGAGCAGTACACCGATCTGGTCAATACCGCCAACGCCATCGTGGACGACACCGACGCCCGCTATGATGCCTTTGCCAAGGCCGAGGCCTTCATGCTGGAGAACGTTCTGGTCAGCCCCTGCTACTACGATGTGAGCTGGTGCCTGACCCACGCCAACGAGTACAGCAAGATCAACGCCATGTTCGGCGGCTGCAACTATAAGGCTGTCAACTGGGAGACTTCTGAGGAAGCCTACACCACCGTGCAGTATGAGCAGTTCGCCAAGGCATTCGAGCTGGCTTCTCAGGGCTGATGAATTTTTGACCCCATGCTGAAAAGGCTGCTTTCCCGGTCAGAGGATGCTCCGACCGGGAGGCACCTTTTATATATAACAGAAATAGGAAAAAGAACCGAGGAACATTATGTTTAGCGAATCTCACGAAATCTCCCGCCGCAGCTTCCTGAAGGCTGCTGGTGTCGCCGGTGCAGCAGGTCTGCTGTCTGCCTGCGGCGGCAGCAAGTCCGACAATGCCGGCAGCACTGCTGCTTCCGGCACCGAAGCTCCCAACACCACCGGTGCCACCCCGCTGAAGGAGTTCATCTCCTGGGAGAGCGGCAACCGCGAGCTGGAGAGCTGGAACATGCTCTACACCCAGCAGGCTTCTGATGCCAACGTCATCACCAACCTGTGGGATGGTCTGCTGAGCTTCGACTGCTACGGCAAGGTCGTGCCCGCCATCGCTTCCAGCTGGGAGCACAACGACGACTCCACCGTCTGGACCTTCCATCTGCGGGACGATGTGGACTGGGTGGACGCCAACGGCGAGGTCAAGGAGCACCTGACCAGCAAGGACTTCCTGGTGGGCTTTGAGTGGGTCATGAACTCCTACAAGAACGAGGCCAACAACACCTCCATGCCCAACGACACCGTTGTGGGCGCTCAGGACTACTACCTGAAGACCAAGGACGCCGGTGACGCTGCTGCCGACATGACTTACGAGGATATGCTGGCTGCCGGTGTGGGCATCGAGGCTCCCGACGACTACACTCTGGTCTTCACCTGCCCCAACCCCACTCCCTACTTTGACACCGTTGCCGCCTACAACAGCTTCTACCCGGTCTCTCCCGCCCTCATCGACGAGCTGGGCATCGAGGGCTTCCGCGGCTGCGACAACACCAACATGTGGTACTGCGGCCCCTATATCGTGGACGAGTATATCCAGGGCAACACCAAGAGCTACATCCCGAACCCCAGCTACTACGCCGCGGACGAGTGCAGCCGCTTTGAGCGCCTGACCATCACCATGATCACCGACAGCTCCATCAGCTACCAGCTGTACCAGAACCGTGAGCTGGACGAGGTGGATCTGGGCGAGAGCACCATTACCACCATCCAGTCTGACCCCAGCAACGAGTACAATCAGCAGCTCTGCGAGAAGCGCCCCAAGAAGTTCAGCTACTGCTTCATCTTCAACTATGACAAACACTTCGCCGACGGCAGCGTGGACGAGAACTGGAACAAGGCCATCGCCAACAAGGCATTCCGTCAGTGCTTCTCCAAGGGTCTGGAGCTGAGCAAGTTCTACGCCCGCTATAACCCCATCAACCCGCTGAAGTGCGAGAACGATTTCTTCACCATGAAGGGCCTGTGCTACACCACCGACGGCACCGACTACACCTCTCTGGTGGCCAAGGAGATCGGCCTCGACGGTGAGAAGTACGATGGCCAGACCATGATCCGCCTGCGCGCCAACAACGGCGACATCGCTGACCTGAAGAAGCAGGCCATGGAGGAGCTTTCCGCCATCGGCGTCACCTTCCCCGTCCACTGCACCTACCACATCCAGGCCGGTGCCACCACCATGCTGGACACCGCCACCGTCCTGAAGCAGTGCTTCACCGACAGCTTCGGCGATGACTTCATTGTGCTGGACATCGAGACCTTCGTCTCTTCCACCATGAAGGAAGTCGTTGCTCCCAAGCTGCACAGCTTCATCCACATGGGCTGGGGCGCAGACTTCGGCGACCCCATCAACTTCCTGACTCAGGTTGTCATCCACGATGACAACGCTTACTACAGCTGCAACCTGACCAACATGGAGAGCATCGTGGAGAACGGTGCCGCCGACTACCAGAGTGAGCTGGTGGATGCTTACGAGCAGTTCACTGACCTGGTCAATGAAGGCCGCGCCATCGTCAACGACACCGACGCACGCTACGCAGCCTTTGCAAAGGCTGAGGCTTACTTCCTGGAAGAGAACCTCATCTTCCCCTCTGTCTACGACGTGACCTGGTGCCTGACCCATGCCAACGAGTACAGCAAGATCAACGCCATGTACGGCCCCTGCAACTACAAGGCTGTCAACTGGGAGACCAGCGAAGAGGCTTACACCACCGAGCAGTACGAGGAGTTCGCCAAGGCATTCGACGCTGCAACGCAGGGCTGATCTCTCCTGACGTGACCTGCTGAAAAGCAGGAAAAGTCAGACTCATTCAACGGTATCGTGAAATATTTTCACTTCATTCTGTTGTTGAGGCCAATAAGATTCAATCCCAACGCGAGTGGTTTTTCTTGACTTCCCTTTTGTGGGATGATAGAATATCTGCATCGATACGGATTCTGCGAAGGCGCAGATACAGATCATAAAAGTCTGTTTCTGCGCCCTTTTTGTACCCTTTTTTACCATGTGGGATGGTAAAATGGAGATATGGGATAGGAAATTCGAGTGTGCAGAACCGTACAAGTCATTACAGGAGGGAAAGAAAATGTACCACGATTTTGAGTCTCACAGCATTGACCGCCGCAGCTTCCTCAAGGGCATGGGCGCTGTCGGTGCAGCCGGTCTTCTGGCTGCCTGCGGCAGCTCTTCCAGCAGCACTGCTGCCGGTGCGTCTTCCGCCTCTTCCGGTGCAGCTGGTTCCGGCAAGGGCCTGAGCGAGCTGTTCACCTACGAGACCTCCGGCCGTGAGCTGGAAAGCTGGAACATCCTGTACAGCCAGCAGGCCATCGATTTCAATGTCACCACCAACATCATCGACGGCCTCATCAGCTTTGACAATTACGGCAAGGCCGTGCCCGCCATCGCCAAGAGCTGGGAGCACAACGAAGACTCTTCCGTCTGGACCTTCCATCTCCGGGACGATGTGGACTGGGTGGATGTCAACGGCGATGTGCAGGATCATCTGACCTCCAAAGACTTCCTCGTGGGCTTCGAGTGGGTGCTGAATTCCAAGAAGAATCAGGCCGCCAACACCTCCATGCCCTCCATCACCGTGGTGGGCGCTGCCGATTACTACGACAAGACCGACGCCATGGACGACGCTGCCGCCGAGGCCCTGACCTATGAAGATATGCTGGCCGCTGGTGTGGGCATCGATGCTCCGGACGATTACACGCTGGTGTTCACCTGCCTGAACCCCTGCCCCTATTTCGACACGGTGGCGTCCTACGTCTGCTGCTACCCGGCCCCTCCGGCTCTGGTGGAAAAGCTGGGCGTCGAGGGCTTCCGTGGTGTGGATTACACTCAGCAGTGGTGCTGCGGCCCCTACCTCATTGAGGAATTCGTGGCCGACAACTCCAAGCGCTACATCCCCAACCCGCATTATTATGCTGCCAACGAGTGCACCCGTTTCGAGCGGGTATCCCTGAGCATGATCTCCGACCTGACCGTGGGCTATCAGCTCTACCAGAACCGTGAGCTGGATGAGCTGGAACTGAGCGAGAGCACCCTGACCACCATCACCACCGACAGCTCCAACCCCTACAACGAGCAGCTCTGCGAGAAGCGGCCCACCAAGTACGCTTACGACTTCCACTTCAACTTCAACTGCCTGAACACTGACGGCACTCCCAACGAGAACTGGAACAAGGCCGTGGCAAACAAGGCATTCCGCCGCTGCTTCCAGGAGGGCCTGAACCTCATTCCCTATTACGCCCGCTTCAACAAGATCAACCCCCTGAAGTGCGAGAACAGCTTCTACACCATGAAGGGCGTCTGCTACGACACCAAGGGCAATGATTACACCACTCTGGTTGCCAAGGAGCTGGGCATCGACGGTGAGAAGTACGACGGCGAGACCATGATCCATCTGCGCAAATCCACCCCGGATTCCATCGCCGCTCTCAAGAAGCAGGCCATGGATGAGTTGACTGCCATCGGCGTCACCTTCCCCGTCAAGGCCCCCTTCTTCTTCGTGGCCGGCAACACGGTAGCTCAGGACAACGCCACCGTCCTGAAGCAGTGCTTCACCGACAGCTTTGGCGATGACTTCATCCAGCTGGACCTCGGCACCTATGTTTCAAGCCTGGCCAAGGAAGTCCGCATCCCCAAGCTCCATGGCTTCGTCATCAACGGCTGGGGTGCAGACTTCGGCGACCCCATCAACTTTGTGGGACAGGAGATCCTACACGACTCCAACGCCTACTATGCCGTCAACTACTCCAACATCCAGCTGGTGGCTGAAAACCCTGCCGACTACCAGAAAGATCTGGTGGATGAGTTCGAGCAGTTCACCGATCTGGTCAACGCCGCCAACGCCATTGTGGACGACATCGACGCCCGGTATGCCGCTTTTGCGAAGGCAGAGGCTTACATGATCAACAACTCCCTCTGCGTGCCCTGCTACTACGACGTCCGCTGGTGCCTGACCCACGTCAACGAGTATACCAAGATCAACGCCATGTTCGGTCCCTGCAACTTCAAGTATGTCAACTGGGAGACCAGTGAGGATGCCTACACTACCGCTCAGTATGAGGAGTTCGCCAAGGCATTCGACGCCGCCAAAGGTTAATTTTTTCTTATTGCAAGTCAAAACAGCGTATTTGCGATATGCAGTTCAACGTTGTTGCTGCATTAAAAAGTTGAATTGCTGTAAACATCCCGGAACTTCCCGGACCGTGTGTTCTGTTCCCGGCCCGGAGAGTCCATAAAATGGTACGCGGGAGCTGTTCTTAGTCCAAGAACAGCTCCCGTTGTTTTGTTTTTTGGGGCGTTTATCTTATTTTCATCATTCTTCAGCATAGTAAAGTAAATTTATTTCATCTTGCTTTATAGTATGACTTTCTTTTGAAAGAAAAAGCGTTTTTTGTTCCATTGACAACTATTTATTTCGATGGTACAATAGATGTCGTGTTAAGGATTTTACGGGAGGAGCACAGACACAGACAGAGGGGTCTGTTTCTGCGCTCTTTTGTATTCTCTGGCAGTACAGGGGGAACAGATAATCTCGTAAGAGAGTGGGAAATTTGCAGAGCACAGTGCTCTGCGCCATAGAGCCTGAGCACGAAGAATAATTGGGAGGAAAACACAATGAACGCAAATTTTGAGTCTCATTCCATCAGCCGCCGCAGCTTCCTCAAGGCTTCCGGCGTCGTCGGCGCTGCAAGCATCCTGGCCGCTTGTGGTGGTTCTTCCAGCAGCACTGCTGCCAGCACCTCCGGTGCTGCCTCCGGCGCAGCTGCCCCTGCAGCAGACGCCATCACCGAGTACGTCTCCTTCGAGACCGCCAACCGTGAGCTGGAGACCTGGAACTTTCTGTACAGCCAGTCCGCTTCCGACTGCAACGTTACCACCAACAACTGGGATGGTCTGCTGAGCTTTGACTGCTACGGCAAGGCTGTGCCCGCCATCGCAAAGAGCTGGGAGCACAACGATGATTCCACCGTCTGGACCTTCCACCTGCGCGACGATGTGGACTGGTGCGACGTCAACGGCGAAGTCAAGAGCCACCTGACCAGCAAGGACTTCCTGGTGGGCTTCGAGTGGGTCCTGAACGCCTTCAAGAACGAGGCATTCAACACCTCCATGCCCTCTGAGACCGTCGTGGGCGCTGCTGACTACTACGACCTGACCAAGGACAAGGGCGACGCTGCTGCTGACATGACCTACGAGGACATGCTGGCTGCCGGTGTCGGCATCGAGGCTCCGGATGACTACACTCTGGTCTTCACCTGCCCCAACCCCACCCCCTACTTCGACACCGTTGCTGCCTACAACAGCTTCTATCCCGCTTCTGAGGATCTGATCAAGGAGCTGGGCGTCGAGGGCTTCCGTTCCTGCGATTACTCTAATATGTGGTACAATGGTCCGTACCTCATCGAAGAGTACATCCAGCAGAACACCAAGAGCTTCATCCCCAACCCCAACTACTACGCTGCAAACGAGTGCACCCGTTTCGAGCGCCACACCATCACCATGATCAGCGACCTGTCCGTGGGTCTGCAGCTGTACGAGAATGGCGAGGTGGACAACATCGACCTGACCGAGTCCAACCTGACCACCATCACCTCCGACCCCAACAATGAGCACAACAAGTTCCTGTGCGAGAAGCGCCCCACCAAGTACAGCTTCCAGATGCACCTGAACTTCCAGCGCAAGGATGAGAACGGCAACCTGGACGAGAACTGGAACAAGGCCGTTTCCAACCGCGCATTCCGTCAGTGCTTCTACAAGGGCATCGACTTCACCAACTACTACGCCCGCACCAACAAGATCAACCCCCTGAAGTGCGAGAATGACTACTACACCATGCCCGGTGTCTGCTACAACACCAAGGGTGAGGAGTACACCACTCTGGTTGCCAAGGAGATGGGCTTCGATGGTGAGAAGTACGACGGCAAGACCATGATCCGCCTGCGCGACAACAACGGCGACATTACCGAGCTGAAGAAGCAGGCTATGGAAGAGCTGAGCGCCATCGGCGTCACCTTCCCTGTCCACTGCTACCACTACATCAAGAGCGGCGATACCAATGCTCTGGATACCGCTACCGTTCTGAAGCAGTGCTTCTCCGACAGCCTGGGCGACGACTTCGTCGTTCTGGACATCGGCACCTACGTTTCTTCTATTTATAAGGAAGTCCGTAACGTTCAGATGCACTCCATCCTGCAGAACGGCTGGGGCGCTGACTTCGGTGACCCCGTCAACTTCCTGGGCCAGGAAGTGCTGAGCGACGACAACGCTTACTATGCACAGACCACCTCCTGGATCGCAGCCGTTGAGAAGGATCCTCAGGATTACCAGAAGGATCTGCTGGCTGATTATCAGGAGTTCACCGATCTGGTCACTGCTGCAAAGGCTATCGTCACCGATACCGATGCCCGCTATGAGGCATTTGCCAAGGCTGAGGCTTCCATGCTGAACAACGCCCTGTGCATCCCCTGCCTGTTCGAGGTGTCCTGGTGCCTGACCCACGTCAACGAGTACACCAAGATCAACGCTATGTACGGTCCCTGCAACTACAAGGCCATCAACTGGGAGACTCGTCAGGGCGATGGTTACACCACTGAGGAGTATGAGGCATTCTCCGCTGCATTCGACGCAGCACTCAAGGCCTGATGATTATTTTATAAAGGTTTGGTTATCATGTTAAAATACACTGTCAAGCGGCTGGCTCAGTCGCTCGTCACGATCCTGCTGATCGCAACCATCGTCTTTCTGCTGATGCGCTGCCTGCCTACGGATTACTACTTCACGGAAGAACAGCTCATGAAGTTTACCGAAGAGCAGAAATACGCCGCACTGGAAGCCGCCGGTCTGACCGACCCCATCGGCACCCAGCTGCTGCACTTCTACAAGGACCTGCTCCATCTGGATTTCGGCACTTCCCGCCGCATCCAGAATGGTGCACCCGTCGTGAAGGTCATCGGCAAAAAGTTCGGTGTCTCCATGCGCCTTGGCCTGATCTCCGCTGCCATCTCTCTGGTGGTGGGCGTTCTGCTGGGCATCCTGCAGACCGCATTCAAGGACAAGGTCTTCGACTGGCTGGGCACTGCCTACACCGTTTTCGTCAACGCTGTGCCTTCTCTGGTCTCCTATTCGCTGGTGCTGGTGCTCGGCTCCAAGTATCTGGGCTTCCCCACGCTGTACTCCACCCGTAATGTGGGCCCGTCCAGCGTGCTGCCCATCGTCTGCCTTTCTCTGGCTTCCATCGCAGGCTACGCCCTGTGGACCCGCCGCTACATGGTGGACGAGCTGACCCGCGACTATATCAAGCTGGCCCGTGTCAAGGGCCTGAGCTCCAGCGAGATCATGTTCAAGCACGTGCTGCGCAACGCCATGGTCCCCATGGTGCAGTATATCCCCCAGTCCATCCTGCTGACCGTCGGCGGCTCTCTGCTGATGGAGCGGTTCTTCTCGGTGCCCGGCATGGGCCCCCTGCTGACCGACGCCATCCAGCGCTATGACCTGAATGTCGTTCAGACTCTGGTCATCCTGTACGCCGTGCTGGGCATCGTGGGTGTTTTCCTGGGCGACGTGCTGATGATGCTGGTTGACCCGCGTATTACTCTGACCGGAAAGGAGGCCGCACGCTGATGGCAAAAGCATCTGATTTTGAGGGCAAGAAGCAGGACGATCTGTTCTATTTCGTGGAATACTCTCCGGAGGAAGCCGAGCGTGTCGGCTACTCCAACTACAGCTACTGGGGTTCTGTGGTGCAGAACTTCCTCAAGCACAAGGCCGCTGTGGTCTGCCTGGTACTGTTCCTGTTCCTGGTGGTCTTCTCCTTCATCGCACTGGCCATCGGCAAGTACGATTACCGCACGCTGGTGTCGGATTCCGCGCTGGCTTTCCAGAAGCCCAACAGTGAATACTGGTTCGGCACCGACAACCTGGGCCGTGACTACTGGTGCCAGGTGTGGTACGCCACCCAGGTGTCCATCCGTCTGGCCCTCATCGTTGCCGTGGGCGAGAGCATCCTCGGCGTCATCATCGGCCTGATCTGGGGCTATGTCCGTGAGCTGGACCGCTTCTTCACCGAGCTGTACAACCTCATCGATAACGTGCCCTACATCATCTACATGACCCTGATCGCACTGGTCGTGGGCCAGAGCTTCACCATCATGGCCGTGTCGATGATCGCCATCGGCTGGCTGGTCATGGCCCGCCGCGTCCGCAACATGGTGTTCATGTTCCGTGACCGCGAGTACAACCTCGCCTCCCGCTGCCTGGGCACCCCGCTCTGGCGCGTGCTGACCAAGAACATCCTGCCGTATCTGGTCTCCGTCATCATCCTGCGCATGGCGCTGAGCATCCCTGCCACCATCAACCTGGAGTCCACCCTGTCTTACCTGGGCATCGGCCTGGGCATCGAGACGCCTTCTCTGGGCCTGATCCTGAGCAAGGTGCGCGGCTTCTTCCTGGATTACCCGTACCTGCTGGTCTTCCCTGCATCCATCGTGTCCATCATCTCCATTTCCTTCTACATCATGGGCAATGCTTTCTCGGATGCTGCTGACCCGCGCAACCACGTTTAACAGATGGGAGAGAAAATCACAAAAATGGATAGACAACCGATCATCTCTGCCAAAGACGTGGAGATCACCTTTAGCCTGCGCGGCAAGAAGCTGAACGCGATCCGCAAGTGCTCGCTGGACCTGTACGACGGCGAGACACTGGCCATCGTGGGCGAGTCCGGCTCGGGCAAGTCCGTATTCACCAAGACCTTCGTGGGCATGCTGGACGTCAACGGTAAGATCACCGGCGGCTCCATCATGTTCGAGGGCCGCGACATGACCAAGTTCACCGAAAAGGACTGGCTGGCCGTGCGCGGCAAGAAGATTGCCATGGTCATGCAGGACCCGATGACCAGCCTGAACCCGCTGAAGAAAATCGGCAAGCAGATCCAGGAGAGCATTGAGCATCATCAGGGTTTGAAGGGCGCAGAGGCCAAGAAGGCCGCCATCGAGATGCTGGCCAAGGTCGGTATCCCCGACCCGGAGCGCCGCTACGACCAGTACCCTCATGAGTTCTCCGGCGGTATGCGTCAGCGCGTGGTCATCGCCATCGCTGCTGCCTGCCGTCCGCAGATCCTCATCTGCGACGAGCCCACCACTGCTCTGGACGTGACCATTCAGGCCCAGATCCTGCAGCTCATCCGTGACCTGCAGAAAGAGCTGGGCATGTCCGTCATCTACATCACCCATGACCTGGGCGTTGTGGCAAACGTGGCAGATCGTGTGGCCGTCATGTACGCCGGCCAGATCGTCGAGTACGGCACCGTAGAGGAGATCTTCTACGATGCATGGCACCCCTACACCTGGGCTCTGCTGCAGGCTCTGCCTCAGCTGGGCACCAAGGGCGAGGCTCTGCCCACCATCGACGGCACGCCGCCGAACCTGTTCAACGAGATCAAGGGCGACGCATTTGCGCCCCGCAACAAGCACGCACTGGCCATCGACTTCGTGGCAGAACCTCCGTTCTTCCAGGTGTCTGAGACCCATGCGGCAAAGACCTGGTATCTGGATCCCCGGGCCCCCAAGATCGAGCGGCCCCACTCCATCCAGAACCTGCGAGAGAAAATGGGAAAGATGGGAGGTTCCAACTTAAATGGCTGAACGTGAAAAGCTG
>ERZ808240.915-NODE-915-length-37618-cov-138.746453_pt1 | contig 37618 bp, 58 predicted proteins | sample MGYA00521084_ERZ808240 | MGnify/ENA primary metagenome ERZ808240 (study PRJEB31516, sample SAMN03275571) | gut metagenome | biome: mammalia-associated habitat; material: feces | host: Papio cynocephalus | place: Kenya | collected 2012-08-06 ... | reverse complement strand
TATCAGGCTTGCGGTCAACGACTCGTGGACGAATGGAGTCGTCAACCGCCGCGCAAAGACCGTTTCGGCGGCTCTCGGGCTGACGAAAAAAGAGCTGCGAGAGCTTCCAGAAAAAACGCGCGATGCCGTGCTTTATGCGCAGCTTGCCAAAAAGTACGGAATCACGGCAAAACAGGCACTGGCATACAGAGCCTTTGACAGTTATTGCGTCTCGCAGATTGAAAAGCGGCTGCCTTTTAAAAAAGCGGTGAAATATCTTGAAAAGCAAAACGAGCAGCCGTACACGCTCCGCGACTATTGGAGCGACTGCGAAAAGCTTAATCTTGACCTTGGCCGCGAGGATATCCTTTTACCGCCGGATCTTGCGCAGGCGCATCAGCGCACGATTGACGCGCTGGCGGAAGCAAGACGGCAAAAGGAGCTCGAAGAGGCGCACGAGGCGCAGAAAAAATTTAAGATGCATCTCAAAAAGCTCGAGCGGGATTTTGCCTTTGAAAATGAAAATTTGCTTATCCGCCCGGCAAGAAGCCACACCGAGCTTATCAACGAGGGAAGCGCGCTGCACCACTGTGTCGCGACATATGCCAAAAAGCACCTGAGCGGGCAGACGGTTATCTTTTTTATCAGAAAGAAAAGCGAGCCGGACAAGCCTTTTTACACATTGGAATATAACCCGAAAACCGAGAACATCGTCCAGTGCCGAGGCTTGCACAACTGCGGCAAGACGCCGGAGGTCGAAGCCTTTGTGGACGCTTGGAGCGGGTACATCAGAAACAAGAAAAAGAAGAGTCACGCGGCAGCGTGAGAGAGGAGAAAAATATGAACGAAGTAATCAGAAGCATGGAGCTCAGCGGAAACCTGAGCGAGGAGCAGAACGAGGCGTTGAATCTGCACTACGAGATAATCGCCAAAGGCAACCTTGCCGCGTCCGCTGTCAAATATCCGGTGCTGACTGAAAAGCTGGTGAAAGAAGGCTTTAGCGTATGCGTGGTTTGTATGGGAAAAGGGGTTCAAGGGTGAACCGAAAATTAGATGGATTTAAAATCAAGGAGGAAATCGAATGATATTTAGTATTGTAATGATAGTTATAGCTGTGGTTTTCACGGCTGTAGGTGCGATTTTAGCTTACAGAAAGAGAGAGTATAGAGACAACATTCCGGCGGCGGTTCCTATAGTAAGCTTCGTGCTGGCGATATGTCTATTCGTACTCTCAGCTTCAGCGGCTATTGTGCCGACCGGATATACGGGAGTAAGAACGACGCTCGGTCAGATAAGCGACCAGCCCGTACATAGTGGCTTCAACTGGAAAGCGCCCATTGTTCAGAGCATAAAGCTCGTAAATAATAAACAGCAGGATGCACAGTTCGGCGGTGACAAAATCTGGTCGGAGACTGAAAGCAGAACAGCAGTTTATTATGCAGGTGTAACCGTTACTTATCAGATTAACCCCGACAGGTCGGCGTGGATCTACGCTAATGTTTCGGACTACAAGAACTCTCTGGTGTCTGAAAACATAGTTGCTTCGGCTATTAAGTCCAGCAGCAAAGTACTTAGCGATATCGACGCGACGAACCGCTCGATAGTTGAACCGCTGATAATGAAAAATCTTCAGGCTTCTATAGACGAGAAGTACGGCGAGGATGTTGTTGCGATACTCAAAGTAACGGTAAGTGATATCGACTTTGACGAGTCATATCAGGCGGCGATAGCATCAAAACAGCAGGCTCAGCTTGCGGCAGAACAGCAGGAAATCGAGAACAAAAAGGCTGTAGATAAGGCAAAGGCAGATGCAGAGGCAAAGCTCATAAAATCTAAGGCTGAGGCTGAAGCAAATGACACTCTTGAGAAGTCCCTGACGGATAAGATTCTTAAAGAAAAATACATAGAGAAGTGGGACGGAAAGCTCCCGAGTGTGATGACCGGCGACGACGGAAGTTCAATAATGATTCAGAAGTGAGGAGGGAATGAATGAGGGTATTACTGTTGTTGCGCGGTAGTGCTGGGTGCGGTAAGTCAACATGGATTGAAAAGAATGGACTTAAACCCTATACACTATCCGCCGACGAGATAAGGTTGATGTACGCTTCGCCCACTTTAAATGTTTGTGGTGAAGAGTGTATAAGTCAGTCGAATGACACTATCAGGCTTGCGGTCAACGACTCGTGGACGAATGGAGTCGTCAACCGCCGCGCAAAGACCGTTTCGGCGGCTCTCGGGCTGACGAAAAAAGAGCTGCGAGAGCTTCCAGAAAAAACGCGCGATGCCGTGCTTTATGCGCAGCTTGCCAAAAAGTACGGAATCACGGCAAAACAGGCACTGGCATACAGAGCCTTTGACAGTTATTGCGTCTCGCAGATTGAAAAGCGGCTGCCTTTTAAAAAAGCGGTGAAATATCTTGAAAAGCAAAACGAGCAGCCGTACACGCTCCGCGACTATTGGAGCGACTGCGAAAAGCTTAATCTTGACCTTGGCCGCGAGGATATCCTTTTACCGCCGGATCTTGCGCAGGCGCATCAGCGCACGATTGACGCGCTGGCGGAAGCAAGACGGCAAAAGGAGCTCGAAGAGGCGCACGAGGCGCAGAAAAAATTTAAGATGCATCTCAAAAAGCTCGAGCGGGATTTTGCCTTTGAAAATGAAAATTTGCTTATCCGCCCGGCAAGAAGCCACACCGAGCTTATCAACGAGGGAAGCGCGCTGCACCACTGTGTCGCGACATATGCCAAAAAGCACCTGAGCGGGCAGACGGTTATCTTTTTTATCAGAAAGAAAAGCGAGCCGGACAAGCCTTTTTACACATTGGAATATAACCCGAAAACCGAGAACATCGTCCAGTGCCGAGGCTTGCACAACTGCGGCAAGACGCCGGAGGTCGAAGCCTTTGTGGACGCTTGGAGCGGGTACATCAGAAACAAGAAAAAGAAGAGTCACGCGGCAGCGTGAGAGAGGAGAAAAATATGAACGAAGTAATCAGAAGCATGGAGCTCAGCGGCAATCTGAGCGAGGAGCAGAGCGAGGCGTTGAATCTGCATTATGAGATAATCGCCAAAGGCAACCTTGCCGCGTCCGCTATGGTGGATTTTTGCCAGAATCTGAAAAGAATGCGCGACGAGCGCAAATACCTTTTGCTCGGACACGAGACCTTTGAGGAGTATGTCGAGCAGGATGTCGGTATCAAGCAGCGGCAGGCTTATACATATATACAAGCACTCGAGTCGCTCGGCGAGAAGTATTTGCAGTCGAATGCAAACCTCGGCATCTCTAAGCTCGGAATGCTCGCCGCCTTGCCGTGGTACGAGCGCAAAGAAGTCGAGGAGAATAACGACGTCGCGGAGATGTCCACGCGCGAGTTGAAAGAGACTATCAGCAAGCTGCACGAGGCGCAGGAGCAATTGACGCTTATCACTGCCGAGCGCGATGAACTCGCGAAAAGCAGTCAGGAGCACGAGGACCTCTCCGACACCGTCCGCCGCCTGCGCGAAGAGCTGAAAGCGGCGTCCGAAAAGCCTGCCGCGACGGTCATGCGTGAGCCGACCGCCGAAGAGATAAAGCAGTACACCGCCGCCGCGATTGAGAAAGAGCGCGCAAAGGCGAAAAAAGACAAGAAAAAAGCCATAGCCGAAGCCGAGAAGCGGGTACGCGATGCCGCCGAAAAGTCCGCCGCCGACGTGCTCGGCAGGAAGACCGAAGAGCTTGAGAAGAAATACAAGGCGGTGCTCGATGCCGCCGAAAAAGAGAAAAGCGAGCTGGTCGGTCGCCTTGAAAAAATCGAAAAAGACATGAAGCTGACCGCCTCGCCGGAAGTGGCAAAATTCAGCGTCTACTTTGATAGAATACAGGAATATATCAATGTCATGCGCGACATTATCGCGTCGATGGATGACGAAACCACCGCCGCCAAGCTTCGCGCCGCAATGCAGAAGCTCGGGGCACTGCTGCAGGAGGGCTGAGTATGGATTGCAGTAAAACGATAGATTTTTTTGTTGAAAAGCAGAGGCTCTGTGCCTCGCGCTGGGATTGTAAGCTAAGTAAGGATGACGATAGATGTCCTTTGTATGAGTTCTGTGACAAAATGGTTTCAAGCCTCTCTCGGAAGGATATTGAAAACGCGATTGAAACTTTACATAAATGGAGCGACGAGCACCCGCGAAAAACTTATGCACAGGACTTTTTTAAAAAGTTTCCGGAAGCCAAGCCGGACGCATACGGTGTGCCGAGGATATGCCGCGCGAACTGCTACGGCGGAAGCTGCCAGCACTCCGCAATTTCCGGAGCGGGTCCGGCACCGTGTAAAGACTGCTGGAACGAGGAAATGGAGGCGGCGGACGATGAATAAAAAGAAAGCCCGAATCATAATGTGCACACATTTTAACTGCGACCACCGTCGCGGGAATTACTGCTGTTTCCAGTGTCAGAAAATCGGAACCTGCAAGGACCCTTGTTACAACAGCCCGCTGAAATGCGGACTGGCGAAGGAGGTTGAACGTCATGAAAACCCTGACGCTTGAACAGCTTATAGAAGCGGCGGAAGTTTGCGGATCCGGCAAAGAAGGCGCATGCCAGGTCTGCCCGGCGCATAACGACGGCGAGGTCATGTCGAGCGCGTGCATCGAGAGCGTTATGGCACAAGCCGCCGTCGCGCTGAAAGAGTACGCCTGCAACGGAGGTGCTTACGATGCTTGAATTAAAGCCGTGCCCGCAGTGCGGAAAAAAAGTCCTGATTGGATATGCCTGCGGCGAGTATTTTATATTTTCGCGCGAAAAAACAGATTGCGCCTGCAATAATTTTACGGAAATGCACTCGGACATGAACCTGGAAGTCGAAGCTTGGAACAAGTTTTGCGAAGCGGAAAGGAGCTTTTATGAAAATCAAAAAAATCATAAGCCTATGCAAGGCAAATAAATGCATATCGCTGTACGACATGACAACGCAAATGCTCGGCGACGATCGCGCCGCCTACTACCTTAACGACTGCCCGGTGTTTTCAATCGACTCGCTCATGACCTCTTTTGATATCACGCCGACACAGGCGGACAAAATCGTGCAGCGGTATACCACCGAGCCGCCGGAGGCATTTTTGCAGCTGGTCAAAGACGAATTTGACGGGGAGGAGCGCTGCGATCCTCTGCCGATATCTCTGCGGATAGGCTCTTATGACTATATACCATATAAGACCTCGGCCGGAATCGAATTCGTCGAGTCAAAATATCTCGAGCCGCTTGATGTGGACGAATTTGAATTGTATTACCGTCAGACCGAGTCCAGCGCGTTCTTCGCGGCGAAAGCCGGATTCTTCGTGATGGCGATTATCCCGATAAGTACAACGCGGGTGCTAACGGAGAAGACGGTCAACTATCTCGACGAGCTTTCGTCGATGAGTTCAATAAAATACGAAAATCTGAAATGAGGATGTGAAAAGCGGTGCGAGTCAAGAAACGAATATTTTCCGGCGCGGTTTGCGAACAGGAAGTCTACACGGTTTCTGACCGCACCGCTAATGTCGCGAAAGCGCAGTACAAGCCGGTGCTCCGCACGGACGAGGAGCGCGAGCGCCACAATCTGATGATAGCAAGGCGGAAGCACGCGCGAGTTTTCAACGAGAATTTTTCGCCGACTTCCCTTTATTCCACCCTGACTTTTGACAATGACCACGAAGTGCACGACTGGGGCGAGGCGCGCCGGTTGCGTACATTATATAAACGCAGATTACAATACGCGTGCCCGAACGCAAAAATCAACCTTTATATGGGACGCGGCAGAAACACAAAGAGAATACATTTTCACATGGTCTCCGACGGCGTGCCAGAAGAGATCATAAAAGCGCAGTGGATCTATGGCGATATCGTGCAGATCGAGCACCTGCGCAGACACAACTATTATAACGGTATAGACCACGGTTGCGATTACACAGGTCTTGCAAACTACTTATTTGACCATTGGACGTCCGAACAGGGCACTAAACATAGATATCTGTCAACCCGCAACATGCGGCAGCCGGCCAGCGAGGACGCAAAGGTCGCGCTCCGGAGCTACAGCCCCGACAGCCCGCCGCTCGCCCCGAAAGGCTATCGCCTTGTGGAGTGCATACAAAACAGATTCGGATATATGTGCTTTAAATACATAAAAGAGCCCGAAGACGAGCCGCCGAATCGACCGAGAAAAAGGAAAAACTGCTGACGGATGTCAGCTTTTTAAAGCCTCGTAAATGTGTCAAGTTTTACGACGATAGGAGGAAAAACAAAATGAGTGATTATATCGACCGTGACGAGCTGATAAAACACATCAAAAATTTGCCGGCATGGTGGGCAGACAACTCTGTGACATGTGCGTTTTACCTAACAAAAGCGATAACGGAAATTGAGAACGCTCCTGCCGCAGATGTGCAAGCGGTTAAACACGGCAAATGGAAGTTGTGTTATGAAGATTGGCGAATGCAAATCGCGGGCGACGAGTGCTACGCTTGTGGATTCCAGCATTACGGAACATGTATATCACACTATCATTACTGTCCGAACTGCGGCGCAAAAATGGAAAAGGGGGAATCCTTACGACGGTAGCAGAATACATAAACCGGATCCGGCACATGAATAATGAGCTGTCATTCAAGCAGCGCCAGCGAGAAGAACTGCTTGAGATACTCACATCGATTACCGCGCCGCAGGGCGAAGCCGTGCAAAAAACAGCAGATGACAAGATGAGCCGCCTAATTTCGCAGTATGTGGATTTGGGCGAGGAGATCGTGGAGCTTTATCGGCGGAAGTTTGCCGCAGAAACCGAACTTCTGTCGCTTACGAGGCAGCTCCCGCCGCAGTGGGAGGAGTTTGTGCTTTTGCGATATTGCAGAAATATGAGCATTGAGAGCATAGCGGAAGAAATGGGATATTCCTGCGAGTGGTGCTGGAAGACCAACCGCAAGGCGAGCGAAGCCCTGGAAATTTTGATAAACTCTAAAAGTGTACAGAAAAATACAGAGAAATACAGTTAAGGTCTGTGGTATGCTGTAGAAGTAAAAATAGACAACAACACCTATATGGTTTTTCTTTTCTCCTTTCTTCCCGCCTCGCCCTGCGGCGGGTTTAATAGCAGGGCTTTTTATGCGGAGCTTTCAGGCGATATGCGCGCATAGGCGCATTAAAGGTTCGAGTCCTTTGCTCCGATCCAAGCCGCCAAGAGGGCGAGGAAGCGCGAGAAGTTAAGTATCGGGCGTCCTTTACAAATCGGGCGCACAAGTTTGCGGACGGTAAAACGATGGCTGATGACAAGACGCAGCTCGGGCGGCACATGTGGCAGCATACGGTTATCTTTAGGGCTGATAACCCCAAAGGCGCGGTTTGACTCCGTGCGCTGCCAACACCTTCATTTGACGCACCTCTCTGTGAGCCGAGAGGTGCGCTTTTTATGTCCTTTTAACTCAACAGGCAAGAGCCCGGTCGTATGATTTTTCCGGGACGCCGGTCCGAGTCCGGCAAGGGACAGACGCGGGCGCACTCCTTCGGGGGTGCGCTTTGCAGTCAACTGCAAAGGAGGAGCAGGATGTTTTATAAGCTCTGCGCCAAGTGCGGCGCGGTCATACCGCTCGGTGAGACGTACTGCGCCGAATGTAAGCCGGAGAGGAAAGCAACAAGAGAAGAACTCAAGATTGACGACAGCGAAGAGATGGATGCCAAAGCAGAAGCCTTTTACAACTCACGTCAGTGGCGGAGATTCCGCCAAGGCATACTCGCACGAGACCGCTATCTGTGTGTCAACTGCGCGGCGAACGGTCGCTTGTCAGTGGCTTCAGATGTGCATCACATCGTCCGCGTTAAGCAGGATTGGAACAAGCGATTTGATCCGTCAAACTGTATCTCGCTATGCAAGGCGTGCCACAACAAGGCAGACCGAGCGGGCGTGTCTCTGCCCCACGGGGGTGTGAAAAAAGTTTGACGCTTTTGCGGTAACCCGTCGCCGACCTACCTCTTCGCAGCAAAAACGCCGAAAATGAAAATCAAAGGAGTGAGAGCATGGCAGGGCGGCCAAGACAGCCGATAGACCTTCTCGTGATGAACGGGAAATCGCACCTCGGGAAGGACGAAATTGAAGAGAGACGAGCAACAGAAGTGACCGCGCCGTTCACAAAAATCGAACCGCCGGATTGTCTCTCGAAGAAACAAAAAAATAGATTCAATTATATCGCCCGGCAGCTTGCCGACATCGGATTGTATGCCGATATCGACGCCGAGTCGCTCGGGCGCTACATAATCGCCGAGGAAACTTTGCAGAAAATCCGCAAGCGGTTGAAGAAAGAAATGCCGTTTGAGCAGTACGAAAAAACGCTGAATTTGCAGGCAAAATACCTCAAAATTTGCCAGCAATTTGCGGCCGACTTCGGCATGACCGTATCGAGCCGATGCAAGCTTATTATTCCGCAGAAGCCGAAAGAACCGGTGAACAAATTTGACCTTTTCGACGCGGATGAGCGCGGTGATGAGAGTGCAGGATAGAGCAACGCTGCACGCTGAGCGGGTTGTCTCCGGGCAGGAGCCGTCCTGCCTGACGCACCGCATGGCGTGTGAACGGCACCTGAACGAGATCGCCAAGCAGGGCACGAAAGAATTCCCGTTTGTGTGGTGTCCGGAGAAATCTGAAAAGATACTGCGCTATGCCGAAATGCTGACGATAGCCGAGGGCGCGCAGCCGCGTCCAGTTCGGCTGCACGACTTCCAGTGCTTTGACCTGGGCGTGCCGTTTGGCTGGGTGCATGCCGAGACGGGTTTCCGGCGCATCCGCCGAAAATATAAATCCGTCGCGAGACAGAACGGCAAGACCTTTGAAAACGGAATCACCGGGTCGTACATCGCGAACTGGGGCGGATATAACTTCGGCAAGCTCTTCACGGCGGCAACAAAAAAGCGGCAGGCGAGAATCGCATGGGAAGAAATCCAGAAATTTATAACAGTCGACAAAGACTTGCAGGCGCTGTTTGACGTCAAGGACTATAAGAGTCTTATCATCGCCAAGCGCACCGGATGCACAATTGAAGCGCTGTCGAGGGAGAGCGGGCTTGATGATGGATTCCGCGCGATTTTCTGCTCGGTCGACGAAATTCACCAGCACAAAGACAACGGAATTTATAAAGCTTTATACAACGGACAAGCCTCGCTTGACGAAGCTTTGATATCGATGATAACCACGCGCGGAAAAAGCCTGAACAGCTTCTGCCGCGAGATGGACGATTATTGCCTGCAGATACTTGCCGGTACGGCGGAAGCCGACGACTTTTTTGTTGACATCTACACACTGGACAAAGAGGACGATCCGTTTAACGAGAGCGTATGGTATAAGGCAAACCCGCACCTCGTGACAGTACCGAGCGCGCTCGAACAGCTCCGCCGCGATGCGCAGACGGCGAAGCAGATGGGCGGCTTTGAAATGTCCGACTATATGACGAAGCGCCAAAACCTGTGGTATGAGTACGGCGACACGCAGTACATCACGCCTAACGAGTGGAAGCTCGGCCGGACGGAGCTGACGATTGAGAACATGCGCGGTCGCAGATGCTTCGCGGGTCTTGACCTTTCGAGCGGCGGAGATTTGACCTCGCTCGCGCTGCTTTTTCCGCTTGACGATGGAAAAATATATGTCTGGTCGCACTCGTACATTCCGGCGAAGCGATTGGAAGAACATATCATCACGGACACCGCACCTTACGATGTGTGGGCGAAGTCCGGATTGCTTACGCCGTCCGAAGCGGTCGGCGGTCTGAAAAACGACTATCTGCAAATCGTAGCGGATCTGAAAGAACTGCAGGAAAAGTTTGAAATCAACATTGCCTGCATCGGATATGACCCGCACAACGCGGATGCATTTTTGGAAGAACTTGATACGCTCGGCGCGCCGTTGCTTGAAGTTAAGCAGTCGGCGCGTTTTCTGTCGGACACGACGGTTGACTTTGCGCTTGAGGTTAAAGCCGGAAATGTGCTTTACGACCAGCGAAACGCGCTGATGTCGTGGTCCATTGTCAACGCCAAAAAGACAAAGAACTCTTTCGGCGAAATCAAAGTCGACAAAGAAGTGAACGCACGGCACGCGCGCATCGATGTCGTCGACGCCATTATCGACGCGCATGTCGCGTACCGAAAATCCAGCAAAGAAGAGACGCCGGACTATGAAACGGTGGTCGAAGATTATTTGAAGAAAATGGGGTGGGCTTGATGCCTTTGTTTAAGAAAAAAAGTGCAAGCGACCAGCAGACGGTCGAGCGGCAGGCGCTGCTTGATTTTCTCGGCATAAGCGACGACGGCGAGGCTTTGGGCGAGGCGACGTATTTTGCCTGCATAAAAATCCTGTCTGAAGCCATCGGAAAGATGCCGTTTAAAATCATGCGCACGACAGCGGGCGGTGGAATCGAGACGGCGAAGAAGCACGAGCTTTACCGCCTGCTTGCGATCCGTCCGAATCCGTATATGACCGCGACGCATTTTTGGTCGACGGTCGAAATCAACAGAAATCACTACGGCAACGCTTATGTGTGGATAACGGGAGCGGGTAAAAACACAAATCTGTGGTGCCTGCCGCCGGAGAGCGTGGAGATATACTGCGACGATAAGGGAATCTGGAACAGAAAGAAAGGTGCTATCTGGTATCTTTTCCACAATCCGAAAAGCGGCGAAACCGTCAGGATTCCGCACGACAGCATTATGCATTTTCGCACTTCCGTTTCCTTTGACGGCGTCGCCGGACTGAGTGTCCGAGACCAGCTGAGCACCACGCTCGGCGGGAACATGCGCGGGCAGAAGATGTTAAACGAGATGTACAAAAACGGCTTTACCGCAAAAGCCGTCCTGCAGTATACCGGAAACCTGAACGACGAACTCGAAAAGCGATATACCACGAAGATTGAAGAGTATATCACCGGAAAGGTCGACACGGTCAAAAACCTTGTACCGATTCCGGCAGGCTCTACCATCCAGCCGCTGAACATGAAACTCGCCGACAACCAGTTTATCGAGTTGAAAAAATACTCGGCGCTGCAGATTGCCGCCGCCTTTGGAATCAAACCGAATCAGATTAATGACTATGAGAAAGCAAGCTATGCCGCCGCAGAGCAGCAGCAGCTTGCTTTTTACATTGATACGCTTTTGTACATTTTGAAGCAGTACGAGGACGAGGTCACCTACAAGCTTTTGAGCGACGAGGATATCGCGAACGGGTATTTTGCAAAATTCAACGCGGCCGTTATTCTCCGCGCTGACTTTAAGACGCAGCTTGAAGCTATGGCGACCGCAGTGCAAAATGCCATCTACACACCGAATGAGGCACGCGCCTATTTGGATAAAGGCGAGCGTCCGGGCGGCGACCAGCTGATATGCAACGGGTCGATGCTGCCTCTGACGCAAGCCGGAATTCAGTACGCCAAAGGAGGTGAAAAAGATGAAGATTGACAAATGCGCCATTGTCAAGAGCCTTGAGCTTGACGATGACAAAATGGCGAAAATTAACGCCTGCACGCTGAAAGAGCTGACTGCCGAAGAGGTATTTGCTTTTAAAATGGTCGCCTGCGACAACGAGATTGACCGCGACTATGAGGCATTTTCCGGCGAGACGCTTGAGCAGCTTGCCGAGCTGTACAAAGGCAAGACCGTCATAAGCGACCACAATCCGCAGAGCACAAATCAGTGCGCCCGGATTTTTGACGCGGAGGTTATCACCAGTCCCGGCGAGACCACCAAGACCGGCGAAGAGTATAAACAGCTCGTTTTGCACTGCTATTGCATCAAGGCGACGAGCGGGCAGCTCATCGCCGAGATAGAGGGCGGCATCAAAAAGGAGTGCAGCGTCGGGTGCAGCGTCAAGTCTGCGCAGTGCTCTATATGCGGCGGCGACGCCAGACGGTGCGAGCACTATCGCGGCAAACGGTACGACGGCGCGCTTTGCTTTTATAAGCTTGTCGGCGCAGTTGACGCTTATGAGGTCTCTTTTGTCGCCGTTCCCGCGCAGCGCGCGGCGGGCGTGACCAAGGAGTTCGAGGGCGAAGAGCCGCCCGAAGAAAAAGAAAAGTCCACAGACTACACGGATGCCATACGCATCCGTGAAAATTTTATTTACACGGAGGAATCAAACGATGAATAAGAAAATGAGAGATCTGCTTGCCAAAATCAAGTCCAAGACCGAAGAGGCAAGACAGCACAACGAGGCAGGCGAGGTTGACCTTGTCAAGGCTTGCCTCGACGAGGTCGACAACCTCAAGGGCGAGTATGAGACCGAGAAGCGCCTTTTTGAGGCGGAGCAGGACGAGCTTGACCCCGAGGAGCACGGCGACAACGGCGGTGCTGCGGATGCAAGCGAGGAGAAGAGCTTTGTCGAGTACCTGAGAAAGGCGGCATCATCCGGCATGTCGCAGGGCGCGAACGGTGCAATCATTCCGAAGACCATCGCGAGCAAGATAATCACCGATATTATCAACATCTCGCCTATCGTCGAGAGAGCGACGAAGTATTACACCAAAGGCGCGCTGTCGATTCCGGTTTACGGCACCGACTCATCCGCCGATTCTCCGACCGGAGACATCGCCGCAGCATACCAGGGCACAGAGTTCACTGCGCTGACCGCAGGTCAGGGTAAGTTTACGAGCGTAGACCTTACCGGCTATGTCCTCGGCGCGCTTACCGTCATTTCCAACAAGCTTATCAACAACACCGACATTAACATTGTCGCAAAGGTTGAGGAGCTTATGACCGAGGCTTTCCGCGTCAAGCTCGAGCGCGAGCTTATCCACGGCACGAGCGGCAAGATGACCGGCGCGGTCTCAACTACCAACAAAAAGACGCTGACTACATATGCGCTCTCCGGCATCACTTTTGATGTCCTTATCGATATGCAGGCAATGGTGCCGCAGATCTACCAGTCCAATGCGATGTGGATTATGAGCAACAAAACCTTTACCGCGCTCAGAAAGACCAAAAACTCGCAGAATGATTACCTGATGAAGGATATCGAAAACGGTTTTGGCTGGAAGATACTCGGCTCGCCTGTCTATCTCTCCGATGCAATGGACGAAGCGGACGTACAGGAAGGTTTCCCTGTCCTCTACGGTGATTTTTCGGGTATGGCGCTGAAAATCGCGAAGCAGCTTGAGCTGCAGGTGCTTAACGAGAAGTACGCCGACAAGAACGCCAAGGGCGTTGTCGGTTGGCTCGAAGCTGACTCTAAGGTCGAGAACAATCAGAAGATTGCCGTGCTGCAGTCCGGCAAGTCGACCGGCTGAGGCGGTGTAAACAATGGCCGTATCACTGGCGGAGGCTAAACGCTTCCTGCGTGTCGATGACGATGTCGACAACGCAATGATAAAAGGCTTTATCGACGCGGCCGAGAAATTTCTCTCGGCTGCAGTCGGCAGCGACTGCGACCTTAACGATCCGCGCGCACAGTTTCTTGTGCTCGTCGCCGTGCGTGATATGTACGACGGCGGCGAGCTGAACCGCACGGTGTCGGCCAACACCGAAAAGCTTTTTAACAGCTTTGCACTGCAGCTGAGAACGGAGGCAGGAGCCGATGTACCTGAAAAACAGAATTGAGGTCGCCTATATCGACAAGAGCGGGCAGGACGCCGACGGTTACGAGAAAAACACCGAGCGGCGCTTGCCGCTGTGGGCGCACGCGGAGTCGTCAAAGTCGAGCGAGTTTTATGAGGCGGCGCAAGCCGGCATGAAAGTCGAGCGGGTCTATGTTGTGCGCTCGCGGTCTTTTGACCGCCGCAGTAAGTTTGTCTACGACGGCGAAACAAAGCTGCAGATAACGCGCGTCTATGACCGTCTTGACGGTCTGACGGAATTGCACTGCTCCGACGCGAAGGTGGACTGAATGGGAAAGTTTGATTTTGAAATCGACCCGGCTTTTTTGCGAAGTCTCGGCAAGCTGGCGGAAGTCGAGAAATACGCTCCGCAGATGATTGACGCGGCAACTCCGATACTGGAAAGAAGCATCAAGGCGGCACTTGCCGGACATCGGCGAACTGGCACGATGGTCAACAGCGTCAAGCGCACACGCGCGAAGAAAGCCAAGAACGGAACATATCTCGCGACAGTCAGACCGACCGGAATGTCGAGGAAATATATTGACAAGCACGGCAAGATAAAGAAGCGCAAAACTCCGGTGCGAAACATGGAAATTCTGGCGCACTTGGAGTACGGTACAAAGAATCAGGCGCCGACGCCGATATTGACAAAAGCTGTTAACGACTGCCGCGCCGAGTGTGAGGCAGCAATGGCGGAAGTGTTCCGGCGTGAAACGGGGGTTGAAGGATGAATGTAAATCAGCTGATTATATCCGCGCTTAGCGACATGGGAATGAAAGTTTATCCGAACTTTTATTCCGGTGACGACGAGGAATATATCACTTTTTCCTACCTCGACGAACGGCCGGAGTTTTGGGCGGACGATGAGCCGATATATGACGGCACATATGTGCGCGTGTCGCTGTGGACGCGGAACAATCCGCAGAAATACAAAAAGCAAATCAGAAAACGGCTCCGCGCGGCGGGCTTTACGGTCACGTCGACTGCAGAGTTGTACGATGAAGAAAAGAACTATGTCCAAATCGCGGTTGATGCCGAGATTGAGGGCGTAGTCAATGATGAGGAGGACGATTAAAAATGGCCCAGTTTAAAGCATCTCTGCCTGTTTTTGCGCCGATAAAGTCAGAAACTGACTCGGCGATAACCTACGAAAACGGTGCTTTTGTCGGCAAGATGGTCAAGACCGAAGTCAAGCCGAACAAGGTCGAAGGCTCTCTCTATGCCGACGACGCGCTGGCGGAGTACGAAACAGAATTTAAAGATGCCGACATCACTCTTGAAACGTCAACTATTCCGGTTGAGGTTTTTGTGAGTATGTTCGGCGAGACCAAGACCGAGGGTACCGGCACGGGCACGCCGAAGCCGACCGTGCTGACCTCAAAGGCGAGCGACGCGCCGGTATATGGCGGCTACGGCTTTGTTTCCGTCGAGGTCGTGGACGGCGTGAGAAAGTATCTGACTTATGTTGTCCACAAGGTCAAATTCTCGCTTCCGAGCGAGACACACACCACCAAAGGCGACAACATCACCTTTAACACCTCGTCGCTCGAGGGCAAGGCTATAGCGGACAAGTCTGGGGCATGGCGTACCAAGACCTATTACACCACCGCCGCCGAGGCGATCGCCGCACTTAAGACCAAGTTCGGAATCACGGTCTCCGACACATAAACCAAAAAGGAGGAGCGGGCGGGGAAACTCGCCCGCGCGTCTATTTATGAACGCTATTATCTGCGAAACGAAAGAAAGACGGGTTCCGCTGACTATCGGCGGGAAGACATATAATGTCGCCCTGACGCTTAACTGCATCGAACAGCTGCAGGAGAGATACGGCGAGCTTGAGAATGTCTTCGGGGCATCGAGCGAGGTTAAACAGCTTAAGTGGATCCTCTCCGTGCTTATCAATGACGCAGTCGACGCTTACAACGACGACCATGATGTCAAGCTCGAGCATGTCACCGAGAGCTATATCGGCAGAAAAATCGACATAGGAAACATCAGCGAGTACACCGACGTGCTGATGCAGACCTTCGGCGTGTCGCTTCCGACCGCCGAGGAGCTGCCGGAGGACGACGAGCTGAACGCCGCCGTCGATGCCGTGGCAGAAGCGGCAGGACTCGAAGAAACAAAAAACAGCCAAGCCGAGTAATCGTCGATGTTGACCTCTGGATTTTCAGAGCGACGGCATTACTCGGCTTCCCTTTTGCACAGGCATGGCGGCTGACTTTGCGGCAAGTCACGAGCCTGTATGAAAATTATTGCATCTGGCATGGTTTGACCAAAAAGGAGGATGTGGACGATGAGTAGCAAAAACAGAATCGGACCGAAGATTACACTCGATGGCGAAGCCGATTTTAATAAGGCAATTAAAAACATAAACAACACCATGCGGCTTTTGCGTTCTGAAGCCAAAAAAAACACACAGGAATTTGCACTGAACAAAGATCAGCTTGGCTATTGCACTTCTCAATATTCGACCTTGAGTCGAACGATGGACGAACAGCGAAATAAGGTCGCCATTATTCAAAAAGCTCTTGAAGATGCAACGAAGCAGTATGGAGAAAATTCCGATGCCGTCAGAAAATGGAGAACAGACCTCAACTATGCACAGGGTGATTTGGCTAAAACAAGCGCGTCGCTTAATGAGATGAGAGAAACCCTTGACAGCGCGGATGAGACCAATTTTAAGGAAGCTGTATTAAAAATAGATGACAGCCTGTCGATACTGAATAGCAACATGAAAAAAAACAGTGCCGTTTTTCTTGAAAACAAAGACCAAATGGCGCTGTGGACGGCGCAGGGAAAAACACTGTCCGAATCTGCGGAAAAGCAGCAGGAAAAAATCGAGCTTATCAAAACCGCCTTACAAAAAGCAAACGAAAAATTCGGCGACGGCTCGGAGCAGGTGCGAAGTTGGACGCTGAAGCTTAACAACGCCGAAGCCGAGCTTGCCAAAACGAACGCCAAGCTTAACGAGACGAAAGAAACCCTTGACAGCGCGGATGAGACCAATTTTAAGGAAGCTGTATTAAAAATAGATGACAGCCTGTCGATACTGAATAGCAACATGAAAAAAAACAGTGCCGTTTTTCTTGAAAACAAAGACCAAATGGCGCTGTGGACGGCGCAGGGAAAAACACTGTCCGAATCTGCGGAAAAGCAGCAGGAAAAAATCGAGCTTATCAAAACCGCCTTACAAAAAGCAAACGAAAAATTCGGCGACGGCTCGGAGCAGGTGCGAAGTTGGACGCTGAAGCTTAACAACGCCGAAGCCGAGCTTGCCAAAACGAACGCCAAGCTTAACGAGACGAAAGAAGAGCTTGAGAAGGTCAAGGAAAAGAAGCCTGAGACCGCGATTGAGAAGTTCGGCGCGTCGCTGAAAAATGTGCACGACAAGCTTGAAACTTTCAAAGAAAAAATCAATGTTTTTGATAAGCTGAAGAACAAGCTGAACGATGCCAAGGAGCGTTTTACCTATTTTCGAAAAGGTGCTTCCGAAGCCGGAGACAGTCTCGAGGAAGCCGGAAAGAAAAGCATCAAGTTCGGCGATTTAATCAAGGCGCATGTCATAAGTGATGTCATCGTCAGCGGTCTGAAAAGCGTTGCGTCTGCCTGCAAAAACATAGCCAAAGGCGTTGTTGACTTTGTAAAGGAGTCAGTCTCCGCTTTCGGCGAGCTTGAGCAGAATCTCGGCGGCGCAGAGGCTGTTTTCGGCAGTCACGCCGATGCGGTCGTTGAAAAAAGTAAAGAAGCCTATAAAAACATGGGCGTTGCCCAAAGCGAATACCTCGCGACCGCGAACAAAATGGGCTCGTTGTTCCAGGGCTCCGGCTTATCGCAGGAGCGAAGTCTTGAATTGACCACTAAGGCTATGCAGCGCGCGACCGATGTCGCGTCCGTCATGGGTATCGACACATCGCAGGCACTTGAGTCTATCGCGGGCGCGGCTAAGGGCAATTTCACGATGATGGACAACCTCGGTGTCGCGATGAATGCGACGACGCTCGAAGCTTATGCCGCCGGAAAGGGAATCAACTTTGTCTGGAATAAGGCATCAAACGCCGAAAAAGCCGAGCTTGCAATGCAGATGTTTTTTGAAAAGACAGAGCAGTATGCAGGCAACTTTGCGCGTGAAGCAGAAGGCACACTGACCGGGTCCATCGGCATGGCACAGGCGGCAATGCAGACGCTCAAGGAAAACCTCGGCAATAGCGAAGCAGACCTCGAGCCGATGATCATGAATCTGCTTAACTCGGTTAAGGCGGTTATTCGCAACGCCGCGCCGGTCGTGCAGAATGTTATCAACGCAATATTGGAACAGACGCCGTTACTGCTTAAAGCAGGCGCGCAGATGGTCAACTCTCTGCTCGACGGTCTTGTCTCCAACCTCGCACCGATACTCTCCGGCGCGGTTGACGTCGTCTTTACTCTGGTCGACGGCATCGTCGCAAATCTCGATCCTATCATGCAGGCGGCGGTCACGCTCATCGTCGTGCTCGTCGGTGCGCTTGCGGATAATATCGACAAGGTGATAGACGCGGCGTTTACGCTCGTCGACTCACTCGTCAACGCACTGCTTAAAGACGATAATCTTTCAAAAATTCTCAACGCGGCGGTCAGACTGGTGATTGAAATATCTACCGGACTCATCGCCAATGTTCCGCGTCTTGTCCCAGCGGCGTTTCAGCTGATCGGCGGCATCGTCAAGGGATTGTGGGACAACAAAGGTCTTGTTGTGGATGCAATCGTCAAAGTCTGCAAAGCAATACTTGATGGATTTAGAAACTTTTTCGGCATACACTCGCCGTCAACCGTTTTTGCCGGACTCGGCAAGAATTTGCTCGAAGGTTTGTGGAACGGCATCCAGAATATGAAAGACTGGCTTATCCGAAAAATCAGATCTCTCGGCTCTGCCGTCACGGACGCGATGAAATCGGTGCTCGGCATACACTCGCCGTCGACCGTTTTTCGCGACCAGATCGGTAAAAACATGGCTCTTGGCGTCGGTGTCGGCTTTGAAACCACGATGCGCGACGTCGCAAAGAGAATGACCGACTCCATTCCGATGGATGTCGACATCAACGCGACCGGGAATTTCACCGCGCGCCGAGCGCAGGCGGCAGTCAGCGGCGGCAACAAGGTCTATAACTTTAATGTCACCATAAATGCCGCAGACGGCGGGGGCGATGTGAGAGCTCTCGCTTCGCGCATCGCCGAGGAAATCTACGACGAGATGCGCAGGAAGGAGCGGGCATATGCCTAAAACTTTCACTTTCAATTCCAAAAAATCGAGCGACCTCGGGCTTGTGGTGCAGGAGGCAACGATCAACAAGACACCGGCGCGACCGTATGATCTGCAGAAGATTCCCGGCCGCGCCGGCCTTTTGATAGTCGATTCGAGCATTGATGACCTTGAAAATGTCGAAATCACCTATACAGTCGGCTGCAAAGACATAGCGGCAAACCGTGACGCTGTCGCGGACTGGCTTTTCGGCAGTGTGGCATATGCCAAACTGGCGGACAGTTCCGACGCGAGCAGTTACCGCATGGCGGTCTGCACGAGCGGGCAGGACTGGGACGAGCAGATCCGAAATTTCGGCACGGCGAAGCTGGTATTCAGCTGCAAACCGTTCCGCTTTCTGACTTCCGGCGATGCCAAAACGACGCTGACGGCGGCAGGAAAAATCACCAATCCGACGGCGTATTCCGCACTGCCGTACATCAAGATATACGGCAGTGGAAACATCACGCTTTCGATTGGCGGACAGTCGTTTCCGTTTTTAAGCGTCGGCAGCTATATCGAATGCGACAGCGCTTTGCAGCTGGTCTATACCGGCGCAACCGGAAAATCGGACAAAGCCAATTTTGACAGCTTTCCGGTGCTGTCGCCCGGGAAAAACTCCATAAGTTGGAGCGGCGGAACCGTGACCAAGGTCGAGATCGTGCCGCACTGGAGGCGCCTATGATACCGATACTTTATAAGCCGGACGCCAAAACAAAAATCGGATGGCTTGCCGAGGCGAGCGACTGCCAGTGCACGGAGGAGCGCAATGGTGTTTTCGAGCTGGAATTTCTGTATCCGATGCTCGGCCGATATGCCGCCGACCTTGTCATTGACCGATATGTCAAGGCAAAGCCAAACGCGACCGCCGCAAATCAGTTTTTTCACATCCGCAAAGTGTCAAAGCCTATCAACGGCATGTTTACCGTCAGCTGTGAGCACATCAGTTACGCGCTTTCCGGTTATCCGGTGCCGACCGTTTCGGCATCCGGCAACGCGCAGGTTGCTATCAACGCCATATTGACCGCCGCGAAGAATCAGCTCGGCAAGGACACAGGCTTTTCCGTGGCGACGACCGATATCACGCTGTCATCGTCAATCGAGCTGACCAATGTCTCGGCGCGCGCCGCGCTCGGTGGAGTGTCCGGCTCTGTGCTTGACATCTACGGCGGCGAGTACGAGTTTGACAATTACACAATAAAGCTGTATAAGGCACGCGGCAAAGATCGCGGCGTCAGAATCGCATACGGCCGCAATATGACGGAGTTAAAATGCGATATCGATATGGACAGCGCGTACACCGGTATATATGGCTATGTCAAAAACGACAATGTCGATTTGTACAGTTATAAGGCAGTGACCAACTCAAGCGGCATCAATGCCAAAACGCTGATACGCGACTTTTCGTCCGATTTTTCGGGCGGCGACAGCGAAATCACGCAGAGCGGGCTTGACTCGGCGGTGTCGGCATACGCGGCGGCAAATGACATCAACTCGCCGACCGTGTCAATGACCGTGTCCTTTGTGGACTTATCGCAGTCGCCGGAATATGCGAGTTTTTCCGCGCTCGAGTCGGTCAGCCTTTGCGATACGGTGCAGATCTATCACAAAGACCTCAACATCAATATCAAGGCAAAAGTCATTAAAACCGTCTATGATGTCCTGCGCGAGCGGTACACATCTATTGACCTCGGCTCGCCGCGCGCGAATTTTGCCGATGTCATAAAACAGACGGTCAGCGAGACCAAAGACCTGCGCAGTCAACTTGTCTCGACAAAGTCGGACCTGACGGCGGCGTATGAAAAGGCGATAGCCGACGCAACGGCGGCCATCACCGGGAACAGCGGCGGATATGTCCGACTCAACCCGTCGCAGAATCCGCAGGAAATTTTAATCATGGACACGCCGGACATCTCGACCGCCAAAAACATATGGCGGTTTAACCTCTCCGGCTTTGGTCACTCGTCCAAGGGCTACTCCGGACCGTATGGCGTGGCAATCACGCAGGACGGCCACATCGTCGCTGACTTTATCGACACCGGCACACTAACGGCAAACATCATCAAAGCCGGAATAATGCAGTCCACAAACGGCAAGTTTTCTTTTAACCTCGAATCCGGACATATCGAAGCATCCGACATCAACATCACTGGCGGCGATATAAACCTTGACGGCGGTCAGCTGTCCGTCTTAAACAATGACGGCTACAAAGCCGACTTGTCCGGCGGCGTGCTTGACCTATATCAAGGCGCAGGCACAGGTAGCGGAACAGGATATAAATATCTGACCTTTGGCAGCTCGATGTTGTTTAAAACCGCACTCGGCGGAGATTGGTATGCGACTATAGCTGCGCCGGAGTTTACGCTCGGCGAGCAGTCCTCAAAAGGCTTTAGATTTGGAAAATCAAAAGATAACGCCTCCGCAGTCAAACCGGTCGTCAACAGTCTTGACTACAGCTGGGACACTGACTATATGCTTGTCGAGAAAGACAAAACGCGAATCAGGCGGTGTGTCGAAACGAACGAGTCATTGGAAAATCAGTTTGCCGGGTTGCTGCACCACCAAAAGGTAGGTAGCACGGAGTATACGGCGGGCTTTGGAATTGGCGCAGTTGACGGCAATCCGTCGGCGGCAATGGAACTGTTAAGTGTCACAGGCACAAGAGTGGCGAGACTTGACGTGTACAGCGCGGGAACCGATAAGGTCTCTTTGCGCCTGATGGGGCAGGGAGGCTATGCAACGTTTCTTACAGTCAACAATGGTGTGTTGTATGTCGGCGGCAAAAAAATAGCGTTTGCTTAATAGGTGGTGATATTATGACAAAAAACGAAATCGACCAGAAAATCGCGGAGGTCAGAGCGCAGGGCGAAGCCTTGCAAAAACATAACGCGCAGCTGATGCAGCAGCTTGAGGTCAACAAAGTTGAGCTTGCTAAGGTCTGCGGCAAAATCGAGCTGTTGTCCGATATGCTCTCAGAATTTGAAAAAACGCCCGTGGAGGGCGAGAACAGGGAGGCGGAAAAAGATGCAGACCAGAACGGTAACGGTTGATTATGCCCGCCCGCGTGGCTACGATGTAGGCTACCGAGCCGAAAATAACTTTACTCTGCTTGCCTTGCCAGTGCCTGTCGAACTTAAAGATGCGGATAGCTATCGCGTTTACTTTGAGTCCACGGTCGGGGAGTATCTGCAAACCGAGCTGTTGACTCCTGCGGACGGCTATGTAACGGTTAAGATAACAAGCGACATAGTCCCCGAGCCCGGCAACATGGCGGCGCAACTTGTCGCCTTTGCGGACGGCGAGATAGTCGGCTATGCGCCTATGATAACAGGCTCTGCCAAAGTATCTATCCCGGACGGCACAGAACGGCTCTCGCACAGCCTTGCCGCAGAAATCGCGCTTAACACTGCCGCGCGTCATAGCCACGCCAACAAAGCAGTGCTTGATAAATTTGCGGAGTCAGACGGTCAACCGACCTATGACGGCAAAGCAATAGGTGGTGGTGGCGCATCAACGGCAGAGGATATCAGCTATACGCTGTCAGAAGATGTCAAAACCGAATTCCCGGACGTCGAGCTTGAGTCTGACACAGTTAAAAGCGGACTTGATGTCGCAATGTATTATGCGCTTGCCGGTATGTTTGCAAAATACATCCAGTGTGATATGCAAGGTGGTGGCGGCACAGTAAGTTTGGATTTGCAGCACATCTTAGATAATTTTGTCTTTCCGGCGATGCTTAAGGCGCACGAGCACGACAACAAGTCTATCCTTGATCTGATATCAGCCGCCGATGGCAAACTGCAATATGACGGCTCTGATGTCGGCTTAAAAGGCGATAAAGGTGATAAAGGTGCGGACGGTACAAACGGCAAAGATGGCTCTGACGGCAAGACTCCGGTCAAAGGCACCGACTACTGGACGGCGGCAGACAAAGCGGAGATAGTCGCGGACACTCTTGCCGCCCTGCCGACGTGGACAGGAGGTAATTACTGATGACTTATGACAAAGTGGTTGACTCCGCCGCGCTGGATGCGGCTATGACCTACACAGCTAACCGCATCCGCAATAAGACAGGCGGCACAGACCAGATAGCGTGGGACTCTGCCAAAGGCTTCGGCAACGCGGTTGACGCTATAACTGGCGGCTCTTCCGCGCCGGAGTCTGACCCGCGCGAAGTCTATCAGGGCACCCGCCCCGCCGAATGGCTTAGACTGCCCGACTATGACAAGGTCGCCAATAGGACGATGTATTGCCTTGTTGAATTATTCCCGTATGGCACTAATAAGGTGTCATTCGGATTCCGGTGTGAGGGCACTTGCACTATGTCCGCCGGAAAAGTCGTCAACGGCGAATTTGTGGCGTTTGAAAACGACGAGCCGGTAACAGAGACAGGCACTGGCGTAAGCGGAGACCACACAGTTACGCGCGTTTTTAATTATGCCGATTATGCCGACACGATGAGCGACGGAACGAAGCAGCTGGTCGTCAAACTGGAGACGTCGGGTTGGTGGTATCGCGTTTGGTCAGATACGAGCACAGGCAGCTACTATATCAACGACGGCGTGGTGGATATAATCCTGCGCAAAGACGACGACCCGGCGAACACCTTTGTGACGGCTGGCAATTTAACCGGGTGTCGGTATTTTTACAATTTTGGCAATAAAATTCCTGACACTCTGACGGCGGTTGAATATGTCAAGACGCAGTCAGGGGTGTGTGAGCCAAACACAAGGCTCTTCCTGACCACGCTCAAGAGCTTTTTGGGTACGGTCAAACTGACAAGCTGGTGGGAAACTTTCCGTCAATGCACAAGCCTCAAAGAGCTAACCTGCGATATCAGCGAGACCACAGGTTGGACTAACCCGTTTTACTCATCGATGGCATGTCACTCTCTCCGCAAGCTCCTTTTTACGGGAGGGGAGAGCTTGACGAGCTTTCCGGGCGACATCAACCTCACGGCGACAGCGCTCGAAGCGGACGCGGTGCTTGCATTTTTTAACACCTTGCCGGATATATCCACATCGGAGACGGCACGGACAATTACACTTAAGAGCACACCTGCGGCAACGGCGGGAATCCCGGAGGAGACGCTTGCGGTGGCGACAAACAAAGGATGGACGGTGGTTACAGCATGACAATCAATGGCAACATACTCACGGCGGGCGATGGCAAGGCACTGCAAAAAGGCGATGTTATCGCGGCAACCGTCTATCTCGGGGTCAACGACAGCGCGGGAAACTGGACGGAGATTGACAAGCCCGCCGAAGAAATCTCCGCCGAAGAGGCACTTGAAATAATCACAGGAGGTGCGGAAACATGACGCGAGCAGAAGCAAAAGCTTATCGCGGCAAGATAGATGGCGTTTTGACAAAGGTCACGACGGACGCAGAAGCTTTAGAGTATGCCGAGCTTTATCCGCTGTGGAGCGGGTATGTCGATTATGTCGTCGGCAGTATCGTGCGCAGACCGAGCGGGCTGTATAAGTGCTACAACGCTATATCGGCAAATCCGACATGGTTGCCGGAAGATACGGCGGCACACTGGGAGCGCATCACGGTCGGCGAGGATGGCACGATAGACAATCCTATCACGGCGGCAGTCGGCATGAGATACTACAAAGACCTATATTATGCTGACGGCGGCAAAACATACAAGTGCATACGCGACGATAGCAACGGACAAGGTACTATCTTGCAGTATCTTCCGTCGCAGTTAGTCGGAATTTATTTTGAGGAGGCAGAGTAAATGAATATCTGCATATCAATCGGTCACGGCAAATCAGCCAAAGGCGGCTATGACAGCGGCGCGGTCGGCGGCAACTATCAGGAGTTTAAAATCGGTCGTGAGATCGGCAAGTATATCGGCGAGATTTTTAAGGGCTACGCCTGCACTGCCGATGTCATAAACTATGACGCGACACTTTACCTGACGGACAGAATAGCACACGTCAACAAGCGCGGCTATGATTTGGCGATAGAAATCCACCTTAACGCTTCAGGCGGCACAGGCTCGGAGGTCTATTACAAGCATAAGAGCGCGTCCGGCAAGAAGCTTGCGGCGGCAATCAGCAAGAGCATAGCTAACACTTTCGGCATCCGCGACCGTGGCGCAAAGGTAAAAATCAATCCGTCAAATGGCACGGACTATTTCGGATTTGTCCGCTCCTGCAAGTGCGAATCTTTGCTGATAGAGACGGTATTTATTGACACGGCAAGCGACAGAAAGCACGTCGAGACCGCCGCAGGACAGAGACGGTGCGCCGAGGCTATTGTCTCCGCCATCGCCAACTTTTACGGCATAAAGAAAAAGACCGCCCCGGCAGTCACACCGAGCGAGGACAAGCCTGCAACGGCAACGACCGTCAGATCGGGCGATATCGTCAAAATCAAAGGCAGCAAATACGCCACCGGGCAGAAGATACCGATGTGGGTCAAGCTTAAAAAGCACACGGTCAAATCAGTCAGCGGCAACAAGGCATTGCTTAAAGAAATCAACAGCTGGGTCTATACCGACGATCTGACCGTTTTGCAGTCATCTGCAAAGACCGTCTCGGTCGGCAGCAAGGTCAAAATAAAGCCCGGCGCGACCTACGGCGGACTCACGGCGGCACGCGGCTCGATCGTCCCGAACACGCAGCTGACAAGGACACATACCGTCGGCAAAATACAGACGAACGGCGGAGTCCGGGAGGCTCTTTTGACGGATATCGCGAGCTGGGTCGCCGTCAAATATTTGGAGGTAGTCGGATGACCGTGGGAGAAATCGCCGCTATATGCGGCATTCCGTCGGCGTTGACCGTCGCTATCGTCGGCTTTTTCGTTTGGCTCTTGCAGCGCAGTATCGTAAAGCGCGAAACTGCCCGAGCGGCAGAAGAAGCCAAACGCGAAAAAGCCCGCGAAAAAGAAGAAGCGAAGCTTGAAGCGGAGCGCACGAAGCAGGAAAACTCGCGAAAAGTTTTTGAAAAGAACTTACTTGCGAGCACAAACGCCGCACTTGCCGTAAGCGAAGCAACCGCCCGCGCAGTCCAGCGCATACCGGACGCGCATTGTAACGGCGATATGAAAAGGGCGATAGAGTACGCCAGCAAAATAAAGCACGAACAGCGGGATTTTCTCGCTGCGCAGGGCATAGATAACATATTTTAATTACAGGAGGCTATCAAAATGGCAAAAATCAAAGACATCCTTGCAAACATCAGCAACGTCAAGGTCGGCACTTGGGTGCGCGGCATCCTGCTGATTATCTCACTCGTCAACATGGCGCTTTCCGCCGCCGGAAAAGCTCCGATACCCGCCGACTACAACGAGCTGTACACCGTTGTCAGCGTCGTGTTCTCGGTGCTCGTCGGAATTTCCGCATATTGGAAAAATAACAGCTTTACCGAGGCGGCACAGACCGCAGATAAATATCTGCACGAGCAGGGCACCGCGATAGAAGACCCAGGTACGGGCGAGGAGGCGGAATGATGATAACGGCTATCCTTTTTAATTTGCTTAATATGCTCGGGCTTTACGGCGCGGGTATCATCGTGCTCGTGCTCAAGCTTTTCGGCATGATATAAAAATGACCGGGCAGGGGAGAAATCCCTTGCCCGGCTTTTTTGTTTTTGGATTAGTCGACAATCGCGAGCTCGTCGTAGTAGTACTGCTTGTCGTCAATTGTGACTTCCGGCTCGCCGTTGATTGCGGCGTCGTTGCTGTACTCGCCCGCGAAAGCGATGGCTTCGTCAAGTGTAAAGCTGCGGTTGGTGATGACCTCGTAGACGGTCTCGTTGGTGTTGGTGTTGATGATTTTCATTTTCTTTTATCCTTTCTTTCAGAGCTTTCTGCTCTTTCATTGTCTATATTATATCATACTATGCCGAGTATGTCAACGCTTTTTTCAAAAGTTTTTGAAAAATATTTAAAAAAGCAGCCTCGCGAAAGAGACTGCTTTTTATCGCATTGTTGTTACGCCTCGTCGCCCAAAAAGTCGACGATTGCTTTCTTTATGACCTGCGCCTGCGGTATACCGTCGGCTTCACATTTTGCCTTGAATCGTGCAACTAAATCTTTCGGCAAGCTGGCGCGTACCATAGTGTATGTTTTATCATTGTAACGGCGTTTGACCGCCGTCGATGTATGTGTCTTGCGCTTTTGTGTTTCTTCCATGCTGTTTCCTCGTTTTTCAAATGTGGTGCACCCGAAAGCGCGTCACTTTGTATTTTTTAGCCGAGTTTCTCAATCATCTTGACAAGGTCGCTTTCGGAGATTTCTTCGTAGCCATCGAAATTCTCGACAAAAAGCTTTTCATCGTCGTCAACCTTGACATTAAGTCCGTTGTTGCTCTGAATAACGTATTTGCCGCCTCTGCCGGTTGCCCAGTCGGCAGCCGCTTTCGCGTCGTCAAAGGTCGCGCTGTCGAAGATGCAGTCCTGATTGCTTAAGCAAAGTTCGTAGTTTTTCATTTTTCATTATCCTTTCTTTTTGAGGTTCTTGCCTCTTTCATTGTCTATATTATATCATACTATGCCGAGTATGTCAACAGTTTTTCAAAAGTTTTTTAAATTTTTTCTTGCAATTTGATTTTATCAGAAGTCGCCAATGTGTCAAGGTGATAAAACGGACAGTAAAACAGCATTTTGCCAGCGTCGGCAAAATGGTATAAAAGCAGCCCTCGGTCTGACCGAGAGCCACAAGAAATAGGATATAGAGCTGGAGGCTCTTTATTGCATTATAGCACGATTTTAGAAAATTGCAACAGCTTTTTGTCATACCAGATTTAACCTGATTTTCTGACGGTTGCTAACAAAAGTCTAACAAAAAACTCAGAAAGCCTTTATTTTTCAAGGCTTTCTGCATTGTCGCGCTTGCTTCACACGCAAGAGGTCCACGGTTCGAGTCCGTGCGTGTCCACCAGAAGCGAAAGCCCCGAAAGCGTTGATATACAACGGCTTCGGGGCTTTTTTGTTTTGAAAATCGGCGCGTTTTTATATTTCTCGTATAACCTCAAAAGACCTGATTTTCTGACGGTTGCTAACAAAAGTCTAACAAATTTTTTTAGGTCAAATCGAGTTGACGGCGTCCTTGAGCTGTGCCATCTCGATGTGGGTGTAGCGCTTGGTCGCCGCGTCGGAGACCTGACCCATAAGCTTTTGGATTCCCCACTTGTCGATGCCGTTGCGGTAGAGCATCGACGCGAAAGTGTGCCGCGTGGCGTGCGGAGTCAGACGCGGCAGACCGAGGGCTTCGAGTGTCGGATAATACCACTGATTCCGAAAATACTTGTCAGTCACGCGGACGAGCTTGCCGCGATATTCTTTGCAGACGATTGTCGGACCGTTCTTGTCGAGCCACTTTTGCAGATACGGCATGACCTTGTCCGAGACCGGCACGATTCTGTTCTTGCCCGCCTCGGTCTTTTCGCCGCCGGTCAGAGTGTGGTTTTCCGGATCCCAGCTGAAGCGTGTGAGCGACAAAAATTCATTGATTCGCCATCCGGTATAGCACATAATCACTATCAGGTCGGCGTACATAAAACCCCTTTCCGCCGCCTCTTCGAGCTTGTGCAGCTCGAGGTCGGAAAAAGGCGTCTTTTCCTTTTCTTCCATTTTCGGAAGTGTCGTGAATGAAGCATAGTTTTTTGATATGACATCCGTCTGCACGGCATAATCGCAGAGCATTCCGGCAAAAACTTTTGTTTTCTGCACCGAGGACACGGAAAGCCCGTCATCATATGCCTTGGTTATTACCGCTTGATAATGCGCTGTCCGCAGGTCTTTTACTTTGTAGTCGCCTAAAACGGAAAGGCGGTTTTTCCACGCGCCGAGATAGGTGTCGCGGGCTTTTTTGGATAAGTTCTGGAAACGCTGAAGCTTGACGAACTCTTCATACAGCTGCCGGAAGGTCATTTCTTCGGCAGGAGCCGGAACAAGCGCGGTTGGCGATTCGTTCCACGCCCCGAGAGCCGTCATTGCCTCGGCGCGCGTGGCGTAGTAGCCTATGATCGTTCTTTTTTTTGATATGCTGTCGGCGACGAAGTGCGCCGGGGTCAACGCGATCCACGGTTTGCGCCGTTTGCCGCCGAGTTTGTACACGGACCCATACCCGTTCGGATTTTTCATAAAAAAACCGCTCTCCTTTGCTTGTACTTTCTTGGAGCGGGTGATATAATATATATATCAACTCACTCTGTCGTAGGTGTGGTTTGATGCTTGCCCGTCCCTGTTCCCGCAGGGGCGGGCTTTTTTTGTTATCTTTTGAATTTTATGTTGAAATGGAATCCCCAAGTCAAAGGCTTGCGGTCGTAGGTGTAATCGTCATCGTCATCATCATTGTCATCATCATCGTCAAGGTCGTCGAGGTGGAGATAATCGAGAGGATCATCGTCGTCATCATTGTCATCGTCGTAGTCGTCGTCAAAAAAGTCATCTTTTGGAGTGTCGCCGCCGACGATTTCTGCGCCGCAAAGCGTTACGCAGCGATCCTTGTTTTCTTCCATATATTTAGCATCGGCTCTTGACAGATTTCCGAGCTGATAGCCGTCCACAAGGACTTTAAAAGCGGGTTCGCCGCGAAATTCATACTCTTCAAGCGCAAGCTCGATTTCTTTGTTTGCAAACGGCGGCTCGTGGTAGTACAGCTTACGGATCAGCTCCTGACGACTGGTGCCGTCATCGTTGTTAAAGGTCACGCCGACGGTCTTTACACGATAAAATTCATATGTTTCCACCGGCTTGACCGGCTCTGCGGACGGAAGCGGCGTCGTGTCTATGTTCGCCATTTTCAACTCGGAATCCGGCACGGCTCTGTCCGGGATGTCGACGGAATCAACCGCGGCATCCTTTTTCTTTTTGGCGTGCCGCAGAATCAGGAATACACAGACGGCAACAGCCGCAAGACCGACCACGATAAGCACCGCAAAAAGAACCGGATGGGCACTTTCTTTGATTTTTTCGATAAGTGTCATTATTCCGCCGAGTAAAAACATTACCGCGATAATCAACACCCAACTGACTTTTTTCTTACCCTTTGCCATTTATTTGACCTCCAATCTTATTACAAATGCCCGAGCGCTTGTTCTTTGTAATAATTCATAGCCTTTTGCATAAACGGAACGGTCACATCGAAATATTCGGAAAGCTCCCACGATTCTGTGAAACCGTGCTTCACTGCTTCCTCAAGCTCGTCCTCCGGGACGAGCTTTTTTATTGCCCACTTGTCGGCGGCATATTCGTGCTTGGCGCGGACATCGCAGGCGGCATATATGTTGTAAAAGCTGCCGGTGACACAGTGCCCGAGCTCGTGCGCCAAACGGACGCACTCGTCGCTTGTCGTCTCCAAACAAAACGGATCAATTCCTATGTAACACTTCCCGTTCTGCCGCATAGCCGATACCGCGCCTATTATCGGCAGAGAGACAGCAAGCACTTCAATGTTCTCTTCTTCTGCTAAATCATACAAGCCGTCAAGACTACTCATTTTTGTTTCTTTCCCTTTCCAAAATAAACTTTGCAAAATGTTTGACTTCTGCATACATTTCCGGAGTTATTTCTTCTTCTGTCGCGCCGTCAAAAAGTGCAAACATGATGTCCTCGTCGTTGACTTCTTGAGATGTCGGACGCTCTCTCAAAAGTTCGTCAACCGAGGTTTCGAGGCATTCGGCTAATTTTAAAAGAGTCTCGTAGGATGCCTCTCTTTTACCGGTTTCATAGTTGCAATATGCCTGGCGGCTTATTCCCAAATAATCCGCGACATTCTGTTGTGACAAATTCTTTTTGTTTCTGTAATAGGCCATATTATTCATTTCTACCACCTCAATACTATTATACGCAACAATTTGTTGCCTGTCAATTGTTGCAACAAAATGAAACATTAATATGCCGAGAAAAGCAAAAAAATAAAAAAATGTAAACAAAATGTTGACATATCGACTTGAACATGCTAAAATCATGTCAACGAAATGAAGCAAAGAGGTGTTTTGAATGAGAACTTATCTCGTGAAAAGACGAAATGAACTGAATCTTTCGCAACAAGATGTTGCCAATTCTATTGGGATTAGCCGACAGTATTTCAATTCAATCGAAAACGGCACGCGCCAAAAGAAAATGGACATCACTCTCGTTGCAAAACTCGCGACAGCCTTGAATCTTACGGTGGAAAATATTATTCACGCCGAAGAAAACTGGCTTAAAGAGCAGAGCGCTTGAGAAAAGGAGCTGCACAATGAACAACATATCAACTTTTAACAACCCTGCATTCGGCAGTGTGAGAGCTGTCAGTGTGAACGACGAACCGTGGTTTGTAGGAAGAGATGTGGCTGAGATACTTGGATATAGTAATCCGAGCAAGGCAATCTTAAACCGTGTAGACAGTGAGGATAAAACCTTTTTGATGATGGATATAGCAGATTCCCAAAATGGGAATGTGCCGATAGGACAGACCAAAACAGCAATTATCAACGAATCGGGTCTTTACAGCCTTATCCTCTCAAGCAAGCTCCCGAAAGCCAAAGAGTTCAAACGCTGGGTAACGGCGGAAGTGCTTCCGACTATCCGTAAAACAGGCGGCTATGTCAACGACACGGAGCAGTTTGTCGAAAGCTATTTCGGACAGCTCGACCCGAGTCAGAAGCACGCGCTGACGATGATGTTCGACGAGAGCAAAAGAATGAGCGCGCAGCTCAAGGAGCAAGCCCCGAAAGTCCTTTTTGCGAACGCGGTAGAGACGGCACACAACTCGATTCTCATCGGAGACCTCGCGAAAATCATCAGACAGAACGGCGTTGACATCGGTCAGAAGAGACTTTTCGACTGGATGCGTCAGAACGGATATCTCATCAAAGGCGGTCAGAGCAAGAATATGCCGACTCAGAAAGCGATGGATATGAACCTCTTCGAGGTCAAAGAAAGCACGGTGAACAACCCTGACGGATCGGTGAGAATCACCAGAACGACGAAAGTCACAGGTAAAGGTCAGACCTATTTTGTCAAGAAGTTCTTGGCTTGAGAAAGGGAGCGGAATCAGCATGCGAAAACCTACGACAGAGGAGATCCTCGCCATCAATGGCAGCGTGCCGGTCGAAATGGCGGCGCGGTACCTTGGTCAGTCGAAAGACTTTATTTACTGCGCGATGCAGAAACAGGTCTTGCCGATTGGCACAGCGTATATCCGCGAGAAAGAATGGTGCTACGACATAAGACCGCAGGCGTTGGTCGAGTACAACGAGCATGGCGGGGTTATGCAACACAAGGAGTTCGAACGATTCGTGCGCGCGATGATTGCCAACGCCGTTGAAATGGCGATACTTGCCGAGGACTGAATAAACAACAAAGAAAGGGAGAAAAGAAAATGATCGAGAGTTTAAGAAAGACCCGCGCGGACTATCAACGCGCATGCTACCGTCACGATGCCGAAGAAATGGCAAGACTGTCCGGCAAGCTGTGCGTAATGCTTGCGCAGGAAATCATGATGGCATTCGGCGGAGTTAGTATCGCCGACAGCGTTGTGATTTTGGCCGCTTGCAAATTGACGGCGATGTTTGTCAAGGACGCCGGAAAAAAATTCGGGCTTTCCGCCGAAACGTTGGAAGCAGGGGCGGACGAACTTGCGGAGTTCGCGAACAAAAACACCACAAGAATAATGGTCAAGAGACCCGTCCGCAAGGAGGTCGACAGCGATGACTAAAGACTTGCTTATCATCGGCGCGGTCGTCGCGCTGGTGGCGATTATGGTTCTCGCGGCTCTGCCGGAAATAACAAGCGCGATGCCGGAGGTCTATTATGTCGAGCCGACCGAGCCGGAAGCAGCGACGGAAGCAGAGCCGGAAACGGTTTTGCAGTCAACTGCAAGCGTCAGATACGCCCTGACCGCTGCCGAGCGCGATGAAATTGAGCGGGTAGTCATGGCAGAGGCGGGAGCCGAGCCGTACATAGGTCAGATGGCTGTTGCCCAGTGCATCCTTAACGCCTGCGAGCAGGAAAACGCGCACCCCGCCGAGATCGTCAAACGATACGGCTACACCGACAAGCGCCCCGAGCCGAGCTATAAGGTCAAAAGTGCCGTTTCCGATGTCTTTGACGACGGCGATGTTGCGACGGATGCCGAGATACTGTATTTCTACGCGCCGGAGCTGTGCCAGAGCCTTTGGCACGAGTCGCAGACCTATGTTTGTACCATCGGCGGGCACAGATTTTTCGAGGAGGCGGAGCAATGAGAGCGCTATTAATTATTCTGATTGTGCTTTTATCGTTAAATGCACTGCTAAATCTTATTATGGCTATATACTCGTTGATAACCGATGATGACGAGGAATTTTTGTGTGTGTCAAACTTTTTAGCATCCGTCGCCATGATTATTGTACTCACACAGCAGCTTTAAGAAAGGACGAAGAGTTATGACTGATATTAATGTAGTAAAAGAAAAAGTAATTGAAGAATTAAAAAAGCAGGGCATAGATGTGTATTTTATCGATTTCTATGTCGACGACGGCGTGCCGTATATGGTCTATACATTTGAAGAATCGAGAATAGAAGAAGCCACAGAGTATTATAAAAAAAATAATCAGATAGTTGAAGGCGCGTTTGACGATTGGTCTTTTTTTGAAGCAGATGACCTGGACGACCAGCTCGTCGCGGACATATGTGACACAATCAAAACAAGAAGGCAAAAAACAAGGATTCGAAAGGTCAAAACCGAAAAAAACCTTATAGATGCACTCCGCAAATTGGCGGTACATACCGGCTCTCTCGTCTGCTTCGGCTGCGGATATGAGCATAATTGCGACATCCACGGCTGCGCGATTGTCCGCGCCGCGAGGGAACAGCTTGAAAAGCTGACTGCATCGCCGTGGATAAGCGTCAACGACAGGCTGCCAAAGGATGATGCGCGTGTTGATGACGGTGATAAAGTCCTTGTAATCGTCAGTGGCAGACCGAAAAAGCACGTGCGGTGTGTGAATGCATGTGAAATTGCAGAATATTACTACGAGGACGGCTGGTATTTTGATGCCTATCCAGAGTGGGAAGATCCACAGGTGACCTACTGGATGCCGTTGCCCGAACGACCGGAAGATTGCCGATGAATAACGAAGAAGTCAAGCAAGCTCTTGCCAACGGCAAACCAGTCATATACTTTGTGCCGCTTGTCGGCGATGTCAGATACGACAGAGTGTCGGCGGTTATATACCGCATAATCAACGGTGAGCTCGCAGTCACCGCCGAGCTTGAGGACAGAAAAGGCAGGTCAACGGCCACGGTCCGCATCGACCGCCTGCGATTTGAGAATAAGGAGGATAAAGAAAATGATACTGAAATTTGCAATCCAAACGGTGTTTGAGATCGCCGTCGTCGTACTTATCATCTACGGCTTTGTCAAAGAGGACAAGCTTATCGCCTTTGAGGACAGAGTCAGAGCCAAAATCAGAGCGAAGAGGAGCGGGCACGATGAAATCACCGGAAAAGACCGCTAACGTGCCGGAGAGCGGGCAAAAGTGGCACAGGAAAAAGATTTGCAAACGCTGTTACTACTGCCGCAAAATGGACGGAATCGCCGGGTTATGCGGACTTGACCGCGATTACGACAATAAGGCTTGCCACTACACGCTTGACACTGGCAAGTTCCGCGAGATAGAGGCGACGGATGATTACTGTGCCTATTATTTTAAAAAGAAAAGGAGGCGACAGTGCTTTGAGCTGTAGCAAGGTTGTTACAAGAGTCGAGATAAGCGGCGCGAAGCCGGTGACGTTGCTGTTCTGTCCGGGCTGTGAGGACGAATATATCGTGCGGTACACGGACGGCGGAAAAGAGACCGAGTGGAGCTTCCGCGACGGTCGCGAGGCACTGAATAAGTACCTCGAACGCATCGAGCGGGCTTTATGGCGCAGGCTTGATAGGTATGAAAAAGGACGCCCTGCGGTAACAGGACGCCCCAATGATGTTGAAACAACACCAAACACCATTAACAGTATAACACCGCCGCCCAAAGATGTCAACGGGGGCGCGATATGAAAATACGATCTTACAGATGCCCGAAGTGCGGGCGCGAATATAACTTTGCCGACGGCAACAAAACAAGACTCTGCCGCATTTGCGGGTGCGAGCTGGACAGTCTGACCGTCTACTCAACGGACGGCGAGAGCGCCGAGAAAGACCAGACGAGCGCGACCCGCCGCGAGAACCGCGAGGCGGAAGAGCAGGAGGCGCTTTTTGTGTGGGCGGAATACCAGTCCGCCGCACACCCGGAGCTGAAGCTTTTATATCACATCCCGAATGAGGGCAAGCGCAGCGTGGCTTACGGTGCCGCGCTCCGGCGGCAGGGGATGAAAAAGGGCGTGCCAGACCTCTGCCTGCCGGTCGCTCGGGGAAAATACCACGGCTTATATATCGAAATGAAAGCCGGCCGAAACAAGCCGACGGTCGACCAGCAGTGGTGGCTTGAAGCTCTCGAACGGCAAGGGTACCGTGCTGTGTGGTGCTCCGGGTGGGAGCGGGCGAAAGAAGAAATATCGGAATACCTGAATATAAAGGAGAAGCTTTATGTATATCCTAAACGGCGCTAAAGATCAGATTGTAAATCTTGATTTTGTGGAGCGGGTCTGCATATCGCGAAAGGAAGACGCGGCACTGCTGGTTTTGAGCTACGGCACAGATAATTCGCCGGTCACGCTGTCACGATACAAAACAGTCGCCGAGGCTCGGGACGCTTTAAACGATTTGTACCTCGCGCTGGCGGGCGGTCAAGATTTTTACGAATTGCCCGAAAGCTTATATTATCACGAAGAACATATAAAAAAAGACGCCAGAACAAAACGAAAAGGCGGAAGTTAAAGGAGAAATAAGAAAAATGACAGAATTGATGAAAAAGGCAATAGCCAAAATCGACGCCGAGGGCGAAAAGGGAGGCGCGAATCAGAAGCGCATAGCGCAGTATATCATCGATGCGCTTATAACCGACGATATCAGCGCAGGCAAGGTCACGGACGAAAAAAAGAGCCTTGCGGACTGCATGAAAGCTGTGACAGGAAAGGCAAAAAAGCATGTCGAGAACGGCTGCGCGATGGTCGAAGACGAAACGGTCTACTCTTGGATCCGCGAATATTACGGAATCGCCGAAGAGCCGAAGACCGACAACATTATCAGCCTTGACCTTGCCGATCTGCTGTGAGGTGGCGGTATGGGACAGAAAGCGAAGAAAATCACCGAAGAACAGTACCGGCACGCCAAAAAAATGGCTTTTGCCAAGTCGATCGACGGTCTGCCGAAGAAGGTTGAAAAGTGGGTTGATGACAGCGTCCTGCTGAAAAGCCGTTATCTTTTCACGCGCCGCGAAAACGGCGTCAGATACGGTTACTGCACGCACTGCCACAAGGATGTGGTGCTTGAGCTCGGCCGGACATACAGTGTCGCCGATGTTCAAAATATCAACCGCAAGCACAAGGACATAGGTTTTTGCCCGGCTTGCAAAAGCACGGTCGAGTTCCACGACAGCGGCAGAGGCAGAAAATATATGTACGACCAGAAATATATCCTTTTTGCCACAAAGCTGCGGGACGGCGGAATCCTCGTCCGAGCGGGATTCGTGGAGCGTGACTACCGTTTGGACTATACAACGGTCAAGACCATTTTTTTTGAAGAATACCGCGTCTATTACAACACAGGCGTTGATGCCGTGTGGGCGAAAAGGTGGTCATATGGTTTCCACGGCTGGGAGCGAAACTGGGAGCGCATGGCAACCATACCGGAGCCGAACTCAAGGCAGCCGTACTATACAAGCGTAAAAAATTATGCCGAAAACCATTATTATGGCTTTGATGACGAGACCTTTGAAAACACCAATTCGCGGTATGCGCAGATGTCGGCGTATATGGAAAACTTCGGCAGCAATCCCTGCGGTTGGCTTGATACATATGTCAAATATCCGGTGCTGACTGAAAAGCTGGTGAAAGAAGGCTTTATCAGGCTTGCGGTCAACGACTCGTGGACGAATGGAGTCGTCAACCGCCGCGCAAAGACCGTTTCGGCGGCTCTCGGGCTGACGAAAAAAGAGCTGCGAGAGCTTCCAGAAAAAACGCGCGATGCCGTGCTTTATGCGCAGCTTGCCAAAAAGTACGGAATCACGGCAAAACAGGCACTGGCATACAGAGCCTTTGACAGTTATTGCGTCTCGCAGATTGAAAAGCGGCTGCCTTTTAAAAAAGCGGTGAAATATCTTGAAAAGCAAAACGAGCAGCCGTACACGCTCCGCGACTATTGGAGCGACTGCGAAAAGCTTAATCTTGACCTTGGCCGCGAGGATATCCTTTTACCGCCGGATCTTGCGCAGGCGCATCAGCGCACGATTGACGCGCTGGCGGAAGCAAGACGGCAAAAGGAGCTCGAAGAGGCGCACGAGGCGCAGAAAAAATTTAAGATGCATCTCAAAAAGCTCGAGCGGGATTTTGCCTTTGAAAATGAAAATTTGCTTATCCGCCCGGCAAGAAGCCACACCGAGCTTATCAACGAGGGAAGCGCGCTGCACCACTGTGTCGCGACATATGCCAAAAAGCACCTGAGCGGGCAGACGGTTATCTTTTTTATCAGAAAGAAAAGCGAGCCGGACAAGCCTTTTTACACATTGGAATATAACCCGAAAACCGAGAACATCGTCCAGTGCCGAGGCTTGCACAACTGCGGCAAGACGCCGGAGGTCGAAGCCTTTGTGGACGCTTGGAGCGGGTACATCAGAAACAAGAAAAAGAAGAGTCACGCGGCAGCGTGAGAGAGGAGAAAAATATGAACGAAGTAATCAGAAGCATGGAGCTCAGCGG
>ERZ808240.914-NODE-914-length-37624-cov-5.074556_pt1 | contig 37624 bp, 28 predicted proteins | sample MGYA00521084_ERZ808240 | MGnify/ENA primary metagenome ERZ808240 (study PRJEB31516, sample SAMN03275571) | gut metagenome | biome: mammalia-associated habitat; material: feces | host: Papio cynocephalus | place: Kenya | collected 2012-08-06 ... | reverse complement strand
TTGCCCGCCTCGGCGTTGATATCGATCTTCACTGGGGAAGAAAGCGCGCTCACCAACCCCACGCGCTTCACGGCGGTAATAAGCTCTTGGGTGGTGAAGCATGTCTTCGTTGCCCACGATTGGGGAATAATCTGGCGATAGTTCGGGAAATTGCCCTCGATGCGGCGATTGATGAGCACCATGTTCTGATACGTGAATACGATTTGGTTGGCGGTAAGGCCAATTGTGATGGATTCTTCCATCTTGGGCAGACTCGCCACCTCCTGCAGGAACACGCCCGACACGATGGCCTCGAAGTTTTCTTCTGCGCCCTCGAGCGCGATATCGGCCACGGCAAGGCGGTACGAGTCGGTGGCAACCATGCGCAAGCCCTCTTCCGACGTGGAAATGAGCACGCCCGTAAGCACGGCGCGGCTTTGGTCTTTCGACACGACCTTCGCCACGCGCTTCACCATGCTGCAAAACTCCGAGAAAGGCACTTCGATGGAACTCGACACATTCACATCGGGGAAAGGCGGGAAGTCAGCGGCGTCGAGGGTCTTCAGCACGAACGAAGACTTGCCGCATGAAACGGTAACCGTCGACTCATGCGTTTGGAACTCTACGGCGGCTTCGGGAAGGTTCTTCACGATATCGAGCAGAAGCTTCTCGGGAATAACGGTAACGCCCTCTTCCTCGACGAGCGCAGAAACGCTATAGCGAATAGATCGCTCGAGGTCGGTGGTTTCCATGACAAGCCCGTTGCCTTCTGCTTTGATATAGACGCCCGAAAGCACGGGGATGGTGGAGCGAGAAGACGTTCCCTTAGACACGATGGTAAGCGCATTAAGGAGTTCGCTCTTGTTGATGTTGAATCTCACTTTTTTGTCCTTCTGCTCTTAAATAAATAATTAATAATCTTAGTAGTCATATATACGGTGGAAAAGTGGGAAAGCAATAATCAGACCTGTTCAGGGCTTGTATTTTATGACTGAACGATAGTGGTGTAACGAGTACCGTTTTCCACTCGTTTTATAGCTTTGATTATCTTCCCACCCTTTTCCGCATGTTTTCACTCAGTTTTCCCGAATGTTTTTAATAACAATTTCGAGCTCTTCTTGAAGCTCGCGGTCGTTTTTGAGCTTCTCTTCGATCTTCTCGACCGACGACATAATGGTCGAATGATCCCGATTGAAGCGTTTTCCAATGTCATTGTAGGGTATGTCAATCATCTGTCGGCATAGATATATGGCAACATGCCTCGCGTAGGCGATATTGCGCGTGCGTTTCTTCCCCACGAGGTCGGCGTGGCTCACCTGGTAGTATTGCTCCACTTCCTTTTGGACCGCCTCGACGGTTATTTTTCTCAAGGCGCCAGCCGAGAAGTGGTTTTCGAGCAGCGATTTCACGTCGGCGAGCGTTATATCGGGGTTGCCGAACGCCGTCATTTGGGAAATTACCTTGGTTACGGCGCTTTTCAACTCGCGCACGTTCGAACTGGAGATTTCCGCGATATACATTTGTATATCTTCGGGGATGTACAAATCCCAGCTGCCTTCGGTTCGCTTGTATTCGTCGATGAACGACTTGATGATGCCGAGCTTCGTTTCCACTTCGGGCGGCTGAATGTCGTACGTGCCCCCGGAATTGAATCGGCTTTTGTAGCGCTCGTCGATATCGATGTTCTTCGGCGAGCGGTCGGCCGAAAGCACTACCTGTTTGCCCGCATCGGTAAGACGGTTGAACAGCTGGAACACAATGTTGATAGTGGCTTCCTTGCCTTGGAAATACTGCACGTCGTCGATGAGCAGCACGTCGGCGTCGAGGTATCGGCTTTGGAAGGTCTGGTAGCTCGACTTATCTTTCGCGTGAGCCTGCGCGGCGATGGAATACTCGTTGATGAATTCGGACGCGTCGATATACACGACGCGCAATTCACGCCTGGTTTCGAGGATGTAGTTTTGGATGGCACGCAGCAGGTGCGTTTTGCCCAACCCTGATTTTCCATAGATGAACAGGGGGTTCAGTGTCGATTTTCCGGGATTTTCCGCTACGGCGACCGCCATGGAGTATGCCAGGCGATTCGAGTCGCCGATGACGAAATTCTCGAAGGTGAGCGCCGCCGCGCCGATATCCATACCGTTGGCCGCGGCGATCTGACTGCCTGTGAGCTGTGCCGCCGGCGCGTTTGCGGCTGTCGGCTGCGTCGCGGGCGACAGCTGTGCCGCAGGCGTCGGTTGGGCGGCGGGGGCGACGGGCGCCTGCGCAACGGCGGGTTGCGGGGCCGGGCTTTGGGCGGCTGGCACTGGCATTGCTGCGGGCGCGGTGGGCTGCTGCGATACGGATGCCTGCGCGGGCCTCGCGGCGGCGGCGATTTGCTGCATGAATGCCGAAGAATTCGGGTCTACCTCAATTTCCACCACGTACGCCACGCCGAACAACTCGTTCAGAGCCTGCTCTATTTGCGCCAAAAATCGCTTCTCTATCTGGCCTTTTATGAATTCGGTATCGACGGTGGCCATAAGGAAGCCCTCGCTCGACGCCTGAGGCTGCATGCGCCCGAGGAACGCATCGATTTGCGCGGGGTTCACCGTGCCATACGATTTCACTTTGTCGATGACGGCTTGCCATGTTTCGTAGGGATTATTGGGATCCATAATGCCTCAAGCCGCCTTCCCGTGTCGTGTCGTACCGAGATTATAGCGGCCTTGCCTCCAATTCGCGTGTGTGCGGATGCGTGCCTGAATTAAAACAGCGCGTCGATGACGCGTTTGCCCTCGTCGGTGATTTGCCTCATTCTGCCGACGGTTTCGATAAGCCCCTGCTCTTCGAGCTTCTTCAATACGCGGTGCGCGCTGCTCGAAGCCAGATTCAGCTGCTCGACAACGTCGGTCACGCGCAGGGTTGGCTCCTGCATGAACAGGTACAACACGTCCATTTCGCGATCGGAGAGGACGGGAATCATTTGCTTGCGCTGCGCAGGTGTAGGCGAGCCGGCGGGCTTGGAGAAATCTTCCTCGGGCTTCACGCTGATGGTGACGACTGCCCCCGATTTGATGTTGTCTTCGATGGTGATGCGCCCGTGGGAAAACGAGAGATACTCTTTCACTAGGGGCAGGCCGCTGCCAACGCCTCGAATGTAGCGCTTCATGTCGCTTGTGGCGGACGAAAAGCCTGGCATCTGGGCCTTTTCCTTCTGCGGAATGCCCGGGCCTTGGTCGGTGAAACGAATGGTGTTGCCCTTGTCGAAAATCGACACCACGATTTCCTTGAATTGCGCGTGGATGAAATTCTCGCTCACCTCGCGAATGGCGGTGTAGGGAATGCTGCCGCCGGCCTGCTGGGCCTGGGTGTAGATCGTCGAGGCGAGGTTTTCAATGAATTCGGCCGTGGTAGTGGGCTCGATTTCCGTGACGCGCGGCGCGCTTCTGAAGTCGTCGTAGCAAGCGATTCTCGCGGACGCGAGCGCGCGCGAGTAATCCTCGTTGACTCCTGAAGCGACTTCGGATGCGTTTTGTGCTGTGTTTAGTGTAGGTTCCAACGCTTTTCCCAAGTTATTCCAGGTTTTCCGATAATTTCCGTTCATTTGGAAAAACGAAAAATCTTTTTTCCCGAATGAGATACCTCATTCTAGAGGTGGAAAGTCATGTTTTTCAAGAGCCTTTCCACCATGAGTGGAAATTTCCATAGCGGTTGGCCTGAACCTTTCCGCGTTTTCCACTTTTTATTCAATGAATGTGGAAAACATTGGAAAGAAGAGGAAAGCACTGCGGAAAACTGCGGAATATGGCTTGACTGTCGGAAAAATACGTGGATGAAACTGGAAAAACGCGATGGTTTGTACGCTTTCAGAAAAGTAAAGCCCTTCTGTTTTTCCAAGTGCTGAAAATCCTTGTGAAAAATAATAAAATACCAGGTCAATAAAGGAAAATAGTTTCATTTCCCCAAACATTCCAGGCTAACTTTTCCAAGTATTCCAAGAGGCGTTTCATGGTTTTCCGCGTAGTTTTCCACCGTAAAAAGCGTGCAATGCCTGGGTTTTCCTCATTTTCCACAATTTCAAGATGGTGCAAACGCTGGTTTTCCCCACAATGGCGTTTTTCAATGAGAATCCGGTTGGAAAATGCCGGCAAACGGTGCTTTCCACGACGGAAAGTTTTCCATCGGTGTTGGAAAACCTATATATAGTGTTCGAATTCTGCGGGTGCCCAGGCATGGTGGTCGCATGCCGGAAAAAGCGATTCCCTTAAAAATTGGTCTATGAACTGCGTGAAAAGGGGGTTTACATCCAATTGCGCTACGGTATACTTATACGGCTATTCATAGAGAAACACATGCTGCAATAACGTGAAAGGGAGTCGATATGAAGCGCACCTATCAGCCGAATAACCGCAAGCGCGCCAAGACCCACGGTTTCCGCGCACGCATGGCGACCAAGGGCGGCCGTGCCGTTCTCGCTCGTCGTCGCGCCAAGGGCCGCAAGCGTCTGACCGTGTAAAAACCCGGAGGTCGGCGTGAAATCGACAATTAGGTCGAGCGCCGACGTTTCGCGGCTTTTTTCGCAGGGAAAACGCTTCAGCACGCCGTTCGCAACGGTTCTTGTGCTGAAGAACACCGAGCAACACGACCATGGCCACCATGGTCGTGTTGCTTTTATTGCGGGAAAAAAGCTTGGCAATGCCGTCTGGCGCAATGCCGCGAAGCGTCGCCTTCGAGCAATCGTATGCGACTTGGGAGGCCCGTGGGAAGGTTACGATGTCGTTATTTCGGCACGCGGGAACATTCTGAAGGCTTCTTATAGTAAAGTGAGCGGCGCATGCGAAAAGGCCCTTGTAAAGGCCGGTTTAATCACCTCCGCTTCGCGATAATGCTCCGGGCGGGGAAATATGTGAAAGAAGGCGGAATTCGATGAATGCCGTGCTCGCATTTGTGCGCTCGCTTCCGAAGCGGGCCGCGATGCTCGCGATTCAATTCTACCGTGCTGCCATTTCACCGCTGTTCGGCCCTTGCTGCCGTTACGTTCCCTCGTGCTCGGAATACGGGCTCGAGGCAATTAAGCGTTTCGGCTTGCGAAAGGGCGGCTGGCTCGCCGTCAAACGCATCGCAAGATGCCATCCTTTCCATGAGGGTGGCTACGATCCTGTTCCCGACAAGCTCTAGAAAGGCAGTGCCGTATGTGGGACGCGTTTAAGGATTGGATATTCAATTGCATCGCTTTCTTCGCCAATTTCGTTGGCGACTGGGGCCTCGCGATTTTGATTATCACAATCATCTTCCGTCTGCTTGTTGCGCCTATCATGCACAAGCAAATCAAGTCGAGCTTCCAAATGCAGAAGGTTCAGCCCCTGATGCAAGAGATTCAGAAGAAGTTCGCCGACGACCCCATTCGTCAGAATGAGGAAATGCAGAAGCTCTACGCCGAAACCAAGTTCAATCCCTTGGCCGGTTGCGTGCCGATGCTTATTCAGATGCCAATCTTCTTGGCCATGTTCCAAACGCTTCGCGAGATCGGCTTTTCCCACCCCGACGAGAGCTACACGTTCTATGGCCTGGTCAATGACCTGACGCAGACCCCTTCGGGCGTGTTTGCCGATGGTTTCGGCGCTTTCTTCCCGTACCTCGTGCTTATGCTGGTGTTCGCCCTGGCGACGTTTTTGCCCATGGTTCTGCAGAACATCAAGAACGATTCCGCCCAACGTAACCAGATGCTCATCATGGGCGGCATCATGACGCTTATGATGCTCTGGATTTCTTGGGGTTCGCCCGCCGGCGTTTTGCTGTTCTGGGGTGCTTCTTCGGTGTTCGGCATTTTGCAGCAGCAGCTCACGATGCATCACCTGAAGAAGGTCGACGCCGAGGCCGAGGCTGCCCGCATCGAAGTCGAGCCTGTGAAGGTCGACGTCGAGCGCAAGGCCAAGAAAAAGCGCCCGACCAAGAAGCACTAATATCGATCCGATTTTGCTGCGCGCCCTTTGCGGCGCGCTTGCTATAGAGAAAGGATTGAACCATGGCTGAAGAGAACATGGTTGACCAGGTCGAAGAGGCGCCCGAGTCCGCCGAGGAACAGCCTCTTCGCGGCGATGCTCCCCATAGCGAAGAGCATGACTTGACCGATGAGGAAATCGACAAGATCGCCGATACCGCCATCGATGCGCTGCAGGGAATCCTGAAGCATTTCGACGTGGGCGAAGTGACCATCGACGAGTACGAGGGCGATGAAGGTGAACTCATACTCGACATTACTGGCGACAATCTGGCGATTCTGATTGGCCGCCACGGCAAGACGCTCGATGCGCTGCAGTTCATCATTTCGGCCATCACGACGCGCACCATCGGCTTCCGTTATCCGGTTATTGTTGACGTTGAGGGATATAAGAACCGCCAGCGCCAGAAAATCGAATCGGTCGCGTTTTCCGCTGCTCGTCGTGCGAAGTCTCAACATCGCAGCGTGAAGTTGCGTCCTATGACGCCTTATGAGCGCCGAATCGTTCACCTGGCTCTTCGCGATGAGCCAGGCGTCGAAACCGCGTCTGAAGGCGAGGGTTCCGCTCGCCATGTGGTGGTTATCCCCGATTAACCGAGCCTCATAGCTGCTTTCAAGGCCCTTCTTTTGAAGAAGGGCCTTTCTTTATGCCTTGTGCACGAACCGTTGGTATTATGGTGCAATTAATCGCATCCCGTATGTCGCGAAACGATTGGATACGCATGGGCAAACTCCTGGAAATCATGGATCAGCAGCATGGCATCGTGCTTACCGAACAACAGGAATCGCTGTTGTTCGACGATCTTCATGCCATCATGGAAATCAATCAAACCATGAATCTCACGCGCATTCTTTCGGAAGAAGATGGCATGGTTCTGCATTTGGAAGACAGCGTTTTGGGCTTGCCGTATGTCCAAGCTGCGCCCGAAGGCCTATATGGCGATTTGGGAACAGGCGGAGGATTCCCTGGAATTCCCTTGTGTATCTTGACGGGGCGCGAAACGCTGCTGGTCGATTCCGTGAAGAAAAAGGTGCGCGCGTTGGAACCGGTGGCGGAGACTCTTGGTATTGGGGACGCGCTGTCGACGTACGGCGGTCGTATCGAAGACCTTGCCCTGGAACGTCGTGGAATGTTCTCAGTACTTACGGCGCGCGCCCTTAGCTCTTTGGGCTCGTTGCTTGAGCTTGCATCGCCTCTGTTGCGCGAAGGCGGCAGGCTCGTATGCTACAAGGCCCAGCCGTCTGATGAGGAACTCGACACCGCATTCGGCATCATGAAGCCGCTCGGCTTCAAACTCGTGTGCGACGATGCGCATGAGTTGAGCGATGGGTCGCATCGGAGAATTTTCGTTTTCGAAAAAGTCGGGGATGCCCGGATTGAGCTTCCTCGACGAATAGGCATGGCTCAGCGCAACCCCCTTACCGCCGCCGATTTCAAAGCGAAGTCAAAGCCCAAGGCTCGAAAGAATCGCCGACGCGCGTGATTTTCGCCATTTTCGGTTTGAAAATCCATGACTTATGAGTCGTGGAGAACAAAAATAGGCCCTTAGAACGGCTCTCAGAGCCTTGTTTTTAAAACCCCAGGTCAGGGTGATATAAAAAAAGAGTTTCAGCAATAAGACTTTGGAAAACGGTCGGGTTGTGGGACAGGGGACAGCCCCTTGTCCCATAATGGTCGGGTCGAACGATCGAGGCGGGGCCCGCCCCCTGCCCTGCTTGTTCCTAAAGATGAAATCGTTCTTGTGTGCCAAAAGTTTTTGATACAAGAATTTTTGGCACGCAAGAACGATTGGCCGACGCATGAACGGGCCGACCTATATAATGTAAATCTCGATGGCGTTTCGCCCCAATGTTTCACGTGAAACATTGCTCATCTTTGTTTACATTGGCTTTAAGCCTCGCGAATATATGCACCACCAACGAAGGAGGACGCGTGGGACTGTTTGATGGTTTCAAACGCAAGGGTCAAGAGCATGAAGCTCAGCCCGGCCAAGCGACGGAAGATGAGAGAAACAACGGCTACGACATCGAGAATGCCCCCGTTGTTGAACGCGATGCGAATGTTTCACGTGAAACATCGCCCGTCTCGTCGACGCAGGAAGATTTGCAGGCGAGTGCATATATCGATGAACCTGCTCCAACCGAGAATGCCTACACCAGCACTCCTCTTCGTTCCTATGCCGAGAAGAAGCCCGTCACCCATGTTATTGGCGCAACGAAAGTGATTGCCATCCTTAATCAAAAAGGCGGCGTGGGCAAATCTACTACGACCATCAATCTTGGTGCCGCGTTGGGTGCAATGGGCAAGCAAGTGCTGCTTATCGACCTTGACCCGCAGGGCAATACGTCGAGCGGTTTGGGCATCGAGAAAAACCAATTGGAAGCATGCATTTACGACGTGCTTATCAGCGATACCCAGCTGACTGACATCATTATTCCTGACGTATGCGAGGGCTTAGATGTGGCTCCGGCTACCATCAATTTGGCCGGTGCGGAAGTCGAGCTGGTTTCCGAGATGGCGCGCGAAAACCGTCTGAAAGAAGCGATCAACCACATTCGCGGAAAATACGATTATGTGTTCATTGATTGCCCGCCGTCGCTCGGCTTGCTTACCGTGAACGCGCTCGTCGCCGCCGACAAACTGCTGATTCCTATCCAATGCGAGTTCTATGCATTGGAAGGCGTTACCAAGCTGCTCGATTCGATGAAGCGCGTGAAGAGCCTCTTGAATCCCGGCTTGGAGATTTACGGCGTGCTGCTGACGATGTACGACGGCCGCACCACGCTTTCGAAGCAGGTTGCCGCTGAAGTGCGCAACTTCTTTGGTCGAACCGTGTTCGAGACGGTGATTCCCCGTACTGTTAAAATTTCCGAGGCCCCGAGTTTCGGGCAGCCTATTAACGAATACGACCCAACTGGCAAGGGCGCCCAAGCATATGGCGCGCTTGCAAGAGAGGTGAGCCGACGTGGCTAAGAATAAGAAAGCAGGCCTTGGCAGGGGATTGAATTCTCTGCTTGGAGGCTATGAGGCCCCGGCCGAGCCGATGCGACCTGCCGCCGCGCGCAATGCGGAACAAGCTGTTTCCGAGGTGCGCGAAGTTGCTCCTGCGCCCGTTGTTGAGCGCGAGGTGATTCGCGAAGAAGACCTGGCACCTGAAGATCGCGAGACGCTCGACGGCGAGAAATACTCTGCACCCAAAACCTACGCCAAGCCTGCGCCTGCTACCGAGCCCCTTGGCGCTCGCATGGCGGTAAAAGATGTGGTTGCAAAGCCTGAGCTTATCGAAGAGAACGATGGCGTTACCATCAAGGGCGTTGTCGAGCGTCCGGTTACGCCGGCTGCCCGCTATATGGAAGAGGTAGACAGGCCGAGTGCAATCGACGCGCGCCTTCTTCAACGCGAATCCGTCAGCGCCGCCCCTGCAGTTGCTGCGGTTTCGGCGCCTGTCGCTCCTGAGCCCGTTGCGGCCGCATCGCAATCTGCTTCTAAAGGCAGCCAAAACGAAGAGGTTGTTTCGCAGCATAACTTGGATGAAGTGCCGATTGAACTGGTTCACCCCAACCCCAACCAGCCGCGCATGCATTTCAATAAAGATGAGCTCGACGAGCTGGCGTTGTCTATTGAAAAAGACGGCTTGCTTCAGCCTATTCTGGTGCGTGAAGACGCAAAGGGCTATGAAATTATTGCAGGCGAGCGGCGTTGGCAGGCATCGCAGATTGCCGGCTTGAAAAAGGTGCCGGTGCGCATCAAAGAGGCCGACGACATGAAAGTTCTGGAGCTGGCCCTTATCGAGAACCTTCAGCGAAGCGACCTGAATCCCATCGAAGAGGCCTATGGCTACAAGCGGATGATGGAACGCGGAAATCGTACTCAGTCTGAAGTCGCGAATGCGGTTTCAAAGGGCCGTTCCACTATTGCAAACGCGTTGCGCTTGCTCGATTTGCCTGAAGATGCGCAGCAGATGCTGTACGAAGAGATTATCACTGCAGGCCACGCTCGCGCTATTTTGTCGATTCCATCGGAAGAAGGCCGTGCCAAGCTGACTGAAAAGCTTGCGAAGGAAAAGCTTTCGGTGCGAGAAGCCGAATCGCTCGCCCGCCTTATTGCCGGCCGCGAGAAGCGGAAGAACAATCCGGTGAAGAAGCCGCCTACGCCGAAATTCTATCGGAAGGCCGCGAAAAGCCTTACCGAGTCGTTCGGCACGAAGGTTCGCATTCGCTCCGCAAACGGCAAAAATAAGATCGAAATCGAATTCAAGGACGAGGAAGATCTGCACAGGCTCTACGACTTGATGGAGCACTCGGAAGAGTAAAAGGTATACATGCGGAAGGCCTTCGATGATTCTCGGGGGCCTTTCTTGAATGATGGGCCGTTTGTGCGACCGTGCCCCATCGAATGGAGTTGATATGGTCGATATCGAAAAAGGCATTAAGGCGTATTCCCGTGAAGGCTTGATCGAGTTCATTCAAAACTCAGGCTTTCCTACATTTCGTGCGAAGCAAATTGAACAGTGGCTCTACCAAAAGGGAGCCAAATCGTATGACAGCATGACGAATCTGTCGAAGGATATGCGCGCTCGGCTCGCCAGCGAGGCACCGCTGTATTGCGCTGAAATCGACGATCGCCAAATTTCAAAGGATGGAACCCGCAAATATATCGTCCGGTATGTCGACGGCAAAACGGCCGAGATGGTTGCGATGCCCACCGACAACCGCCTGACCGTCTGCGCTTCGTCGCAGGTTGGCTGCGCTATGGCCTGCTCGTTTTGCGCCACGGGCAAAGAGGGGTTTTCGCGTAATTTGCTCCCTGGCGAAATTGTTGAACAGGTGCTGCTTGCCCAGGAGGATATGGGAATGCGCGTAAGCAACGTGGTCGTTATGGGGCAAGGCGAACCTTTCCAAAATTATGGCAACACACTTGCAGCGCTTCGTTTTTTGAATGGGAAAGACGGTCTTAATATCGGCGCTCGACACATGACCGTGTCGACGTGCGGCATAACCGACGGCATTCAGGCATTCGGTGCTGAGCCTGAACAGTTCGTACTGGCGATTTCCCTCCATTCGGCAATACAGGAAACGCGTGACGCGCTTATGCCGCGCATGAAAAATCAAACGCTGCCGAAGCTCCACGACGCCATCGAGGCATATCAGGCCGATTGCGGTCGTCGCGTTTCTCTTGAGTATCTGCTTATCGACGGTTTCAACGATGACGACGAGCACCTGGATTCGCTCATTGAATTCTGTCAGGGCATTCAGACACATGTGAATTTGCTGCCGTTGAACAACGTTCCCGGTTCGCCATTCAAGCCCGCCGGCAAACATCGAGTCGAGCGTTTTATGCGAGCGCTCGAACGTGCGGGCGTGGAAGCAACCATGCGCGACTCGCGTGGCGGGGATATCGCCGCCGCATGCGGACAATTAAAGAACCAGAAGCACGCTGAATAGGTTGCGGTATGAATGCCTTCCCCCGTTTCGTCTCAATATTGAAAACGACATGCGCACTCGGTTTGTGCGCCATGCTTGCTTTAGGCGCCATTCCTGGCATTGCGCCAGACGCAATCGCGGAAGATGCCTCAAGCGCTGAAACGGCGCAGTCGGCTTCCACTCAAAACGAAACGAAAACGGTGCGCGTGGGATGGCTTTTGAGCAATCAAGGCTTTCAATCGGGAACTCCGGGCGAGTATCTATCTGGCTGGGGGTATGAATATCTGCAAACGCTTTCGTATTACACGCCTGGGTGGAAATACGAATATGTAACGGGTACGTTCACCGAGCTTATGGAAAAGCTTGAAGCGGGCGAGATTGACCTCATGCCGAATATCTCGTATACCGACGAGCGTGCTCGGAAGATGCTGTTCTCGTCGAATCCAGAGGGAACGGAACGCTACTACATTTATGCAAAGCCTGGCCGCGACGATTTGACGCAAGGCGACCCACGGGCGCTTAATGGGTTGACGATTGGTTGCAACGCCAATGTGATGCAGACCGAAGTTGGCATGCAATGGCTTGCGGGCGAGGAAATCGAATGCTCGTATAGGTATTACGACACAGGCGATGAATTGTTCGACGCATTGTCGAATGATGATGTTGATGCCATCATCATGAACGACACGCTCTCGTCTGAAGATGCGATGCCGATGTTTTATGTGGGCGAGAGCAATTACTATTTTGTGACGCCGCTTTCTCGCCAAGATTTGATGGATGACATCAATTCTGCCATGATTGCGCTGCGCGCGGCAAACCCGCGCTACAACGATGAAGTGAAAACTCGATATTCGGTAAGCGACGGCGGAGCGTCGTCGCTTACTGGGGTCGAAAAGGCGTGGCTCGCCGATAAAGACAACGCCGTCAACATTGGGTACTTGAACAACACGCTTCCCTATTGCAGCCAAGCGAGCGATGGCTCGATGGAGGGCTCTCTTTCTTCGTTGGTGGGAATTTTAGAGAGTCAGTTCGGTATTGCGGTGCATACGTTCCCCTATGCAACGAACGCCGAATTGGAAGAAGCGCTGCATGAAGGCTCTATAGATGCAGCCATGCCTGTGTGCAACGATTATTGGCTCGCCGAGCAAGATGGCTCCATTCAATCTTCTACGCTCGTAGAGTCGTCGCTTATTGCGCTGTATCGCGGCGGAAGCTTGGGCGAGGCGCTTTCGAGCATTGCCACGTATTCGTCTGCGGTATTCGACGACGATACGATACGGGTGCGATATCCTGAGTCGACTATCACGGAATACGATACTGTTGCCGATTGCGTCGAAGCGGTGAAGAAGGGCGACGCGGGTGCGTGCATTGTCCCGATGGCGAGTTTCGATGCTGTATCGGAATCTACGAACCTTGGCGAACTAAAGACTGCCGAGCTCGCGAAATCGGTGGAATTCTCTTGCTGGATGCGTCAAGGCGACCATGAATTGTTGAGCATCATCAATAAAGGCATCGTGCTGTCGGGCGATAAGATGGCCACCGGCTCATATGCCCATTACAGCCCCGTCTCTGAAGAATCGTCGTTTGCGAGGTTTCTCGATGAAAACAAGGTGGCCGTTATTAGCTTCGCCATTGCTCTATTGGTGGCCATCATTGCAGTTTTGGTGTGGTCGCTGCGCCGAGCTCATCTGGCGCAAGAAAAAGCCCAAGCCGCCAATGCCGCAAAAACGGCGTTTCTTGCTCGCATGAGCCATGATATTCGTACTCCGCTTAATGGCATCGTCGGCTTGCTCGAAGTGGGTGAGATGCATCCCGACGACGTCGAGCTTCTGAGCGATAATCGAGCCAAGGCGAAGGTGGCCGCCGATCACCTGCTGACGCTTATCAACGATATTCTGGAAATGAGCAAAATCGAAGACCGCGCAATCGTGCTTGAGCGCACATCGTTCAATCTCGTCGATCTGTTCCGCGATGTGCTTGTTCTGGCGAAGATTCGCGCCCGGGAGCGCGGGGTGACTATCGTCCACGATGAGGCGTGCAACCTTCGATACCCGGATGTATACGGCAGCCCCGTGCATGTGCGACGGGTTATGCTGAACCTTGTCGACAATTGCGTGAAATACAACAAGCGCGGCGGTATGGTGACGTGCTCGTCTCAGCTTCTCGGCGTTGATGATGACGTGGTGACCTATAGATTCGTGATATCTGATACGGGTATTGGCATGAGCGGGGAGTTTCTTGAGCATATTTTTGAGCCGTTCTCGCAAGCGTCCGACGATGCGCGAAGCAATTACCAGGGCACGGGCATGGGCATGCCTATCGTGAAGGCGCTCGTGGAGCAAATGGGCGGAACCATAGAGGTTCAAAGCAAGCTGGGCGAAGGTTCCGAGTTCACGATAACGATGCCGTTCGATATCGACCGTAATCCAAAAGAGCATCGCACCGATGAAACGCCGAACGTCGATTGCTCGATTGACGGGCTTACCGTGTTGCTTGCCGAAGACAACGAACTGAATGCGGAAATTGCGACGGAACTGCTGTCGAGCGAGGGCGCCGCGGTCGTGCGCGCGAATGATGGCGAACGTGTCGTCGAGACGTTCCGCGACAAACCGGCAGGAACTTTCGACGCCATTTTGATGGACGTGATGATGCCCAAGATGGACGGCTATGAGGCAACGAGAGCCATTCGTCTGAGTGGCAAGCCCGATGCATTGACGATTCCCATTATTGCCATGACGGCGAATGCGTTTTCGGAAGACGCGAAAGCGGCAAGAGACGCGGGCATGAATGACCACCTTCCTAAGCCTATAGACATAAACGTGGTGAAAGCCACTTTATGCAAGCATTGCAAGAAGCAAGGCTTCTGACCTGTTTGAGGGGAAATGAAGCCGTTGCATGTGCCGCGCAGTGCTTGCGCTATATTGAACGAAGAGAGATTCGACGCTGCGCTTCCAGCGGCCGGCCGACGACAAGAGTGAGGAACGAAATGGCGTATTCAGGCAATCCGAAAGAATATTCCGTCGCTGTGGTGTACGGCGGTACGAGCGGCGAGCGCGAAGTGTCTTTGAATTCCGGCAGATGCTGCGCGGCCGCGCTTGAAGAGGTAGGCTTTTCGGTGGACCTTATCGACCCGTCCAAGAAGGCCGACTTGGTAAAGCTTATCGAGGGGAATTACGATATCGCGTTTCTTGCGCTGCATGGCCGCGGCGGCGAAGACGGAACCATCCAAGGCTTCCTCGAAACGGCGGGCATTCCGTATACCGGTTCGGGCGTGCTGGCGAGTGCGCAGGCCGTGAACAAGGGTAAAGCCAAAGAGCTGTACGAGGCGGCGGGTCTGAACGTGGCCGCTTCGGCTGTTATTGGTAAGGGCGACGAACTCGACGACGCCGACCTCGAGGAGCTTGCTGGCGAAATCGGGCTTCCCTGCGTGGTGAAGCCTACTACTGAAGGCAGCTCACTTGGCATGACCATCGTGCGCGAACTCGGCCAGCTGCGCGGCGCCATCGATTTGGCGCTGAGCGTTGACGAAGAAGCCATGGTTGAGGCATTCGTTGAGGGCATCGAGCTTACTGTGGGCGTTATCGGCAACGATGACCCGCGCGCGCTTCCCATTATTCAGGTGGTTCCTACGGAAGACGAGTTCTACAACTTCCATGCGAAATATGCCCAGGGCGGCAGCAAGCACCTATGCCCCGCTCCGCTGACTTCCGAGCAAACCGAAGCTGTGCAAGAGCTTGCGGTTGCGGCGCACTCGGTACTGGGTTGCCGCGGTATTTCGCGCAGCGACGTGATGATGGACGCCGATGGCGTGTGCTGGTTGCTTGAAACCAATACCCTTCCCGGCATGACCGATACGTCGTTGGTTCCCGACGCTGCTCGCGTTGCGGGCATCGAATTCCCCCAGCTGTGCGAGAAGATTGTGGCGCTGGGTTTGGAATAAATTAGCTAGACCTGATTGAGGGCTGCTCATGGGGTGTCGTTCGTCAAAGTCCTGGCTCGCGCAAACAGCACATTAAGTGCTGTTTGGCTCGTGCGGAAAATGACGAACGACACCCCATGAGCAGCCCTCTTGTTTTCTGTGATTATGGACGCGGTTGGGCTTAGGGCGTTTCTGTCAGCATTTTCCGCACGAGCCAAAAGCGCCAGTGGCGCTTTTGCGCGAGCCAGGACTTTGCTGACGGGAATGCCCTAAGCCCAACCGCATGTTTGGGATGGATTCTGTAAAACGCAATAAGACGAGCCCTGCGATGGCGGTTTGCTTTCGCAGGGCTCGTTAGTCGTTTAGAGTTGTTTAAATGGCTTAGATTGGCTTAGAAAAGGCCGAATTTATGAAGCGCCCATACGACGAGGGCTACGACAGCCAAGATGAAAGCCCAACTGATGAAGTAACAGCCGACGTTTTTGGAGCGTGCCGCGTCGAGCATGGAGTCGTGCATGCTGCGATGGTCTTTCAGAATCGCGCTGCGCCCTGACCCTTTCGGGATTTTCACTTTGCTCGTAGGCTCCCACGATTCGGGGTTCGCCAACACGCCGGCAATCATGTCGGTAGTCAACGCAGGGTTCGGCCGCATGCCATCGGCTGCCTTCTTCGAGAATTTCTTCAAGAAGGCATTGAATTCGTTGGCATGGCGCGGCGCGAATCCGATAAGCGCCACTTGTCCCCAGTACAACCCAGGTTCGGGTTCTTCGCTGTAGGCGGTGAAGCTGAGCACATAGTGCAGCTCCCATCCTTTTGCGGCCATGACGGCGGCGTTGTACGAGTCGTGGTTGTTCAGAAAGCCGACCAATTGCCCATAGGGGTTCTTCAGCCATGCGATTTGGCGTTTCGATTCATCCAGCACGAATTCAATGGTGCCGACATCGCCGATGGCGTTGTCGGGGCCGGCGAGCGCTGCGCCTGCCTTCTTGTCGGCTGTTGAAAAGCGAACATACTCGCCAAAATATATATCGCCGGGCTTGTGAGAGGTCATGCGGCTTTCCTTTCATGGTAGGCTTCAGAGCGCATATAGACGAATGAGCGAATCGGAAGTGCACGAATGCAAAAAGACGATCAACATGCGAGTGTATACGACTTTGTGACCGATGGCACGCCTGCCGACGTGGTTGAGCGTTATGCCTCTTTGAAAGAACAGGCCGCACGGGCCGATTTCGGCGACCTCGACCGCAATATCGTGGTTATCGATACCGAAACCACGGGTGTGTCGGAGCGCAAGGACGAGCTTACCCAAATCGCCGCGGCGCGCATGGAATGCGGCGAAATCGTCGAGTGGTTCGTGACGTTCGTGAATCCCGGCAAGCATATTCCCGATGATATTTCCCACCTCACCAATATTTTCGATTCCGACGTGGCCGATGCCCCTACCCCGGAAGAGGCGTGTGCTCGGCTGGTGAAATTTGTCGGTGACGCGACGCTCGTGGCGCATAATGCCGCGTTTGATCGCCACTTCGTGACGAAAAACCCCGCGGGCGCAACGCTGCTCGAAAACCTGTGGATCGATTCGCTTGATTTGGCTCGTATTGCTCTTCCCCGCCTGAAATCGCACCGCCTTATCGATTTGGTGCATGCGTTCGACGCCCCCATTTCGACGCATCGCGCCGATGCCGATGTCGAGGCCCTGTGCGCGGTGTACCGCATTTTGCTCGCTGCGGTGGCCGATATGCCGAACGACCTGGTGGAATATGTTTCGAAATTGGCATCTGTGTCGGAATGGTCGACGGGCGCGGTGTTTTCCCTTATCGCTGCTATGCAGCGTGAGAGCATGGTGTCGGCTTCGGGCGCCAAGGTGGAAACGTTCCCGTTTTCGCTTTCTGCGATGCGCCGCGATAGGTTCACGACCAACGAGCCTGCGCCGAAGCCGACGCCTACAGGCCCCGCATCGGGGGAAGAAACCGGCGAGGTTTCGGTCAACTTTCCCAGCGTTGACGAAATAGAGGCCGCGTTTACAGCCGATGGTTTGGTGGGGAGCTTGTATGAGGGCTTCGAACCGCGCGACGAGCAAGTAATTATGGCCAAAGAGGTGCTGAAGGCGTTTTCGACCAGCACGAATTTGGTGGTAGAAGCCGGCACAGGCGTCGGCAAATCGATGGCATACTTGCTGCCAAGCGCTTTGGGCGCGCTGCGCAGCGGGTCGCGCATCGGCGTAGCCACGAAAACCAACGCGCTGCTCGACCAAATCGTATACAAGGAATTGCCTTTGCTGCATGACACGCTGCAAAAGGCCGGTGCGGGCGATTTGACGTATGTCGCGCTGAAGGGATTTTCGCACTACCCCTGCCTTCGCAAGGTGTCGCACATCGTGAGCGACGGCGCGCGCATGGTGAACGTGACGGGCAAAAATGTAAGCCAGGCACCTTCGATTGCCGCGCTGCTTTCGTATATAGAGCAAACGGAATACGACGACATGGACGGTTTGAAGCTCGATTTCCGCGCGCTGCCCCGCTATGCCATCACCACCACATCGCGCGAATGCCTGAAGCGCAAGTGCCCGTTCTATGGCACTCAATGCTTCGTGCACGGCGTTCGCAAGCGCGCCGAATCGGCGAACGTGGTGGTTACGAACCATTCCCTGTTTTTCTGCGATTTGGCGGCCGAGGGCTTTTTGCTGCCGCCCACGAAATATTGGGTGGTCGACGAGGCCCACGGCGCCGAATCGGAGGCTCGCCGTGCGCTGGCGACGAAGCTCGATGCGTCTGAAATCGTGAGGCTGGCGAATCGCTTGGCCGCATCCGATGCGAAGCGCAACCCGTTCGTGCGTCTGGAGCGCCGTGCACCGGTCGACGAGGCCAATATGCCCGAAGCCGCATCGCTGTTCTACGGCCTTACCGAGAAGGCAGCCAAGCGCGGACGCGCGTTTGCGACTGATGCGATCGAGTTTGCTCACCATATGAAAGATCTGGTGGCATGCGATACGAACCGGCAGAACCGCAACTACGAGAATATCGAGCTGTGGATCAATGATGCGGTGCGCGAAAGCGAGCCGTTCGCGAATTTGCGCGCCTACGGCAAGAAATTCCAAGAATCGGCCGAGCGTTTGGTTGCCGCATCGAGCGAGTTGGTCGCGTTTTTGGAAGGCGTCGATGGTGTGGCCGATGCGCAGCGCGATATAGCGACGGTGGTGATTGACGCGAAGGCCATGCTGCAGGCATGCAACCTTATCTTGGACACGACCGATCCGAACTATGTATACGCCGCGAAGCTCTCGCGCAAACCCGAGCGCGTGGCCGAATGCCTCGAGGCGCTTATCGTGAACATTGGCGCCACGCTCGATGAAACGCTGTACGAGAAAACCCATTCGGTGGTTTACGCGAGCGCAACCATTGCGGTTGGCGAAGACTTCAAGAGCTTCCTTGGGGCTATGGGCTTGAATGAAACCGAGCAATCGCAGGCCAATACCTGCATGCTTGGATCAAGCTACGATTTCGACAACCATATGCAGGTGCTGGTGCTTACCGATATTCCCGAGCCCAACCAGCCGGGTTATCTTGAAACGCTCGAGGATTTTCTCGCGCAGGCGCATCTCGCTCAGAACGGGAGCATGCTCACGCTGTTCACGAATCGCCGCGAGATGGAAGCCTGCTTCGATGCGGTGGATCCCTCGCTGAAAGAGGCCGGCCTGCGTCTCGTGTGCCAAAAGTGGGGCGTTTCCACGAAGGGCCTCCGCGACGACTTCTTGAAAGACGAACATTTGTCCTTGTTTGCTTTGAAAAGTTTCTGGGAAGGCTTTGATGCGCCAGGGGCCACGCTGAAGGGCGTTGTTATTCCGAAGCTGCCGTTCGCCAAGCCCACCGATCCGCTTTCGTGCGAGCGCGCGGCGCGCGACTCGAGCGCCTGGTCGCACTACACGTTGCCCCAAGCGGTTATCGAGGTGAAGCAGGCGGCAGGCCGTCTTATTCGTTCACAAACCGATACGGGTACGCTTGTTTTGGCGGATAAGCGTCTGGTTACGAAGGGCTACGGAAAGGTATTCCTGCGCTCGCTGCCGTCGAGGAACGTGCGGAAATGCACGCGCGCCGAGGCTATAGAGGCGCTTCGCCGCGGGATATAGCCCCTGCGATACAATAGTCGAATGGCACTTCAGGGACACAACGGGGCTCGTCACGGCATTGCGGCGAGCCTTCACGTAAAAAAGCATACAAGGGGAACGTCAAACGAGTTGTCGCTCTCTATTCTCGACGGCAGGCGTTCCCAGGTTGACGATGGGGCTTCGCCCGCGGATGTTGCGACGAATGCAGGCCCGTCATTCACGTTTCCGCGTTCGCTGTCAGGAAAAAAAGCGCTTTCAGAACGTCGAAATCGGGAAAAATCGCACGTCAGTGCTGCCGATGTGGCGGGAATCGCGCTTTCGTTGTCTGACAGGCGAAACGAGAGCTCGCAAGCGCGCGATAGGGCGCTCGCGAACCCCGAAGCGGAAATCAAGCGAAGGAAGGCGGCCCGCCGCGCCCGCCGCATCGGCGGGTTGGCGTGCGCGTTTACAGCATGCGCCTTGGCCGTGGCTTTTGCCGCGTACTCGTTCATGGGCGCATACGAAACGCGCCAAGAACACAAATCTTTGCTTTCGCAAGGGTTTGACGAGCTGGTTTCGGCCGATGACGTGGTGCTTTCTGCCGATACATTGGTAACTTCGTCGTTTGACGACGCAGATGCCGGCGACATGCAGGCATGCATCGCGCAATTCGATGATGCGAGGGTGAGGCTTTCGGGCGCCCAGGTGTATGCGGCGTCGTCGAAAGAGGGTGTTTCGGGTACCGATGCCGATGCTGCCGACCAATTGAACCAGGCGGCCGACGCGCGAAAAGACATGCTCGAGCTTGCGGATGCCATTCTTCGAGAAGAGTTGGCCGCCAAACAGGCAGCCCAAACCATGGCGAAGTGCTGGGAAGCGTTGCTTTCCGCCGATAATTTGTCGCGCGAAGCTGCGTCTTTGGTGGCAGAGACGAATGAGGAGAATACCCGTGCTTCGCAAGAGAAAAGTGAGCAGGCGCTTCAGGAATTAGAGGAAGCGCAGCGGCTTTTGGTGCAGGCGCAGACGCATTATGCGGCCGATTACCAGGCGGTAAGCGACTATATATCCAAGCGAAAAGAGGCTATAGAGTATGCAATAGCCAGCGACGAGGCCATTTATCTCCAAGACAAATCGACGGCCGAATCGAACAACGATTTATACAATGCCGCCGACAAGCAGGCGGCCGAGCTGGGCGCGTCGCTGCCGCAAGACGCGGCCGAACCTATTCGCAAAATGCTGGAAAACTCGCTTGCCCCGGCACGTTCGGATTATATGGGCCAAAGGTCGCGCGCCGCTGCCGCCGATGCGTTTATTCGTGATTATCTCGGTGTTCGCGACTGATGGAGTATACTTTCAAACGAATATGCCCACATCCTGACGAACAACGTCTGCGAAAGGTGCCGATATGAGCACACCAATGGACCATATAGCGTATCTCTCTCAAGAAATCGGCCCGCGCCCAGCGGGTACCGAAGAGGAGCAACAAGCTGCGCTTTATATTACGGAACGTCTGCAGAAGGACGCGCATCTTAATGCGCAGATCGAAGACTTCACGTGCAATTCCGATGCATTGATGACCCCCATCATTTGCTACGCGGTGGCCATTGTGGCTGTTATTTTCGGCATCGTGCTGCCCATTGCGGCGGTCCCAATGGCTGTTATTGCCTTGGCTGCGGCGGCTGTGAGCATTCTGGAGGCAACCGACCATCCGGTGCTGTCGCAGGTGTTCACCAAGGGCGTGAGCCAGAACGTCGTGGCGAAATACGAGCCCACGCAAGCGATGGAATCGACTGGCGCGCGTCGCCGCAAGGTTATCGTGGTTGCGAATTACGACAGCGGCAAGGTTCGCCGCGAAACGAAGGGCATGTTGGTTCGTGCGCTGCGACCGCTGCGTTATGGCGCCTTGGGCGGCATGGTTGCGGCTCCCGTGTTGGTTTTGCTGCGCGGTGTGGCGCTGCCCGAGGGCACGCCGTCCGTCGTGCTTGCCGTGTTGGCCGCGCTGTGCGTTCTGCCTGCTCTGGCCCTACTCGTATTCGCATTGATGGAAAAATTCGGCCCCTACACCGAAGCCGCGAACGATAACGCTTCGGGCATCGCCGTAATGCTCGAAGTGGCGCGCCGCTTGGGCAATGGCGAGGTCTCGGCCGACGAACCCATCGCCCCCGCCGAGGAAATTTCGTTCGCGGGCGAGCCTAAAGCCCCCGCAAGCGTGTCTGACAATCTGGTGCAGGTGAAGGACGCGCCCATCTCTTCGCTCGACGATGCAGAGGTTTCGCGCCAGCGCCAGGAAACCATGGCGGCGCTTTCCGGTGCCCCCATCGGCACGCTGGCTGAAGCAGCGGCGAAAGCCCAGGCTTTGAACGAAGAACATGCCCAGGCCGAAGCCGCAGCTGCCGCCGCGGCCGCCGACGAAGAGCGCAATCGCGCCCGCCACCAGGCGGAAGCCGCGGCCGCCGAAAGGGCCGCGCAAGAGGCTGCTCGCAAAGCCGCCGCCGAGAGGGCCGCAGCCGCTGCGCGCCCCGTCGAGGTTCCCGAGTGGTATCGCAAGGCGACGGAAAAGGCCCGCGAGAAGATGGGCGAGGCCAAAGCCAGCTCGAAGGGCGAAGAATACCGCTCTCGCTATGCCGATTACCCCAACACTCCGGCCGCGCCTGCGGTTGCTGTTTCGGTGCACCCCGAAAACGTTCCGAGTGCTTCTGCAAAACCCGTTGAGGCGACGTGCATTCCCGTCGAGAAGCCGTCTGCCCCTATGACGGCTGAGGCCGCGACGCCCTCGCACGAAGAAATTGAGGCGCCCAAGCCTTCTGCCGATTTGTATGCCGCCAAGCCCGCTGAGTCTGCCGCGCCCGCGAAGGTGTCTCAAGCCGAAGACGCGGTCGAAGCTCCTGCGGCGCCCGCCGCTGAGCCCGTTGCATCTTCCGTCGTTGAGGCTTCCCAGCCTGTCCAGGATATTCCCGACGAGACGTCGGCCATGCCTGCCGTGCAGGCCGGCGCGATAAACCTCGATAAGGCGCGCGAAATCGCCCAACAGCCCGCTTCCGAAATTGCGGTTGCGCCTGTGACGACTTCCGAAGAGCACCTTTCCGAGCCCGCAGCGCCCATCGCATTTAGCGAGCCTGTTGTTCAGGCGTCTGAAAGCGAGCCGGCTGCAGCGCCTGCAAGCTCTGCGGAAACCACTCGTTTGCCCCAGATGATGTATTACGTGCCGCCTGCGGACCGCACCGCCGTTGTGGCCGAGCGCGCCCAGAAGTCTCGAGTAACCGTGCGGGCAACCGCCGCTGAGGCCGAGGACATGGCTGCGGTGGAATCCGTGGCCGTTACCGCTATCTCGGGACAGTCGGGCGTTGCCGCGTATGAAGCTGCGATTGCCCAGGAATCGTCCGTCCCCTCGGTTGTGCCTCAAGCCGATGCTCCGGCGCAGCCGGCCGCGAAGGTGATTTCTGCGAACATTCCCGTGGTCGATTTGCCGCGCATCGAGCTGCCTCCCATGGTGGCGCCCGAGCCTAAGCCCATCTCGTTCGACGAGTTGCGCCAGCGTGCCCCCTTGGCTTCGGCTGCGGAATCGAATGGCCGCGAGGCTGCGCAAAGCCTGCTTGCGACCAGCGTTCCCGCGGTCGATGAGCCTGTCGCCCCTGTTTCGCGTGGCGCGTACGAGGTCGATCCGTCTATGAAGCAGAACGCCAACGTAAGCCTTACCGGTTCGTTCGCCGCCATCGGCGCCATTGGTGCCGAGCCTGTGGGTGATGAACTGCTTGCCGGCGTTGACCCCGATGACATGTATGTCGACGACGCCGACGACACGGTATTTCAGGAGGAATTCACCGAAACGGGCGCCTTCGCCGGCCCGGGGTATGTGGAAATGCCCCAGTCGCGCATCGGCAAGTTCTTCGGCAAATTCGGCCACAAAAAGAAGAAGGCCGAAGAGGAAAGCGCGAGCGAGTGGCTCGGCGTGGACGAGAACTTCGATGCGCGCCAGGTTGGCAAGCAGCGCGGCAGTTGGGAGAGCTTCCGCGACGAAGACGACTGGGAAGGCGGTGCTTTCTCGAACCTGCGCGCCCGCGTGGCGGGCGGTGCGTCCGAGCCGGCTGCTGCTTCCGAGGCAAGCGTCTCGGCGGTCGACCATGCGTCCGAGCATCCTGTTGAGCAGCGCGTGCCATCCGATCCCGTTTCGGCCGATTCGTATGCTTCGGCGTACGAGGCTGCCCTGCGCCATGCCGAGGCTGCATCCGACAAGATCGAAACCGCCGAGGACATCCAGCAGATTTACTCGTTTGCAGCAGGCGACATCAACACCGAGGTGTGGTTCGTGGCCCTTGGATCTGAATTGGCGGATAACGGCGGCATCAAAGCCTTCCTGGCGGCGCATGCGGCCGAAATGCGCGGCGCAGTGGTCGTGAACCTCGAAGCGCTCGGCGGCGGCACGCTTTCGTATCTCGAGCACGAGGGCGAGTTGAAGCAATCGAAGTGCTCGGCCCGCATGAAGCGCTTCATCAAGAAGGCGTCCCAGGCGTCGAATGTGCACCTTGAGTCTGCCGACATCGATTGGAAAGAAAGCCCCGCCAGCTATGCGGGCAAGCACCGCGTGCAGGCCATGAGCCTGGTCGGTATGGACGGATACGCCCCCGCGCGTTACGCGCAGGCGAACGACGTGGTAGAGAATATCGACGTCGCGTCGGTCGATGCGGCTGCCGACTTCGTGGTGGAGCTGCTGAAGAATATCTAGCAAACAACGAAAAGCCGCCTTCGGGCGGCTTTTTTAATGCCATGGAGCCAATCTGGGCGCCATTAAAAGGAATCCCAAGGTGGGAAGCCTGAATGTGGGGTATGATGCATCAATGTGATAACGTCTGCCAGCAAGGCGGTCGTTCTGAAGGAGCGCCCGAGGGGCGTTCGCCCATTGAGAACCATTGGAGGTTTCGTATGGCTATCGAGGCTTACTGCGTTAAATGCAAGGCTAAGAAGGAAATGGTCGATCCCGTCGAAAGCGTTACCAAAAACGGCAAGCCCATCACCAAGGGCAAGTGCCCCGATTGCGGAACCACCATCTGCCGCATCGGCGCTGCAAAATAACGAAAAGGCCCCGCAAGGGGCCTTTTTCGTATGGTTAATTTGGCGCTCGAAGCGTTTAGGACGTCGCGAGCTGCTTTCGCAATGCCTCCTGCAGGGTTTGTGAAAAGTTGACGCCGTTTTCAACGGCAAGCGCGTTAAGCCATGCGGGCAATGTGACAGTTCTGCTGACGGCTTTGTACGACTGCGCTTGTCGAATCGAGGGCATGTACACATCAACAAGCACTGTGCGTTCGTTCTCGGCGTTGCTCAGTGTCGAAAGGGGCGAAGGCTCGGGGATATCTTCGCCGTCTTGCTCGAGCCCGTAGAGTACGCATCCCAAAAGCTCGCGGGCCGACATGAGTGCGTCATCGTCGTTCGTACCACTTGTAGCAACTCCCAAATCAGGAAATTCAACCGCGATCTCGCATCCTTCTTCATATGTGAAAACCGCTGGATAAAAAGCCCTGTCCTTAACCACGGCGTGCTCCCTTCTTCGCATCGAAGCAAAGCTGGGCCTGCTTTTCGATGCTTCGCAGTGTTTTTGGGGGAATGTCGCGGTCGGGATGCTTGAGCGTGACTCGGCCGCGTTTTATGGGGTGCTTGAATTGATGATGGCTTCCAACGCTGGAAACCTCATACCAGCCGTCTTCTATAAGCAGCCTCATAATTTCCCGAGAAGAGTAGCTTTTCATGCGAACCCCTTCTAATAACACATATTATAACATGTGTTACGAATAGTAGATGAAAGGATGCTACGCATGAAACCTTGCCAGTTTCTTGCCCAAAGACTGGCAATTTTTGTTATGTGTCAGTTCGAGCCCCTCGCCGGAGCGGAAATGAAAACAGCCAAGGAAGATTTCCTTGGCTGCGAAAATTCTGGAGCGGGTGACGGGACTCGAACCCGCGAATGAAAGCTTGGGAAGCTTTTGCCTTACCACTTGGCCACACCCGCATAAAGCTTGTCTAGTATAGCAAACATTTGCCAGTTACGCCGAAACAATACGCGGCAGCGGCAAATCGTGCGGTTCGGTGGGAACATGGGGCACGCGCTGCGCCTCGAATGCCACACCGACCGCCTTGGTTTCACGTGAAACCAAGGCGAGGTATTCGTCGTAATTGCCGCCTCCGTATCCAAGGCGATTAAAGCCGCTGTCGAAGGCGACCATGGGCACGACTATCGCATCGATGCTGGTAGGGTCCACGACGGGAAATTGAGCAAGAGCCGCTTCGTTCTCGGCGAAGCGCTTGATGGGCTTCACGATGAAGGGCACCGCGCCGCCTGCCCACGCTTCATGTGAAACTTCGCGCATATGCATCCTTGGAAATGCGCCTTTCGCATTCATGCAGGGGAAGGCAACCCGAACGCCCTGTGCATAGAGCCATTCCGCAAACCCGCGAACATCAACCTCGCTGCCCATCGGCGCATACAGGGCGCATATCGACCCGGGCGCAATGCCATCGAATTGGCGTTCCAGCTTTTTGCAGATGGCTTCCGATGCGGCCCCGCGCTGGTCTTCGCTCATTGCATCGCGCGATTCGATAATCAAACGACGCATCTCTTGCTTGATATGCACTGCAATAGTTTCCATGTTTAAAGTATAGCTTAGAAGCATGCACCATATATTCCCAGTTCAAAAGCAAACTTTAACATTTTTGAAAAAACCCTTTGCGTTAGCGGGGAAAGGCTGTTATTATGAACGAGCTGACAAAGCACGCGCCGTTACCTCAGCTGGATAGAGGGACTGACTACGAATCAGTACGTCGGGGGTTCGAATCCCTCACGGCGCACCATTTGAACTGCGAGCCGCTCAACCGAGCGGCTTTTTTGTTGCCGTAATAAGTTCTAGCTTGGATTCGTGCTCCTTCATAAGCGCCTCCGCACCCTGCTTATGTGCGTCGTTACGCCCCTTATTTCCCTCATATGGGTATTTCCCATACGACGAGCCTGTTTAGTGTGGGACAATAGAGAGATTGAAGGGGGTGCCCATGGGCCTATTCGGTGGAAGCAAAAAACGCGACGATGGGCGCGACCACGAGCTGTTCGATGTCGCATATAAAACGACGTCGGGCAGCGTGCAAGTGTTGCTGCGCTCGGTCGATTTATTCCCGGTCTACATCTCCAGCAATTTCCAAACGGTGTTTGGCGTCGAGCCCGAGCGTGTTGCCGACGACGTCGAAACGTTGCTGCGTTTCGTTCCCGAGGTTGATAGGGCGAAGTATCGTCGTGAGGTTCGCGAATGGGATCGCACGAACCCCCTTGTTACGAAACTCGATTTCGAACGGCCGAACAGCGCGAACCCGCCGATGCGGATTCGCCTTACCATCGAGTCGGTGATGGGCGGCTCGTACGAGCTGGTTGAAATGGTGGACATGTCTGCCGAGCGCGATGCGTACAACGAACTGGCGATCGAGCGCGATGCAGCGCTCGAAACCGCCGAGAATCGTACCGATTTCTTGAATCAGATGAGCCACGAGATTCGCACCCCGCTCAATGGTATTAAAGGCATGATTACGCTCGCCCGCGACCATAGAGCCGACGAATCGCGCTTGCTCGACGACCTCGCCCGCGCCGACGAGCTTTCGAGCTATCTGCTTACGTTGGTCAACGACGTGCTGGATATGGGGCGCCTGTCCAACGGTCGTGTGGAACTGGAGTCGCTGCCGTTCGATATGCGCTTGGTTGCAGGCGAGATTCGGTCGATGTTCGAGAAGCAGGCTGCCGACAAGGGCATCGACTATGTGGTAGAGACGCTCGATTGCGAAAGCGTATACCTGCTGGGCGATCGCATGCGCCTGAACCAAGTTATCGTGAACTTCATTTCGAATGCGCTGAAATTCACCGATGAAGGCGGTAAGGTAACGCTCACCTTCCGCGAGATGTATCGCCACGGCGACGAAGTGAACTACATGATTCGCGTGCGCGATACGGGCAAAGGCATGGATCCGCGTTTCATCAGCCGAATCTTCAAGCCTTTCGAACAGGAAGACCGAACCATCGCGCGCCGCTATGGCGGCACGGGTTTGGGAATGCCTATCGCCGGGGCGCTCGTCGAGCTGATGGGCGGCGAAGTTGTGGTGGACACCGAGCTCGGTCGCGGCAGCGATTTCGCGGCATACATCCCGTTTGAGGTTGCGTCCCCGAAGCAGGTCGAGGACATGCGCGCGCATGGCGAAACATTCGAAACCAAGCCCGACGCCGATGCGCGCGACATCGACTACGATTTCAATGGCAAGCGCTTCCTTATGGCCGAAGACAACGCCATTAACTCGATGATTGCCGAGGAGGTGCTGGCAAAGCTCGGAGCCAAGGTTGAAATAGCCGACGACGGCCCTATTGTGGTGGATAAGTTCGCTGCATCGAAACCAGGCTATTACGACGCGATATTGATGGACATCCAAATGCCTACGCTCAGCGGTTGGGAAGCCACCGAACTCATTCGCGCCCTCGACCGCGCCGATGCCAAAACCGTCCCCATCATCGCGCTGTCGGCCAACAATTATGCCGAAGACGCGCGCAAATCGCGCGCGGCGGGCATGAACGGCCATGCGGGAAAGCCGCTCGATTATGTTGAACTGAAGGCGCAGCTGGCAGCAGCCGTTGCGGAATCTACGCTTAAAGGAGCACGCTCGTGATCGTCGAACAATCCAAAGCCATCGTATCTGAGGTCGGCCGCGCCCTTTTGGGAAAGCGGGAAGTGGTCGAAAAGGTGCTTATGGCAATCTATGCTGGCGGCCATGTGCTGCTGGAAGATGTGCCCGGCACCGGCAAAACCACGCTTGCCCTGGCGCTTTCCAAGGTGCTCGACCTGGATTACAAACGCGTGCAGTTCACGCCCGACACCATGCCCTCTGACATCACGGGCTTTTCCATGTACGACCGCGATGTCAACGAGTTCCGCTTCAATTGGGGCGCGGTGAATTGCAACCTGTTGTTGGCCGACGAAATCAACCGCACTAGCGCCAAAACGCAATCGGCGCTGCTCGAGGTCATGGAAGAGCAATCGGTCACCGTCGATGGCGTTACGCGCCCGCTGCCGCGCCCGTTTGTGTGTATCGCGACCGAAAACCCGCTGGGGTCGGCTGGAACGCAGCCGTTGCCTGAAAGCCAGCTCGATCGTTTCATGGTGCGCCTGAGCATTGGCTACCCGTCGCTGCACGACCAAATCGACATCTTAAAGGCGAAGCGATATTCCAACCCGCTCGATGAAATCCAAACGAAGGTGAGCCGCGACGATTTGCTGGAAGTGCAGAACTTCTTGGGCAACGTGCAAGTTGCCGACTCGGTTTTGGAATACATCGTGCGCTTGTGCGAGGCCACGCGCGAGATCGACCTTGTCGAGCTAGGCGTGAGCCCCCGCGGCGTCATTGCCCTTACCCGTATGTCGCGTGCGTGCGCGCTTATTCGCGAGCGCGACTTTGTGACGCCCGAAGACGTGCGCGAGGTATTCACCGCGGTGTGCGCACACCGTTTGGTGTTGAAACCCCAAGCTCGTATCGAAAATGTGACGGCGGCCGATATTCTGGTGCGCGTCATGGACGAGGTTGCCGTGCCTTCCATGGGCCAAGCACGCGGACGCGCGTAGCAGGCGGAAGCATGCGGCATTCCATGAGGACCAATATCGCCATAGGCATCGTCGCAATTTTACTGTCGGCGGCGTTGATGCTGATGTCGAACACAGCCGCGTCGCTGGCTATTGTGCTGGTTGCGGTGTTCGTACCCATATTGAGCATCGTGCTTGGACGGCTGACGGCAAAGCGCACTCGCATTTCGTTCGGCTTGGGGAAATCCTGCGTGGTCGACCAGTCGCTTGCGCTCGAAATGCAGGTTGAGCGCTACGTGTTTTGGCGCGGTCGTATAGAGCTTATGCTAGAATGCCGCAACGTCATGACGGGCGGCGTCGAGCGCACGCCGGTCGTGTTGCTGCCTGCGGCGGGCAAAGTGGAGCATTTCTCGCTGCCCGTGAACACCACGTGCTGTGGTGTGGTTGAAATATCGCTTGTCGAGGCGGTTTCGTTCGACCCGTTGGGCTTTGTGCGCGCGCCCATTCCCGAGGCGACGCTCTCGTCGTCGTATGTGGTGTATCCCACGTTGTTCGATTTGGAAGCGCGCGTGAATCAATCGTCGCACCCCGATATCTTGGGTGCCGAATACGACCGCAACAAGAAGGGGCAAGATGCTACCGAAGTGTTCGACACGCGCGAATTCCGCGCGGGCGATTCGCTGAAGCGCGTGCATTGGAAGCTTTCCGCCCGCCTCGACGATCTTATTGTGCGTGAGCCTTCCCGCCCCGCCGACTGCGATGTGGCCTTGGTTGTGGGCATTGAAGTGGGCGAACAGGGCGACCCCGGTCGCATTCCCGTGATCGATTCCACGCTTTCGCTGGCGGCATCGGTCAGCCTGTCGCTGCTTCGACAGGGGATTGTGCACGACGTGGCCCATGCCGAGGGCGACACGTTGGCGTTTGACAGCATCGATTCTCGCCCCTCGTTCGATGGGATGTTGGATGTTCTTATGGCCACGGCATACCCCCGCCGCGCCCGAAGCGAGACGCTTGCCGCGCTTATCGACCAATGGTCTTCATCGCGCATGGTGGCCAAAACGGTCATGGTGACGAATTTCATATCGGAAGAGGCGTTCGAGCGCCTTGCCGTTATTACGAATCTTACTGTGGTATATGTCGGCAGCGACACGGGCCTTGGTGTGTCGAGCAACGACAAATACCCCATTGTGCACGTCGACGCGGCCTCGGTTGGCGCGAGCGTGAAGAGCTTGGAGCTGTAACGTGGGCCAAAACCAAGAACATATCAATGTCGTTCCCGCCAAGGTGCTTTCCGCGCGCGAATACGACGGCGGAAGGTCGTCGTCGCCGTTGGCGCTCGCGTTTGTAAGCGCGGCTTCGCCGGCCATTATGGTCGTGGCGTTCGCGTTGATGACGGCAGGTTGCTTTTCGGTTGCGGCGCTGGTTGCCGCAAGCATAGCAGGCGTTGCCGCAGCTGTGGCTCTAAGCCTCGCCGGTCGCTTAGTGCCGTCGCTGCGCACAATGTTTCCCGTTGCGATTGCTGTCGTGTTGGTGGCGTGCGCCGCACTCGCGCTTGCCATTCCTGATGCGCGCGAGGGATTCTTCTCGTTTTTAAATGTGTACCTTGCCCGCCACAACGAGGTTTTCGGCACCTATTTCAGCTTGCTGTCTTCGGGTGGAATCGTGTGCGGCTCAATTGTTTTCGCTGTGCTTTTGGGCGTTGTCGCGGGCATGCTGTGCTGGGTGCTTTCGCGCCTGCGCGTTTCGTATGCGTCGCTGGTGGCGGTTATCGCGGTGGCAATGTTCTCGCTGCGATTCTCGCTGGGCTATTCTGGCGGCGGCGCGGTACTCGGCGTTGGCGCATGGCTCATCCAATGCCGATTCATCCAGCTGAAGAATTCGTCGTATTCCGTGGCGCATCTTGCGGGCGTCGCCTCGGGCATGCTTACGCTGGGCTTCGCGCTGTTCGCCGCATGCGCGCTGCTGTATAAGCCCATTCCCGCCATTACCGATGCATTTGCGTCCATCAAGGCGGCCGAACTGCAGCTTCGTTATGGCGACGACTCTCTTCCGCAGGGCGACCTTGCGCAGGCGTACGCCATGAATCATGGCGACTCTGATTGCCTGGAGCTTTCCATCAACGGCCGCGTGTCGGACGATTTGCTGTTGCGAGGTTTTGTGGGAGCGAATTTCGATGGGTCCGCAGATATGTGGAACAAGCTCGATTATTTCGCTTACGAGGGTGAATGGAAGGGCGTTGTGCCTTGGCTTGAAGGCAAAGGTTTGGTTCCGGTAGAACAGCGCGCGGCTTTCGATGCGGAACAGGCCGAACATGGCGGCAAGACGTACGCCACCACGACCGTCGGTGTGAATGTGGTTGAAGCAAACTCGAAGTATCGCTATGAGCCTTATACCCTTCAGTCGTTCGACGATGGCCAATCGCTGAATTTGGACGGCTTGGTAGAGAATGGTTTCATCGGCGCGCGCTCGTATACGTTTGCCATGGACGATGTTCCCACGGCCGATGTGCTTGCCGATGCTTCGTGGCTTGCCGATTTCGATACCGATTACGCCAGCGCCGAAAACGTGTATTCCGCGTTTGCGAAAGAGCATTATCTTGATGTGAGCGATGAAGAGGCCGCTGCCATCCGCGAATACATCTTCAATTCCGAAACATGGGATGAAGAGGCTGCGGTCAGCGAATATTCCGTGATAAGCCGCGTGCGCACGATGCTTAGCACGCTGGCTTCTTATAGCGAGAATGTCGATGCGCCTGCGGTGGGCGTGCCATTCGCGGAATGGTTCCTGGGGCAGTCGCGCGAAGGCAATTCCGCATATTTTGCCACGGTTGCCACGTTGGCTTTCCGCGAGCAGGGCATTCCCGCACGCTATGTCGAGGGCTACCGAGCTGAATCAAAGGATGTTTCGGCGGCGAACGCCGCGGGCGAGCCTGTGGTGTTGGGCGCGCATGACGCGCATGCGTGGGTCGAGATATACCTCGATGGTATTGGCTGGACGCCTATCGAGGTAACGCCGGGCTTCTATACGCAGTCGTTGAACGTCGATTCGGTGATTGATGTGAGCGAGGCGTGGAGCAACGGGTCGCAAGACGTGGCCATGCAGGGCGAGTCGGTTGCGGGGCAGATGGACGAAGACGAGCCCGATGCTCCCATCGAATTGCCCGTGCTGCCTATGATCGCCGCGATGTTGTCGGCGTGCGTGTTGATTGTTGTGGCTGTGGCGTTGGCTGCATTCTGCCAGCGTGCGATTCGTCGTCGAACCGCTCAAGACAAAGTGGCGGCTGATGACCAGGCGGTATGCGTGCCCGCGCTCTACCATTGCTTGTCAAAGCTTATGGAGGCTTCGGGCTGCGGCTTCGATCGCGAGCGTCCTCTGGATTGCGCGCAGCGCTTCGGCGCGGCGTTCCCGCAAATCGATGTGTTGGAATATCGGCGCGTCATCGAACTTCACCAAGCCTACGCTTTTGGCGGGCATGTGTTGAGGCCCAATGAGCTGCGCACGCTGCGACGTTTTAACGAGCGTTTGCACAAAGAACTTCCGGCGCCGAAAACGGTATTCGAGCGCGCGGATCGCTATTTCTTGAAAGCTTTGTAGGAGGTGCCGCAATGCGTAAATTCACGAACAAGCTAACCGCTGCGGCGGCGTCTTTGGTCGTTGCTGGGTCATTTGGGATTGGCGCTGCTGCCTTGGCAAGCAACGCTGTTGAATTTAATCCGCAAAACTTCGAATCGGCTTACACGCGCGGTGGTGATGTCTCTGAGAAAGGCTACCGCGCCAACCCCAGTGAAACCGACGCCGACGCTAATCGCCAAGGCGAAGATGGGGACATGGAAAAAACCGCAAGCGACAGGGGCATCGACGACACGCCCAGCAATCTGCCGATTGATGGGGGGACGAGCGGAACTATCGCCTACAACCTTACGGGCAATGCTTCGACGGGCGTGCTGGTGTCACGCGGCGGCAACACGGGCGGTACCGGTGAAGGCTTGAACGCGAGCGGTGTTGTGATAAGCGGCGGAATCGACGGCGCCGCAAACGCGAATGGCGGTGCGGGCAACGGCGGCGAGACCGACAACACAGGTGGCCATGGTAATGCCAACGACGACAGCAACGGTGACAACAATGGCGGTTTGCATGATAAACCGTATGTGAATCCGCTGGAAAAAGATCCGATTCCGGAAAAGGATAACGACCCTTCGGGTTCTACCGACCCGATTATCGACGTTACCAAAGGGAACCCACTGCTTGAAAACATGACCCAGGAAGATATCGAAAGCGTTATTCCGTGGATTGTGGAAGATACCTGGAGCGAGCATCCCTTATACGAAGGTCAAAAACTCGACCCATGGACTATCTTCTGCGCTCTAAACACGAAATTTATTTATGATGGAGTTGTCTATCGATGGTCTTGCTCGTACGAGGAATTCGATTCGTACCAGTATTTCAAGATCAAGAATTATCCCGAGGTTGCTTCTGGGGAAATGACCATCACGGTTTCCTATCGCTTTAATGATACGAGCGATTGGATTGATATGGATGTTCCATATTCCACTCGCGACCTCATGTTTTACATTACCGAACCCGCTCATGAGGATGGCTCTTCTTCTAAAGTCATTTATCAGGGGACGCAAGATGACTGGCATCTGCCGCTTAATCTCACTCGCTGGAGTGCCGAAATCATGGGCATAGGGGACGACGAACCGCTTACGAATCTTATTTCGGGCTGGGTCGATAACGGCCAAGAGGTTTCAAATATCTACTATTACGCACCGGACAAAGGTCGTCATGTTATATCTCCAAAAAGCATCGTGCCGTTGCCCGATGGGTGTGACGCATCGTTTGGGGTGTATTGGATCAATGAGGATCTGACCGATTTCGACGAAAGCGGTAGCGCAAACCTCGCATATTTGCAAACGCTTACGGGTCTCTCTTCGAATAGCGCGAGCTACCTGTATGGGATTGACGGAAAAACAACAGCCATCGTGCCCGAAGGCTTTCAGGCGATTAAAACAACCACTGGTTCGATTGTCGCCAATACGCTGAGCGTTCCTTCCACCGTGATTCGCATTGATTTGTCTAATCCGGGTCTTCGCGTGTATGACAAATACGTCGTGTCAAACGACAATCCGGTGTATTCGTCCACGGAAGATGGGCTGCTTGTTGACAAACGAGAAAGCACTATTTATGGTATTCCTTTGAGTATGGAAAAACTCGATATACCCTCAACAGTGCATACGGTTAATTTTCCCGCTTCCAACAACATCAACGAGATCGTTTTGCATGCGCAAACGTTGAGTGAAATTCCCGATATCGATTTCTCGATGCTCGACGAATGCAACGTCGTTGTGAACGACGATATCTTTGAAAGCTATATTTCCACTCATTATTACTTATTCGAAGGCTCCGATGGGTTGACGCTCTCAAAGGCTTCCGACCCCACGACGAAGTACCATATTGCAAATGGCATGATTTTCTCGGATGACGATTTGCTGAGGGTTCTTGATGCGGGGCAAACGTCCATCGCACTGAAAATGCCCCATACCGTCAAAACGGGCGCATTCGATGCTTGCGAGGGCGTGGAAACGGTAATATTCAGCGACAATGCTCCATTTGTGCTTGAAGACGACTGCTTTACGGGCGGCAATGTCTCGCTTATCGTGTGCGAAACAGCCGACCAGTTTGAATATGTGTCAAACAGGCTTAGTGCGGCCGGCGCCCCCAATGCCCGTGTTGCGTTGAGTGCCAGCAACGCCCAGGGCTACCATTGGTACGTTGCTGCGGATGCCCAAGGAAATACGACAACCACGCTCGTCGAGGCTCCTTCGGATATCGTTTCTTTCGACGGTTCATTCCTCGACAATAATGGCGAAGCGATTCGCCCCGATGCCATTGGCCCTAACGCGTTCTCCCTGTGCAAAAACCTTCGATGGGTGGAAACGGCAGAAGAAACAAAACAAATCGGACCGTCTGCGTTTTCGGGATGCGATAGCCTGGAGGGTGTTCTGTTCGGTTCGCGCGATGCTCTCAACGTTGAGACGTATGCGCTTACGAATTGCCCCAGCATGGGTTATGTCGCTTCTCGCGCGATGCATGCGCAATTCGCGACGCCTGATTTCCCCAATAATAATTGTGTTATGTATGCGCCCACTGGCGGTGATGGGTATTATTGGCACTTCATTGAATTCGGCGACGATTGGGGAATTTCCGATTTCAAAATGGTCGACGTGGGCGATGATTGCCGGGTTTTGTACGGCGTTGGCACGCAAGGAACTATGTATGAAGGTCTTTCCGTCGCCATTGCGTCGGGCTATCGCATGCCGTCTTGTGCGAATTTGCCCGCTTCCACAAAACGCATGTATTCGGCCTCGTTTAGTGGAATTACGACGCCATTCGAAATCAACTGGGATGATTTGACCGATTTTGAGGTCGTTGATGGTATTTCGTACCTGAAAAACGAAGTTGATTCAAAATACTCGTTTAACATACCGGGTGCTTTCGCCAATTCGGCGATATCGGGCGATGTTCGTATTGGCGTGCGGGATGACGTCAACACCAATATCGGCTCGAGCGCTTTCGAGAATTGCCCCAACATCGTTTCGGCGCGTATTGACGGCTCGTGGATGTATATTTCGACAGCGGCATTCAGTAATTGCGCGAACCTTGTTTCGGTAACGGTGAATGATTACTACGGGTACAGCGCTATCCAAAGCAGCGCGTTCTCATCGTGCGAAAATTTGAGTGACATCACATTCGGGAACAGTATGCCGGTAACTCTCGATTTGATTAATACTGGGTCTCCGTTTTCGTTCTTGGGCTTGTCCGAGCCTGAGGTTGCCGAAGGAGATCGCCTGAAAATCCACGTACCCGAGGGTTCTGAGGATGAATACCTGAATGAGTGGATTTACCCATTCATTGGCGGATGGGGATACGACGATTTGGCGCAAAACGTTTATTGGGATCTCTTTATGGCAACCGGTATTCCCCCGACGGACAGCCAGGTGAAAGTTGAAATAGCGTCGCGTGTTCTTGAAGGCGAAAACAGGTTGCGCAAAATGCTCGGCATGGAACAGGTCGATAAATCGACGATTATGGACGCCGAGGAAATAGACGGCATAACATACATAACCGAAAATGGCGTAACCCAAATCGTCAGCATCGATTGCGATGACGAGATAGTCGATCTCGATGCGCTCATCCCCGATTCGATGGGCGAGGTGCAAATCGCGAAAGGCGCATTTGCGGGCTGCGCCAATATGGCAAAGCTCATCATGGCGCCAACTTCGAAAGTGCATGCGATAAGCAGCGGGGTGCTTGACGGTCAAATGGGTGTGACCATGGTTATTCCTTCGCTCGACAGGCTGCCTTTGCTCATCGACGGCGATTATTGGGTCAAATTCGCGTTCTCGTGCGAGGATTTCCATATCGAGGTTCCTGAAAATATTCAGGCCGACGTGCTTAAAGAATGGACGCGTCAGGGCGGTATGGGCGTGTATGATGAGAACGAGTTTGCCAATTGCGTGCGGTACTTCTATGAAGCAGGCTTGACCCAGGAAGAATGGAACAAGGAATTCAACGAGACATTTCTTATGCCATTCGAAAACGAATTGCGTGGCTATATGGGACTTCCGATTATTGAGGACTATCGTAATCTAGCGTCGTTTACCGATACGGCCGACTATTTTAAGGTTGAGGATACGGAATGGGAAGAAGGTGGCATTCCTGAACTTCCCGACTATGGTCCCGATTATTTTGCTACGGCCGAGAGTGATGCGGTGAAGAACGATGTGCCATCATCAACAGATGATGGCACAGAAAAGGGCGATAGCGACGTGGGTGCCGAAGGGGCAGACGGTGTTTTCCTCGATGAGCCTTCAGCCGATTTTGTTGGATTTTCCAGCGGCCCTACGTCGTCGAACCAGCAAAAAGAATAGTACCGAAGCTAAAACTCCCTTGAAAAAGTTGCGCTATTGCGAAAAAGTCCCTTGGAAAAGTTGCTGATTCCCGAAAAAGTCGTTTGAAAAAGTTAATGATTCCCGAAAAAGTCGGTTGAAAAAGCCTCTTGTCGCGCGGGAGCCTGTGCAGACGCGTGTTTTGCCGTAGAATTCGAAATCAGAAGATGGGACAGATTCCTCAGAGGAAAGTGTCCCAAAATGGGAAGGGAATCGTATGAATATAACGTCGAAGGTTGCAGCGGCCGCGCTTTCTGCCGCGCTGGCCGTGGGAGGCCTGGTTGGCTGTGCTTCGCAGCAAAGCGCCGAACAGGAAAAACAGGTGTCGCTCGACCCCAACAACCCCGTAGCGCTTACCGTGTGGCATTACTACAACGGCGCGCAGCAGGCGTCGTTCGACAGCCTGGTGAGCGAATTCAACGAAAGCGTCGGCAAAGAGAAGGGCATTTACGTCGAGGCGTACAGCCAAGGCTCGGTATCCGACCTCGAAAAGGCTGTCACGGCTTCTGCGGCAGGTGAAGTGGGCTCCGACCCGCTGCCCGATATTTTCTCGACCTATTCCGATACTGCCTACACGGTTGAAAAGCAGGGCAAGCTCGCCGACATTTCCCAATACTTCACGAGCGACGAACTCGACCAGTACGTCGACGCCTACATTAACGAGGGCGATTTCAACGACGACGGCACGCTGTACTT
>ERZ808240.913-NODE-913-length-37627-cov-7.329581_pt1 | contig 37627 bp, 30 predicted proteins | sample MGYA00521084_ERZ808240 | MGnify/ENA primary metagenome ERZ808240 (study PRJEB31516, sample SAMN03275571) | gut metagenome | biome: mammalia-associated habitat; material: feces | host: Papio cynocephalus | place: Kenya | collected 2012-08-06 ... | reverse complement strand
ACACGATGTTCAAACAAACCGCCACTGAGCCATGGATGGCGAATTGGCGGTGGTTACGTACGGAGAGAATACATATATCAGAACATTTAGTACTTCTCAGTTTCAATACATCGTATATGGAATGCATTTATATTCGGATACATGGATATCATTATGTACATGATTTGCAATCGGTCAATCAAGAAAAATAAGGGAGGGGTTTCATATGCCTAAAAAACCGTATTACATTACAACCGCAATCGCATACACATCTGGTAAGCCTCATATAGGCAACACGTATGAGATTGTACTTGCAGACAGCATTGCCAGATACAAGAGATACGTCGGATACGACGTGCGTTTCCAGACTGGAACTGACGAACATGGTCAGAAGATTGAGATTAAAGCATTTGAGAATCTCTCCACACCGAAGGAATTTGTGGATGAGACATCTGCTGAGATCAAGCGTATCTGGGATCTGATGAATACTTCTTACGACAAGTTCATCCGTACAACGGACGAATATCATGAGAAGCAGGTACAGAAGATTTTTAGAAAATTATACGATCAGGGAGATATCTACAAGGGCGAGTATGAAGGTATGTATTGTACACCTTGTGAGTCCTTCTTCACGAAAGCACAGCTTGTCGATGGCAAATGCCCGGACTGTGGACGTGAGGTTCAGCCGGCAAAGGAGGAAGCATATTTCTTCAAGCTCAGCAAATACGCTGACCGTCTGATTGAGCATATCAATACACATCCGGAATTTATCCAGCCGGAATCCCGTAAGAACGAGATGATGAACAATTTCCTTCTTCCGGGACTGCAGGATCTGTGTGTATCGAGAACATCTTTCAAGTGGGGTATTCCGGTAGACTTCGATCCAGGACATATCATATATGTATGGATTGACGCTCTGACAAACTATATTACAGGTCTTGGCTATGATGTCGATGGCAATTCAGACGAGTTATACCATCGTTACTGGCCGGCAGATCTGCATCTGATCGGTAAGGATATCATCCGTTTCCACACGATTTACTGGCCATGTATCCTTATGGCGCTTGGCGAGCCGCTTCCGAAGCAGGTATTCGGACATCCTTGGCTGATCCAGAGTGATGGAAAGATGAGTAAGTCCCGTGGAAATGTAATCTACGCAGATGATATGGTAGACCTGTTTGGCGTAGATGCCGTTCGTTACTTCCTGCTGCATGAGATGCCATTTGAAAACGATGGAATTATTTCATGGGAGCTTGTAATTGAGCGTATCAATTCAGAGCTTGCAAATACACTTGGAAACCTCGTCAACCGTACGATTTCCATGTCCAATAAATATTTTGATGGTGTTGTAACAAACGCCGGCGCACATGAGCCGGTCGATGATGACTTAAAGGCTGTTGTAACCGACACCAGACTCCGTGTAAATGCATGCATGGACAAGCTCCGTGTGGCAGATGCGATCACAGAGATCTTCGCTTTATTTAAGCGTTGCAATAAGTATATTGATGAGACGATGCCTTGGGCACTTGCCAAAGATCCGGAGAATGCAGATCGTCTGAATACGGTTCTGTACAATCTGGTAGAGAGCATTGTCATTGGCGCAAGCCTGCTGGAGCCATATATGCCGGAGACTTCTGAGAAGATCTTAAAGCAGCTCAATGCTGAGAAGCGCCGTGTGACAGAGCTTTCCAACTTCGGTTTGTATCCATCCGGAAACAAGGTAACCGATCAGCCGGAGATCCTCTTCGCAAGAATCGATGCACCAAAGATGCTCGAAGAGATTGAGAAGCGTTTCCCATCGAAGGTTGTTGAGGAACCAAAGCCGGAGAAGAAAGTAAAGAAGGAAGAAAAGGTTGAGATTCCTACGCTTGATGCGGTTGTGAAAGAAGAGATCACAATTGATGAGTTCAGCCGTATGCAGCTGCAGATGGGTGAGATCATCTCCTGTGAGGAAGTTGCAAATTCCAAGAAATTGCTTTGCTCACAGGTAAAGGTACAGGGCAGAACCTTACAGATCGTATCCGGAATCAAGCATTACTATACACCGGAGCAGATGGTTGGCAAGAAGGTTGTTGTTATTACGAACCTGAAGCCGACAAAATTGGCAGGCGCGTTATCTGAAGGTATGCTCCTTTGCGCAGAGGATTTTGAAGGAAATCTGGCACTGCTTACCGCAGAGAAAGATATGCCGGCTGGAGCAATGATCAGCTAGAAATAATAAAATAACAAATCAAAAACGACCGATTGGATTAAAACCAATCGGTCGTTTTTATATGCTGTTTCATTTATTATCTGTATGCTTCCTTACTTAGTTCGCATCTGTCGATGTTGCTGTCTCAGTCACAATCGCGGAACTGATCATAGCGGCGTCAATCTGCATGAAATCGCGGTCGCTGATATAATATTTATTTCCATCTTCGATAATTTCAACGGTTACAACCTGCGGATCTGCATAACTCATATTTTCGCAGCCTGCATTCAGGATGTCAATCAAACCTTGCGCGAATAATGTTTCGTAATCGGTGAGAGAATAATCATTGTACGTTCCGGCTTTTACATCGTTATTAAAGGTTTCAACATAAGAGGTAACCTCCGCAGATGTCTGTGCAAACAGGTTAATCGGGTAAATCGTGATATCCACCAGATAAACACTACCATCTTTTCTCGCTTTATCCACCTTATAATTGACCTTGCTATAAATATTCCTGGCAAGAGACTCGAACTGCTCCCGCATCTCTGGTGCATCATCAATATTTACGCTGTAATAGGTGAGGATATTGTCAGTCAGCAGATCAATGTTTGCCTGATAAAGTGCATCTGCATCTTCCTGATTTGCACCGGACGCAGCAATGTAGTCTTTGGTTGCACCAAGGTAATTGATCGCGATCAAACTCTTGATGTAAGTCTGATACCGTTTCTCCACATTTGCGGTACATGCGGTTAATGAAAAAATTAACAGCATACAAATCGGCAAAAGAGAAAATCGTTTGTATTTTTTTGCATGAATTTTCGTGAAAAAGTTCATTTAAAGATCACCTCGTAATAATTTTTATATGATTAAACATGTCCTTAGTGTATCATAAAGTGAAAGCAAATATCAATACACACATACTTTTTATTAAACCTTTTAATGCACAGTTTGAATTGACGATAATGGATTTACGAAGGGACATTTGCGACCGCCGGTACTTAATGAGTGTGAAACACGAATTTAGTACCGCTGCGCGGAGCAACTAAGCGGAAGCGGTCCCGGAGTGAACCATTATCGTCAATTCAAACGTCCGTTAAAGTAATTTGTATATGGAATAAATCATCTGAAAATATATGTTTCAAACCAAATAGGCATTTTTCGACCAGAAATCCATAGTAAAAAAATGATGCATAAACGAAATTCTTATGGTATAATTAAGAAACATATTGGATAATGGACATTCGAAAGGAGAATTGTATAATGGATGTAACTTTGAAGACCACATCGTTTGGTGGATATGACAAGAAGGCAGTAGAAAATTATATAGACGAATTGACAGCAGAGCACGAGAAAGAGGTTGCAGATTTAAAGGCAAACGTATTGAAGCTGTCAGAAACAGTAAAGAATCTCCACACGATGCGGGAGGTAAATCTGAACGAATCTTCCAGTACAATCGAGAACCTCAAGAAGGTAAACGATGAGCTGCAGGTAGAAGTGACACAGCTCCGCGACAAGATGTCGGCGTATGAGACAAGGGAAGAAGAATCAGCCAGCCGTTATGAGTCAATTTCCAGAACTTTGCTGGAGGCACGTGAGAGTGCAGATGCATTGACAAAGCAGACACAGAAGGAGTGTGAAGAACTGCGCGCAAAGACAGAGGAAGAGTGCGACAGACAGACACAGGAGACAAGCGATGCCTGCCGTCAGATGTCAGAGGAGACAACAGCCGAGTGCCAGCGCATGCATGCAGAGACGGTTGCAGCCTGTGAGAGACTGGATGCAGAGACAAAGAGCAAATGTCAGGAGCGCAAGGAATCCACATATGCAGAGTGTGAGCGTGTGAAGCGTGAGACAAGAGAAGAAACAGATAAATTGCGTGCAGATACGGAGAGCGCATGCCAGTCTTTGAATGATCATACAGAGGAGACATGTGCCAATATGCGCGCTGAGGCAACTGCAGAGTGCGAGGAGATGCGGAATCAGGCCAGAACAGAGGCATACAATACACGCATGTCTGTGAAGCGTGAGTGCGAGAGCGTAAGCGAATATATGGCACAGATGAAAGCAGCACTTGATAATGTTGTTATTTCCGTAGATAATACGATTAAGGTTGCAGATCAGGCATTCCCTGAGATCAGCAACAACTAGTCAGATTTTGAAAGCAGTATAGACGGGGCTGTCGCACATTGTGTGTGACAGCCTTATTAGATACCGAGGCTTTACGATACGATAAGAGGGGGGCGAGTGGCATGGTAATTGAAAACAAATACCTCAGAAAAGCAATCGAAAAAACGGGATATATCGTACTTGTGAAACGATATATTATTGGCGTGCCGGGTTCCAGTCTGGTGTACGTTTCACCAAATGCATCCGAAATTGGTATGAATGTCGAGATGCTGAACAAAGGAATGAAACTGTCCGAGGATTATATTTATCCATCGGATCGAGAGATGGTAATGAAGACGATTCATAATGCGATTGACAATCGCGTGCAGGATTATGTGCATGAATATCGTATGGTTGGGGATGACGGAATACTTCGCCAGGCACGTGTGAATATCTGCATTGAAGTCGTGTCAGAGGAAGAAAATACGTATGAAGTAGAATTTTATATCCGCGATATCTCTGCGGAGAAGGAAGAAGAAAAACAGGCGGAGATTAAACGGGCGATTGAAGAGCCAAACAGACGCATGCAGATTTCACCAACGGGATCACTGGTAATCAGCAAGCTGGACAATCCGGGCATGATTCCGCAGATTCAGAAGATGGAGATGATCATGAGTGGATTTTCGCAGCTCACTAATTTGTATTCTGTGTTTGTTGATGAGAATGGCAAGGTGGAATCTACACCAGTCGGACCTGCGACCGATCTGGGTGATTTCTATGATCTGTTTGAAACGCCAACCTACAAGGAGTTCTTCAAGACGATGAAGGAGGAAGTGCTGGCAGAGATGAAGCCACATATCTTTGACCGCGAGGAAGGCGGCTATGGAAAACTGGCAATGGCACCAATCTGTGTGGGTGATAATCTGCAGGGGTTCTGGGTGCTTGGCTCTTATACACCGGAGGAGACGGAGCATCTGGAGGAGATCTACGAGCTTCATTGGACGACGGCAGAGCTGGTATCGGACTTCCTGCTGCAAAGCTATAATTCTATCGTGGAATCTGCGAAGTCCCGTGGCGCAGGCAAGAAGCTGCGCGAGGAACTGGCACGACAGAGTATTGTTAACAACGCATTGTCGAAGATCAACAGTAAGTTGAGCGAAGATGTAGAACAGGTCATTGGTGAGACGCTGCGTGAGGTTGCACTGCATATGGATCTGGACCGCATGTTTTTATATACCTTTGACAAGGAGAATCCAAAAGCATACAGCTTGCGGAGTTATTTTGATGTATCAGGTGAACTGCCGGGGGATGACATACTGACATTACTGCCAGAACGTCTGTATCTGGTGATGGATGCCATCAAAAGCGGTAACGGCTGTTGTATGCTGGATCGTACGAATATGACGCAGCGCGATGTGATCAATCTGATGCGGTATAATTTCCGGGCAGAGATTGCATATCCGATCTATCTGGAAGGAAGACTGTATGGTGTTTTGATTTTTGCAGAGTCGAAATCGGAACGAATCTGGACGAAAGAGGAGCTTCGTTTCTCACAGAGTATCTCCCTGTTGATTCAGAACATGCTGGAAAATGCGGACGGCGATGATAATGTGCGAAATGTGAATAAACATCTGATAGAAACATACAATAGTTTCCATGAGGGCATTTTTATCCGGGATTTGTACACCGGTTATGTATTCTTCTCAAACAAGGCGCTCAATGATATGCTCGGTTATGATCTGACTGGTGGCGACAGCCGTAAGATTCTGAAAAATCTGCGTGATAAATTTGAGCATATGGATGGCGTCCGCAAGGATATTGCAGGACGTAAGGTTACAAATTGGTGCAGTTATGTGCCGGCACTCGATGAGATTATGGATATCACGGAAGTACCAATTGAATGGTTACAGGGAGGCGCTGCGACCATGATTATTATGAAAAAAGCTAAGGATAATTAGGAAATTTCCGATATATAGATAGGAGGAACAAGACGTGGCAAGTTCAGACATTGGAATCGACTTAGGAACCGCCAGTATATTAGTCTATGTCAAAGGAAAGGGCGTCGTATTGAAGGAGCCGTCCGTAGTCGCCTATGACAGGGATACCGAACAGATCATGGCAATCGGAGAAGAGGCAAGACTGATGCTCGGAAGAACACCTGGAAACATCATTGCGGTGCGTCCGCTCAGACAGGGTGTAATCTCCGATTATAAAACGACAGAAAAGATGCTGAAATATTTTATTCAGAAAGCAGTAGGCAAGAGCTTCTTCGGAAGAAGACCGCGTATCAGCGTATGCGTGCCATCCGGCGTTACGGATGTAGAGAAGCGGGCTGTTGAGGATGCGACTTATCAGGCAGGAGCCAGAGATGTATATATCATTGAGGAACCGGTTGCAGCCGCAATCGGAGCCGGTATCGACATTTCCAGACCATGCGGAAATATGATCGTGGATATCGGAGGCGGTACTTCTGACATTGCAGTTATTTCACTCGATGGAGTCGTTGTATCATCATCCATCAAAGTAGCGGGGGATGATTTCGATGATGCAATTGTCCGTTTTATGCGGAAACGTCATAATCTGTTGATCGGTGAGCGTTCGGCAGAGGAGATCAAGATCAATATTGGAACTTGTTACAAACGACCAGAAAATATTTCTATGGATATCCGTGGAAGAAATCTGGTAACCGGACTTCCAAAGACGGTAACGGTATCTTCGGATGAGACCGAGGAGGCACTGCGCGAGGTGACATCCCAGATTGTGGATGCGGTACACTCGGTATTGGAGCGTACGCCACCAGAACTGGCAGCTGATATCGCAGACCGTGGAATTGTGTTGACTGGTGGCGGTGCATTGCTGCACGGACTCGAGGATCTGATCGAGGAGAACACCGGAATCACAACGATGACAGCTGAGGAACCACTGACTGCAGTGGCAATCGGTACAGGTAAGTATATTGAGTTTTTGAGTGAGCGAAAGTAGAAAGCAGGGAAACGATGGTAAGAGGGTTGTACACGGCATGGACCGGACTTCGCAACGAGGAAAAGAGAATGGATGTTGTCACAAACAACATGGCGAATGCGGACACGACCGGCTACAAAAAGGTGGACGTTACATCGCAGTCCTTTGACCGCCAGCTGGCAGTCAAGATTGACGATCCAACGATCGGACCAAACATAAAGCAGGGCATAGGCGGCGTGAACCTTGGCGTGAAGATCGGAGAGACGTATTATGATATGTCTCAGGGAAATTTCAGACAGACAGAAGACCAGTACAATTTGGCATTATCCGGCAGCGGATTTTTTACCATCAGCACAACGGACAAGAGTGGAACGACAACGACACGCTACACGCGCGATGGCGATTTCACTGTAACCAGGGACGGTTATCTTGTGACAAAGGATGGCGATTATGTGCTGGCGGAAGGCGGTAATCGTATACAGATTCCGAATGCAAATCTGGTCAAGATCAGCGTAAATCAGGCGGGAGAGATATACTCCGGCAATACGTATGTTGCGAAATTGCAGTTGGTTGATTTTCAGAGCTACGATGCGTTATCCAGCTATGGTGAGAACATGTACGAGGCGGTAGATGGCGCAGTACAGACGCAGGCGGATGTGACGGTCAATCAGGGATATCTGGAAATGTCAAATGTCAATATGGTCACAGAGATGGTTGATATGATTGCGGTCACAAGAGCGTATGAGACAAATCAGAAAATGGTTCAGACGATCGATCAGACCCTGGACAAGGCAGTCAATGAAATCGGGCGGTTATAGTGGAAGATAGGAGGTAGCGGCGTATGATGCGATCACTTTGGACAGCTGCATCCGGTATGCGGGCACAGCAGGTCAATGTAGATACAATTGCGAATAACGTAGCAAATATTAATACGATTGGTTATAAATCACAGCAGGCGAGCTTCAAGTCCCTGCTGTATCAGAATCTGCAGTCGACATCGACAAACAATGCAGGCGAGAACAAGCCGGTTGCTGCAGAGGTTGGACTTGGAAGCCGTGTGGCAGCGATTACAAGCACATTTACACAGGGAAATCTGACACATGTGGAGAATCCGTTCAGCGTAGCGCTCGAGGGTGACGGTTTCTTCCAGATTCGCACGGAGAGTGGGGAATTGCAGTACACAAGAGACGGTTCGTTTGAAATTTCGCCGGTTGCAAATGGAAACATGCTTTGTACATCCGATGGAAATCCGGTTCTGGATGCATATGGAAATGTAATCGTATTGCCATCTAACCGTGTGGCAACGGATCTGGTAGTTAATCAGGACGGGACACTGGCATTCCCGGATGCAAGCGGAAATCCAGCTGTGCTGACAGATGCGAATGGACGTCCGGTTAAGTTTGGTATTTACCAGTTTAACAATCCGGCAGGCCTTTCCAAGGAAGGCAGCAATAATTATTCGGTAACCGTCGCAAGTGGTGCGGCTGTTGCGGAGAATGGAAATGCGGCAGTGAAGCAGACAAAGACGCATCAGTATTATACGGAGGCATCAAATGTCGATGTTGCAAACGAGATGGTTAACCTGATCGTGGCACAGCGTGCATACGAAATGAATTCCAAAGCAATTCAGGCATCCGACGAAATGATGCAACAGGCTAATGCTCTTCGTTAGGTAGAGGAAAGGTGACCTTATGGAAAACATCACAAACCTTACAAATCAAGATTATTCCTCGTATGTGACACAGGCGCAGACGAGCAGCTTAACCAATCAGATCAAGAAATCAACCTCCTCGGACGCAACCGATGAGGAGATGCTTGCAGCATGTAAGGAGTTCGAAGCATATCTGGTCGAGCAGGTGTATAAGCAGGTACAATCCACAATCAAGTCCGACAGCGATGAGGATGACAACCCATATGCAGATTATGCATATGACCTGCAGGCACAACAGTATGCAAAGCTGGTCAGCGACCAGGGTAAGCTTGGTCTGGCACAGCAGCTATACGAATCCATGAAGAAACAGAGCGCAGCGATCACGCCGGAGGAGCTGCATGAGCAGGAACAGGCTGTAGCAACTACGCAGACACAAAATGCATAAAATACAAATAGGATCATGACATGATTAGAGAAGGCTACATAGAAAAAATCGTATATAAGAGCGACGAAACGGGCTATTGTGTGATGTCCGTGGAAGGCGAAGAAGGAGAAGAGATCTTCGTTGGCACCCTGCCGGGTGCCGGTGAAGGTCTCTATGTGATTGCAGAGGGAGAATACGTGAATCATCCGCAGTATGATATTCAGTTCAAATTCTCCTCCTGCGAGATTCAGATGCCAAAGGATACACTTGGAATTGAGCGGTATTTGGGCTCTGGAATCATCAAGGGTATCGGTGCCGTTCTGGCGAAGAAAATCGTCAAGAAATTCAAGGATGATACCCTTCGCATCATCGAGGAGGAACCGGAACGCCTCGCAGAGATCAGTGGAATCTCAGAACGAAAGGCACAGGCAATCGCAACTTCATATCTGGAGAAGAAGGAATTTCAGGAGGTTGCCATTTTTCTGGCACAGTATGGAATTTCGGTGAATCTGGCAATTCGCATCTTCAATACATATGGAAATAAAGTCTATGATATCCTGCGTGGCAATCCATATAAGCTGGCGGAGGATATTTCCGGTATCGGATTCCGTATCGCGGATGATATTGCGAAGCGTATGGGAATTTCACAGGATTCTGAATTCCGGCTGCGGTCAGCTGTGCTGTATGTACTGAATATGGCAGGCGGCGAAGGGCATATGTACCTGCCGAAGCAGCTTTTGCTGCGCCGCTGCGTGGAGCTGACACGCGACACCGCGACGGATGTGGAAGGTATCTATGGACAGTCGGCGCTTGGCTATGCAGAATACGCGGACGCGACAAGTGCGGAATCGGCGTATGAACAGACGGTTTCCCTGTTTGAACAGCAGCTGATGGAGCTTCTGATTGCAGGCAAGATCATGATCAAGCAGATCGATGAAGAGGATGTCGTCTATCTGGCGTCGAATTATTATGTGGAGCTGAATTCTGCAAGACTGCTTACCGATCTGCAGCTTCGCTATGATATGGAACAGGACGAGCTGGAACGAGAAATTCAGAAGATTGAAAAAGAAGAAAAACTGACATTGGATGAGCTGCAGCGGGCGGCTGTGAAATCGGCCATCGAAGCCGGTGTGGCAGTTATTACCGGTGGTCCCGGAACCGGAAAGACCACAATCATCAATGTTATTATCAAATATTTCTCCAAGAAAGGCATGGAGATCAAGCTTTGTGCACCGACCGGGCGTGCAGCGAAACGTATGACCGAGTCGACCGGATGGCCGGCACAGACGATTCACCGTCTGCTGGAAATCAGCGGCGCGATGGATGAGGACAGCAAAAATCAGGACGATCACGGCATGCATTTTGCACGGAATGCAGATAATCCGCTCGAATGTGATGCGATCATTGTGGACGAGATGTCGATGGTCGATGCATATATCTTTTATTCGCTTGTACAGGCAGTTCCGTATGGAACGAGACTGATCTTCGTCGGGGATGTGAACCAGCTCCCGTCCGTGGGTGCCGGAAATGTGCTGAAGGATATTATCAATTCGGGCTGCTTCCCGGTTACGACGCTGAACAAGATCTTCCGGCAGGAGGATGGCAGCGATATCGTATTCAATGCGCATAAGATTCAGCGTGGCGAGCATCTGATCCTGACGAACAAGAGCAAAGACTTCTTCTTTATCCCACAGCGGACAGCACCGCAGATTATCGGGGAAGTGCAGACACTTACGATGAAGAACCTGCCGAACTACTATGGATTTTCGCCGCAGGAAATCCAGATTTTGTGTCCGATGCGGAAATACGAGGTCGGCGTGGAGAATATGAACCAGAAGCTGCAGAACCGTCTGAACCCGAAAGCAAAGGACAAGCCGGAGCATGTGCGTGGTGACGTGACCTTCCGAAAAGGTGACAAGGTCATGCAGATCAAGAACAATTACCGGCAGGAGTGGAAGATTTACGGCGTTTCCAAGACAGGTACCGGCAGAGGCTATGTGCTGGATGAAGGTGTTGGCGTATTCAATGGAGATATGGGCGTGATTACCGATATCAGTGATTACGATGAGGAACTGACAATTCTGTTTGATGATGGACGCGAAAGCGTGTATAGCTACAAGGAGCTGGATCAGATCGAGCATGCATTTGCTGTGACGATCCATAAATCACAGGGTAGTGAGTATCCGGCAGTTATCATTCCACTGCTTGGCGGAAACCGGAAGCTGATGAACCGGAATCTGATCTACACGGCAATCACGCGTGCGAGACAGCTGGTTATTATTGTCGGTGATGTGAATCTGGTAAATCAGATGGTTGATAATTCCGAAGAACAGAAGCGGTACACATCGCTGGCACTTCGGTTAGAGGAGTTAAATGAGAGTATGGAATAAGCTTGTGAATTGGATATATCCGCCAACCTGCCCGTTGTGTGGGGATGTGACCGGCAGACAGACCGGACAGGTGTGTGACGAGTGCAGACCGATGATCGACTATCCGGTACAGCCGCTTTGTATGCGGTGCGGGTGTGAGATTGCCGATGAGGAAGCGGAGCTGTGCGAAGACTGTATGCGGCATGTACGAACATATATACAGGGCTTTCCGGCGATGAAATACCAATATCCGCTCGATGAGAGTCTGGCGCGGTTCAAGTATCACAATCAGCGTGATTATGCAGAATTCTATGCAGGACAGATCGTGAAACGGCATGGACTTTCGCTGCAGAGTCTGGGGATTGATGCGCTGATTCCGATACCAATCCATAAGCGCAAGCTGGAGAAGCGTGGTTACAATCAGGCGGAGCTTCTGGCAGATGCGCTGGGAAAGAAGCTTGATATACCGGTCGAACGGGAACTGCTTGCACGTGTGGTCAATACGGAACCACAGAAAAGTCTGGATCCCGAACACCGGGAGCAAAACTTAAAAAAGGCTTTTCAATGTACGGAAAAAAGTGTAAGCTATAAGAAGGTGCTGTTGGTGGATGATATTTACACCACCGGCGCGACGATTGAGGCATGTACGAAGAGCCTGCATGCGGCGGGTATCCCGGATGTTTATTATACAAGTGTAGCAATTGGAACCGGAAGATAGAAAAGATATAGAACCCGTTCCGGAAAGGACAGAAAAATAAGAATATGTGACAGATAGGGAGGAAGAAATCATGGAACTGATGAATTGCAGAAACTGTAAGAAGTTATTTAATTATATTGCGGGTGAGAAGCTGTGTCCGGCATGTAAAGAAAAGCTGGAAGAGAAGTTTCAGGAAGTAAAGAAATATATCGAGGAGAATCCACGTGAGAATATCAATCAGGTAGCGGAAGCATGTAATGTTACGATCAAACAGATCAAATACTGGGTGCGTGAGGAGCGTTTATCCTTTACCGAGGATTCTCTGGTTGGACTGGAATGTGAGCGCTGCGGTAAGATGATCCATAGCGGAAGATTCTGTAAGGAGTGTGCAGGCGGACTGGCAGATGCCATGACAAACGCTTACAAGCGGGAACGCCAGCAGACAATACGAAAGACGGCGACGGGGAAGATGCGATTCCTTGACTGATTCTGCAGATGAAAGACAAATCTGTATTCTTCAGAATGAAATATATAAAAAGAGAAGAGACATATGCACAATGAAGTGGCCCCACAGTCACCTGATTGTGCATGTGTCTTTTTTTGCATAAAAAGGGTTATGATACAGGGAAAACTTCCGATAATCATATTGAAGAATCGTAATTGCAGGAGACTGTGGCTTGCGAAAGATAAGAAAAAGGAGGGAGAAGCAATGAGAATAGGAACCTATAATATGATCAGTCAGATCTATGGCAGCACAGGCACCAAGAAGACGAAGACTTCTGGAACAACCGGATCAGGAAGCTTTTTGGATCAGGTATCTTTCTCAAGCATGGGAAAAGATATGCAGGCAGCAAAGACAGCACTGTGCAATACACCAGATGTCAGAGAGTCCAAGATTCAGGATCTGAAGCGCCGGATTGACAACGGCACATACGATGTGAGCGTGGATGATTTTGCACAGAAATTACTGGACAGTTACAGCAAGACAAATATCTAAAAGAGGATGCGGCATGGCAAGTATAATTGAGAATCTGATTACGGAATTAAATGATGAATATGCCTTGTATGAGAAGCTTCTGCAGGTGTCGATGGAGAAGACGGGTGCGATCGTGTCGAATAATCTCGATCGCTTGTCAGAGACAACCGAGAAGGAACAGCGTCTGGCAGACGCACTTGCAAGCGTGGAACACAGACGGCGCGAGACAATGACAAATGTAGCGAATATCTTAGGCAAACGACCAGATGATGTCAAGGTGATGGACGTTGTTACATTTCTGGAAGGACAACCGGAGTTCCATGATCCGCTGCTTGCAATCAACGAGAAGCTGGCGAAGCTTGCACGGAAGGTGCGGGAAGTAAACGGACATAATCAGAATCTGATTCAGGATGCACTTGAAATGATTGAGTATAATATCAATCTGATGCAGAATCTGAACCGGGCGCCGGAGACGGCAGAGTATTCAAAAGAGATGTTCAAAGGCAGCGCTGCATATGCAGGCGGCGCCGATGTACCGGGCAGATTTGATGTACAGAATTAACAGGAATAAGGGAGTAGAAGCATGGCAGGAACTATGGGACGGTTGTCCGTTGGCGTAACAGGACTTCAGACAAGTCAATATGCGTTAAATGCAACCGCACACAATTTAATAAATACACAGACTGAGGGCTATACCCGTCAGCAGGTACTCCTGACAGACCAGGCTTATAACAAGATTTCAACGGAATCGTATTACACGAACACCGTCGGCATGGGTGTTGTGACGGCACAGATCCGACAGGTGCGTGACCAGTTTGCAGATGAGACATACCGCACAGAGAGCGGACGTATGAACTACTACAAGGCACAGTACGAAACCGTTTCAGAGATAGAGAATTATTTTGGTGAGTTAGAGGGCAAGGATTTCAATACGACGTTAAACGACATGTGGACATCGATGCAGGAGCTGCAGAAGGAGTCCAACAGTATCGTAACGCGAAGCGCATTTATCTCAAATGCACTCACCCTGATCGATCGTGTGCAGACGATTCGTTCCAGTCTGATTGAGTATCAGCGGAATCTGAACACGGAAATCAAGGATCAGGTCAAGGCAGTGAATGACCTTGCATCTACCATCTATGAACTTAACCAGCAGATCCGCGCGGTTGAGGCAGGAAACATTGAAAAGGCAAACGACCTAAAGGATAAGCGGAACCAGGCACTTGATAAGCTTTCATCGATTGTAAATACTGAAGTTGTGAACAACGAGGATGGTACAGCAGAGGTGTATCTGGAAGGGCATACACTGGTTACGCTTGGAAGAACCTACACACTGACGACACAGAAGGTGTGCGAGAATGCGAAATATCAGCAGAATTACGGATTCACAGGTTCTTCGACAGACTTCCTGATGCCTGTATGGGAGCAGGATGGCGATCCTTTGTTTAATATAAACCGGGTACCGACCGCAGACAGCAACAGCGATATTGGTTCCCTGAATGGTCTCATGATGTCACGAGGCTATTTCATCAGTAATTATACAGACGTTCCGACGAAACCGACAAAGCCTTTGGAGAAGGACTTTGCAGATCCTGCAGATTATCAGACCGCAATGGCACAATATGAGCAGGACGTCAAGGATTACGTCGATGACCTGGAATATTTTAATACCTATGTAGAACCATATACGATCACGAATCTGGAGGCACAGTTTGATGTGCTGATCCATGCGATGGTGACACAGATCAACGATACGTTGTGTCCAAACAAAACCGTGACACTGGCAGACGGCTCTACCGTAAAGGTGCTGGACGAGGAGGCTGCCGGTATCGGTATGGGTGAGGGCAACGAATATCCGGGTACAGAGCTGTTCGTGCGAAACAGCGTAGACCGTTACACAGAACAGACATTGACACTGGCAGATGGAACGACACAGACGTTCAGGGTATATAACGAAGAAAATCCAGACGATTTCTATTCGCTCTATACAATCGGAAATCTGAAGGTAAATGAGAAGCTTTTGCAGAATCCGTCCCTGCTTCCACTTTCCCGTGTATCGGGCGAGGAGGCACAGACGATCGCAGATGAACTGCTGGCACGATGGAACGATAAGTTCGCAACGGTCAGCCCGAATTCACTGGTACAGTGCAATTACAAAGATTATTACAGCGGAATGATGGATGATCTGTCAGACCGTGGTTACACGTACAAATCCATGATGGAAACCGGACAGCAGGCAGTGTCCGACGCCGAGAATACGAGACAGCAGCTGCTCGGTGTATCCTCCGACGAGGAGTTATCCAGCATGATCAAATTCCAGCATGCATACAATGCGTCCTCCCGATACATCAACACCGTATCCGAGATGATTGCATATCTGATCGAGAAGCTGGGCGCATAAAAGAAACGATAATTCGCAATTGACAAAGAAGGAGTGGAAGCGATGCCATCTACATTTTTAGGACTTAATACAGGTCTTTCGGGACTGACATATTTTCAGACGGCGCTTAATACGACCGCGCACAATATATCCAATGCGGACACAAAAGGATATTCCAGACAGAACGTGCAGGCTTCTGCATCGGACGCCCTACGACTGAATAAGACATACGGTATGATGGGAACCGGTATCACAGCCTCCGCTGTAGAGCGTCAGAGAAATGCATACTACGACACGAAATACTGGTCTGCAAATTCCAAGTACAGCCAGTACAATTCACAGCATGACAATCTCGAACAGTTACAGACATATATGAACGAGATGACTTCCGAGGCAGGCTATACAAAATGGATGGCAGAGATGTCCGATGCCATGCAGGATCTCTCAACAAAGCCAGCTGATTATACTACGAGAATCTCTTTTGCACTCACGGCAGATTCTTTCACAGATATGGTAAATGAGCTTGCGAGCAATTTCCAGTCGACACAGAAGACGATCAATGATGAGGTTGAACTTGCAGTCAGCGAAGTGAACTCCCTTTCAAAGCAGATCTACGAGCTGACACAGGAGATTATCACAGTCGAATTAAAGGGTGGAAATGCAAACGACCTGCGTGATAAGCGTGGCGTATGTATCGACAAACTATCCGAATATGTAAATGTTGATGTGGACGAGCGAAGCATCATGTATGGTGTGGGCGATGATCAGGTTGAAGCGAACGCCAAGACTTTGACAATCCGCATCAATGGTGAAATACTGGTTGATGAGCTTGGTTACAATGAACTGACGGTTGTACCGCGGGAACAGAAAGTAAACCAGAACGATCAGGATGGTCTGGTTGATATCTATTGGAAAAACGCGGATGATACCGCGGGCGAATTCTTCAATACCGCGAACACAACCGGAAGAATCGCAGGTCTGTTCAATATCCGTGACGGCAACAACGGCGAGGTGTTCTCCGGAACGACAACCGCCGTATCCGACAATCCATCGGAAGTGACTGTGTCGCTTGCAGAGAGCATTGCCATGAAGGATCTGAATATCCCAACCGAAGGAACGATCACCTTAAATGGCAAGGATTACTTGTATGATGGTTGGACTGCGGAGTACGATGCAGACGGAAAGCTGAACAATTTCACATTTAAAAATATGACGATGATCAACGAAAAGAATGCAGAAGTGACTGCTATCTTCCCGGTCGGTATTGATGGACGTCAGGCACAGATTGGTGTCAAAAATATGACAAAGGGTATTCCGTATTATCAGGCGAAGTTAAACGAGCTGGTTCGTGTGTTCTCCAAGTACATGAACGACCTGACAAGCGCGGGTGCCGATGCGGATGGAAATCCGGGACTCGATGCATTTACCGCACAGGCGCCGGATGGACATGATTTCGTATTGAAGGGCACTATGCAGGGAACCGGAACAATCTCTTCCAGCGATGACAGTTATTACCGTCTGAACGGACTGAACTGGGAGCTGAACCAGCAGTGGAAGACTGATCCGAAGAAGATCGTTGTGTCTTACAAGGGAGACATTGATCAGGGCAACATAGAAGCGAGAGGTATCCTGGAAAAGATGATGGCTGGACTGACGGATTCTTCTATGTTCCAGCAGGGCAATGTTTCGCATTTCCTGCAGGCGATCACAACGAACATGGCAGTCGATACGAAGAAAAATGAAGTATTTGCAGCAAATCAGGACGATATCCGATACACGATCGATAACCAGAGAGCATCCATTTCCGGTGTTGATAAGAACGAGGAGGGTTCGAACCTGACAAAGTTCCAGGAACTGTACCGGCTGGCATCTAAGGTAATATCTGTATTGAATGAAGTATATGATAAGCTGATCAACGAGACCGGTGTATAATAAGGGTTAACGTAAGAAGCAATTGTGTAAAAATGTATATACACAATTGAGGAGGTAGTATATGAGAATTACGAATCAGATGATCTCCAACAACTCTCTGCGCAACATGCAGAAGACGATGGCAAATGTGGACAACCGCACAACGCAGATGGAGACAGGAAAGAAAATTACAAAGGCATCCGAAGATCCGGTTGTTGCCGTGCGTGCGCTGAAGCTTCGTACGATGGTAACACAGCTGGAGCAGTACAAGGATAAAAACATTGGCGATGCGGAATCGTGGTTGAAGATTACGACAACCTCTCTCGATAACATCACTGCACGACTCGAAGATATCCAGAGCTATTGTACACAGGGTTCGACGGATTCATTTAATACCTCCGACCGAAGTGCGATCATTGATGTATTAAAAGAGATGCAGGATATGATTAACAGCGAGGGAAATTCGACTTACGCCGGTCGATATATCTTCTCCGGATATAAAACCGACCGTTCTCTTGCATTCAACGAGACAGAGGATATCAAGAAATATTCTTATAAGATCACACAGCATCTGACTGCGGATGATCTGGATATGAAGACCGTTGTATTAAATGGTGTGAACAGTGAAGATGTAGACGGAATTCTGGCAGGTACAAGTGCGTATGTGAAGCCGGACAAGCAACAGGTATATCGTCTGAATCTGGCGTATGAAGGCATTTCCGATACAGATAGTCAGGGAAATGCAGCGCTTTCATTGAAGGCGCTGGACGCAAATGGTAACACGATCAATCTGAGCGGATTTACCCAGACGGTGAAGACAACGGCGGATGCCGATACTTATTATCAGGTCGGACCGGATGAGATCAACATTATCGAGGAGACTGGCGAGATCATCTTCGGTGAGAATGTGTATAACACACTCAAGCAGGCGGATGATATCGTAGTTGACTACGCGAAAAATGAGTTTGAGGCAGGCGACCTCCGCCCGGAGCATTATTTTGACTGTACGCAGTATACCGAACAACCGGATGGCAGTATTAAGAAGGTAGATTATGATACCTATGACCGGACACAGTCGATTTATTATGAAGTGAATTTCAGCCAGAGTATTCAGGTCAATACGGAAGGAAAGAATATCATCAACGATGATATGAGCAACAATATCAACGATCTGATCTATACGTTACAGGAATTGGATGCGGCAGAGAAGACGGAAAAGAAGTTAAAGAGTATGCTGGAAGATAACCAGTATGCATCGAATGACGATGCGGTAAAACAGATCAACGCGATGCTGGAAGATATCAATGTTGAAATCGCTATCAAGAAAGAGACGATGCAGAAGACATTTGCGAAGAATATCACAAACTTCCAGGGATATATGGATCAGGTATCTGCAATCCAGTCCGATGTCGGAAGCCGCATGACAAAGCTTGACATGATTAAAACACGTGTGACAGAGCAGTACAGTACCTTCAAGGAATTGAAGTCAGAGAATGAGGATGTATCCAGCGAGGAGGCGGCACTGAACTTCAAGGAAGCCAATGTCGTATATGAGGCAGCGCTTGCGGCAACAAGCAATCTGGTCAGAGCATCATTGATTGATTATCTGTAGGGCGATAGCCCGGAATGCGCATGGCTGTTACGGTTTCGAGAGTTCGAAGAACGGAGAAATCGTTATTATTGTATACATTATAATGAGGAACGATTTCTAAATTTTGAGGAGGGATAAAGCATGGTAGCAGAAACAAGATTATTCGGTACGGTCGATATCGCGGAGGATAAGATCATTGAATTTCCAATGGGATTAATCGGCTTTGAGAATTTAAAGAAATTTGCAATTATTTATGACAGTGAACGGGAAGTGCGTTCAAAGATCAGCTGGTTACAGTCAATGGAGGAGCCGGCACTGGCACTTCCAATCATCCATCCATCGGAATTGATTGATGATTATGGTCCGATCGTGGAGGATGAGCTGATGAAGAACATCGGCGATCCGGCAGATGCGGATATTCTGATGTTTGTAACACTGTCGATTCCTTCGGACTTAACGAAGATGACAGCGAATCTGAAAGCACCGATCATTATCAACACAGAGGGCAGAAAAGCCATTCAGGTGATCGTGGAAAATGAAGATTATAAAGTAAAATTTAATGCTTACGCGGCAATCCAGAAAATGAAAGAAAAGGCAGGTGAGTAATATGTTAGCACTATCCAGAAAACAAGGCGAATCCATCGTGATAGGCAATAACATTGAGATCACTGTGCTTGAGGCGAAAGGCGATCAGGTAAAGATCGGTATCTCTGCACCGAAGAGCGTGCCTGTCTATCGAAAGGAAATTTATGCACAGATTCAGGAAGAAAACCGCGAATCTGCCACAAATCTTGATGTAGAAAGTTTGAAAAAACTCTTATAAAGTGGTAAAGTATGGGTGATTAGTTGACGATACAACTAATAGGAAACAAATGGGTGTATGCCGTTCAAGGATGGAAGGTGTACAAGCAGTTCACGCAAGGAGGCGTATAGATTATGGCGATGGATGGAATCGGGGGCGTAGGAGCCCTGAATGTAAGTTCACAGACAAGAGTAACACGTCCGCAGTCCGAGACGGTGGATGTGAACACAGGAAGTACTGCAGGACAGCAGCAGGTACAGGCTGCAAGTTTGCCGCCGGTAGGTGGAAAGGGTAACAGCAATAACAACAGTCAGCCGGGATCGCAGGATCGTGGTGCGGTACAGACCGATAAGGAAGTAGCACCGGACAAGATCAAGGCAGCTGTGGATGATCTGAACAAGACAGTAAAGCAGGCAAGTCCGCTTCGTCATACACAGCTTAGTTTTAAGTATCATGAAGATACAAATCGTATTTCGATTACGGTTACAGATAGTGACACCGATGAGGTTATTCGAGAGATTCCGCCAGAGAAGACACTGGATATGCTTGCAAAGGCATGGGAGATGGCTGGGCTTCTGGTTGATGAGAGACGATAGAGGACAACCCATCACGAACAAAGTGAGTGATTTAGGATGGGTTTGACGAACTGCCGCCGAGCGAACGCGAGGGGGCGATACCAGAATAAGGAGGAATCATCATGGCAATGAGAATGACAGGTCTCGTATCCGGTATGGATACCGAGAGCATGGTAAAAGAACTGGTCAGTGCCAGTTCTGAAAAAGTAAATAAGATCAAGCAGAAAAAGCAGGATGCCGAGTGGAAGAAGGAGATCTGGAGCGGACTTAATACAAAGATCTACAACTTCTACAAGACACAGCTTTCTGCGTTTAAGACAGTTAGTAATTATAAGACAAAAAAGGCAACTGCCAGTGATGAGACAAAGGTATCTGTCAAGGCAGGGGCAGGCGCTACAAATGGTACACATAAGGTGTCTGTTGAGCAGACCGCGTCTTCCGCATACTTGACTGGTGACAATATTAAAATGTATGGAAAGTCCTACACAGGATATAATGATGCAGGATTGTCTACGAAATTTGAGGATATGACAGATGCGGATGGAAACAGTCTGAATCTGAAGGGACAGATCATCACCATTGGAAATGATTCAGAATCTGTGGATTTTATAATTGGCGGAGACGGAGAAAACGGTGTTGCATCTCTTGCAGAGTTAAATGAAAAGATCGCGAACGATGAGAGATTCAAAGGCCTTTCTGCAAGTATCAAGGATGGAAAGCTGACCTTCACAAATGCTACAGCCACGACAAACGAGAGTGGCGATTTGGTTGGAACGACGTTCATTGTGAATACAGGGGCATTAGGCGTGAATGGTGTGCTTGGTTATGATAAGGATGCGACGAGTGGCAACACTATGAGCGTTGACTTTACAGCAAAGGTAAAATATGAATTTACAAGTGCTGATATCTCCAGTTCTACGAAATTGGCAGATCTCGGAATCAATGTAGGTACGACATTCTCGGTAAATGGCAAGGATTTTGTCGTAGATGAGAAGTCGACAATCAATGATTTCACGACGGCACTTTCCAAGATGGGTGTTTCAGCCAGCTTTGATGCATCCCATGGAAGATTTTATCTCAATGCATCAAAAACCGGTGCTGCGAATGATTTTAACCTGACTTCCAGCGACAGCAATGCGTTGGACATTCTGGGACTTGGCAGCAAGGCAACGAAGATTGATGCCAGAGACGCAATCATCTATTACAACAATGTAAAGTATACAAGTGACAGTAACACCTTGACAGTCAACGGACTTACGATTACAGCAAAGGCAAAGACAGATGTTGCAGTAAATATCGAAGTTTCTGCAGATGTTGACAGTGCTTATAACACAATCAAAAATTTCGTCAAATCATATAATGAGCTGATTGACGAGATGAATAAATATTATAACGAAAAAGATGCCGGATATGATGCTCTGACCGATGATGAAAAAGAAAAGTTGTCTGATACCCAGATTGAGAAGTGGGAAGAAAAGGCAAAGCAGGGACTGCTTCGGCGGGATTCTACGCTGCAGACATTGCTTTCCGGTATGCGTACAACCCTGAATAAAGGAGTGACTGTAACATTGGCGGATGGCAGTACCAAGACAATGACATTGGCATCACTTGGCATTGTGACTGGCGATTATACAGAGAATGGAAAGCTTCATATCCTTGGCGATGAGGATGATGACCAGTATTCTTCTGAGACAAACACGTTGAGAAATCTGCTGGAGAGTGGCAGTGATATTGTAGGACAGGTAATCGGTGGAACTACAAGTACTTCCGGTGTTGGCACACAGATGTATGATTATCTGCGGAAATCCATGACACGTATTGAAGGTGTTCGTAGTACACAGACATTCTATAATGATAAGACGATGGATAGCGAGATCGACGATTATGATGACGACATCGATAAGTGGGATGAGAAATTAAAAGCACTGGAAGATAAATATTATGATCAGTTCTCAAAGATGGAGTCTGCGATGGCAAAGTTACAGTCACAGCAATCCTATCTGTCATCCTTGTTCGGAAGTGCATCATAAGTAGATGGAGGGGTTATGTAAATGGCATATAACACAGCAGCAAAAGCATATGGCTATAGTCGGGTAGAGACAGCAACACCAGCAGAGCTTACATTGATGCTTTATGAAGGCGCGGTAAAGTTTTGTAATGTTGCAATTGTAGGACTTGAAAAGAAAGACTATGAGAAGGTAAACACGAACATTCAGAAATGTCGGAATATTATTGTAGAACTGACATCCACACTGAACATGAAATATCCGGTTGCGGAGGATTTCAAACGCATGTATGATTATATCTTCGCACTTTTGACAGAGGCGAATATGAAGAAAGACATGGAGCTTCTGGAGAGAGCTTTAGAGGAGCTTCGTGGCATGCGCGATGTGTGGAAGGAAGTTATGAAGAATGCCAAGGGACCGCAGGTATCACTGAGCTAGGAGGCAGGATATGAATCAAACCGGAACTTATGTGAATATCATGCGGGAATCACTGGAGCGAAAACGGAAGTATCTGGCAGAGATTTTGAAGCTGACGAATGAGCAGTCGATGATTGCGGCAGCAGAGAAGTTTGATGACGAGCGTTTTTCAGAGATTGTTGAGAAGAAAGATGTCTTGATTGATAATATCAACGAGATCGACAAAGGGTTTTCTTCTGTCTATGATCGTGTACGGATCGAGATACAACAGGAACCGGCAGCTTATCGGGATGCGTTGCTTGCGATACAGGATCTGATTCGCACCTGCGTAGATCTCGGTATGCAGATTGAAGCAGTGGAAGAACGTAACCGGGCAGTGACGGAGCAGGTATTCTCAGTGAAATTCCAGGGCGTGCGCCAGATGAAGCAGTCGAAAACGGCTGCGAACAAATACTACAAGTCTATGGCAAATGGCATGGTGAATGACTCTTTGCTCTATGACAGAAAAAAATAAAAAAACTTTATAAAAAGGGTTAAGGATATTAGTTCCAGTCCGATATATAAGGTGTAAGGAACAAACAAGTTCCTGTAAACAAGGTTACTACCCAGAACGGGTTCTAACATACATACTATTCACGGGGCGTTGCCCCAGTACTTCTCGCAAGGACGCGGGAATAAATTCAAGGAGGAATTATTATGGTAGTACAGCACAATTTGCAGGCAGCAAACACAAACAGAATGTTGGGCGCTAACGTTAAGGCAGTATCTAAGTCAACTGAGAAGTTGTCTTCCGGATATCAGGTTAACAGAGCAGCTGATGACGCAGCAGGTCTTTCCATCAGTGAGAAGATGAGAAATCAGATCAGAGGTATTAACCAGTCAGTTAAGAATGCTGAGGATGGCGTATCTCTTATCCAGACAGCAGAAGGAAATATGGGCGAGATCCACAGCATTCTTCAGCGTATGGGTGAGCTTGCTACAAAGGCAGCCAACGATGTAAATGCATCTGTAGATCGTAAGGCAATCCAGGATGAGATTGGCGAGCTTGCTAAGGAGATTGATTCTATCTCTACAAAGGCTGCATTCAACGGCACAAAGCTTTTGAATGGTAACTTCTCTGGAAAACAGCTTCAGGTAGGTGCTAATTCTGGCGAGAACATGGAAATCTCAATTGACGCGATGAGTGCTTCTGTCTTGTTTGGCGCTTCAGGTTCCACAGTTGCAGCGAATACATCAACAACTGGCGGTACTTTGAACATGTTCACACATGTAGCGGCTTCAGAAGCTATGACGCTTATCTCTTCAGCGATTAAGGTTGTATCTGCTGCAAGATCATTGCTTGGTGCTAAGCAGAACAGACTTGAGTACACAATCGATAACCTCGAGAACTACTCAGAGAACCTGACATCTGCTGAATCACAGATTCGTGATACTGATATGGCTACAGAGATGACCAACTACACGAAGAATAATATTCTTCAGCAGGCTGCACAGTCTATGTTGGCTCAGGCAAATCAGTCTACACAGGGTGTACTTTCATTACTTCAGTAATTTCATATTATTGAACAATTTATCGGCTGGCTCGCTTGCGAGTCAGCCATATTTTGTATAAGGAGGTTTTTATGGAACAGGAACTAATACAGGATACAAAAGAAACATTGCTTACGATTGCGGATATCTTATATCAGGGGCGTGTATCGGATGGAATTGCAGCAATGAACGCCGTGATTCCGAATCTCACGTTAATTGCAGATAGCATAGAAGATGAGACTGTACAGCAGAAATTAGTTACAGATGCGCTTACGCCAATCCTTTCTGCGATGGAAGAGGAGGATGGAACCTTGATGGCGGATCTGATCACATATGAATTAGTGGAATTGTTGGACAGCCTGTAAAACATTGTGAGGAAATATGAGCATAGTATACGAAAACAATTTAAAAGCCTTAAAAGAAAAAAACGAAGCTTTATGGAATGCATTTGTTACATATGAAAATAACCATTCAGGATGTCGGGCCTTTGTAGATACGGCAAAAAATGGAGAGAGAATCGTTGGCTATCATGCAGAGGATAAGGATTATTACTTGAATTCTACCTATAATCCGCAGAGAGAAGCAGAAAAACGGATGAATGAATATTTCACTATGCCTGAGAATTCATTTGTAAGCGTGTGTGGCTTGGCAAACGGGGAATTTGCGCGTGTCTTTTTGCAGAACAATCATGATGCGGCAATTTATGTATACGAGCCGTGTGTAGATGTATTTTCGGCAGTGATGCACGAGATAGATATTACAGATCTGCTTTCGAATCGTTTGTTCTTCTTAGCTGTGGAGTCCTTAAATGAGGATGATTTTGGACAGTTTTTATTTATATATATTAGTCAGATGAACGAATATGTCAACCGATATATGGCTCTTTCAATCTATCAAAGATTATTTGAAGATGGCTGTAATCGATACAGCCAGGAAATCCAGAACAAATATGAATGTTACCGGATCCAGATTAATACCTGGATGAAGACAGGGAAGATGATAGGACTGGCAGGCGTCCGAAATATGCGGTTCCTTCCCGGCTGTCGAAGCGGTGCGGAGTATCAGGGTATTTTTCCAAAAGAACTACCGGCAATTGTGGTTGCCGCAGGTCCATCTCTAAAGAAAAATGTAGAACTCTTGAAAAAAGCAAAGGGAAGAGCCGTTATATTTGTTGTGGATTCAGCGATAAATACGGTGATGCAGCATGGGATTAAACCGGATTTTGTAATTACGGTAGATACGAACAAAGAATTGAAGAATTTTACGGCAGAAGGACTTTCGGATGTGTTTTTTCTCGCAGATGCAACCGCAAATACAAAAGCGTTGGAGATGGTAAATCCTAAGAATCTTGTATTTTATTCCGGTGATTCGGGAACGTGGATGCGGATGTTTGCCGAACAGGGATCCGGAATAGAAGAGGTATTTGCCGGCGGCTCGGTGGCACTCGATGCGATGGCGGTTGCAATCAATTGGGGATTTAAGCGGATAATCATGATTGGACAGGATCTGGCAATGACGGGGAATCGTCAGTATGCAGATGGTGGAGAATTAGATGTGCAATCTAAGTTTAACGGAGTGACATTATATGTAAAAGACATCTATGGAAACGATGTACTTACGAAAAAAGACTATTATACCTTTATTCAGGAGATAGAGGAATTAGCATACAAAAATACAGATATAGATTTTATAGATGCAACAGAGGGCGGTGCATTCAAGAAACACACGCGGATTATGACGTTGCAGGAGGCAATTGACCAATATTGCACGCAGGAATTTCCGGTGGAGGAGATAATTACTTCGGTTCCCCGTTTGTTTGCGGAGAATGGAAAGCAGTTTGTTGTGGATAATCTGGGGCATATGGAAAAAGATATCATAGAGCTGGCAGAACAAATGAGAAATGTTGCACAAGAATGCAATCTAGCCGCATATATGCTGGAGCATAAACAATATGATAAGCAGAAATTAAAGGAAATTAATGAACATATACGAAATATAGATGAACAGTATTATGATTGTGAAGAATATACGCTGTTAAAAAAAGTAGCTGCAAAGGTGAATTATGATTATGAAAGCGGCGTGTATCAGGCTGTTGACGGCGATATTGATGAATCAGTTCGACTATACCAAAACAGTGAAACGATGTATGTAGGAATTGCGGATTGCATGGCAGAAGTACTGGAAGAGATTCGTGCATGTAAGCAAGTATTGGAATCACAGGAATCTAAAATGTGAGGGGTGAAAACATGGATATATATTCATGGAGGGACTATATTATTGATGAATTGCGGAATGGGAGGATTAATCCGGAAGATAATCAAAAATTAATCAATATGGTGCAATTGGAGGAGGATTTTGTAAGACGGGAGATTGCAGATTCCATATTGAAAGAGGAGTCAAATAATATATATTGCAATATCTGGTTATATTCATTTGCAATGTCCGTGTATCCTCAGCCGATGACACTTAAAAACATGATTATGCTTGTAAAATATTCATTTGAATTAGATTATAAGCAGAAGTATTTTCTTTTTCAGCAGATTAATTCTATGATTTTTAAATACAAGAACTGTAATACAGACGATATTACAAGATTGGCATGGGAATTGTTGGAGGACATATTAAAAAGCTGTAAAGATAGTCTGAAAATAGATTTGAAGAGAATCCCTGCGTCCGAGAGAAATCAGAGTATATCAATTGTGTTAGTTGAACAATATTTAACAGAGGAACACGGACCAACTAAAACAGCGTTAGACCGAAGCTATATATTGAAAACAATGTTTGGACAGGAAGTTATGATAATTAACACTGCAGAGATGTTGACTCCCGCAAATTATGTTTATGTTGAAGGAATGGATATTGCGAATTATATACAGCAATATACGAATAGAGAAACGGTAGTATGGAAGGGCGAGACATTTCGCTATTATCAATGTCCACAGACGATGCCGAGTGATGATGGAATATTAGAACTGGTGTCTTTTGTTCAGACAATTAAACCGGCATCAATCGTCCTAGTGGGAGGAACGAGCCTGGTGGCAGGTGTCTTAAATGAATTGGTTCCGGTTATTACCGTAGGAACATTGTTATCCAGATTAGCTATGACACTGGCTGATTATCAGATTGTTAGTCGGAACATGTTAGAGGATGCTACGAATTTTATGGAATATATGGGGAAAAGCACGGAACATATAATTCCCGGAAGATTTACATATGCGTTGAAACCGCAGGAGACGCATATAACAAGAGGAACGATGGGAATTGATGAGGATGCATTTGCAATTGCAGTTGTTGGCGGAAGATTGACGGATGAATTAACGGACGAGATGTTGACAATGTTTGAACATTGCGTTACAGAACTGCCGGAGGAACGGAAAATTGTTATAGGAGTGATAGGTTCGTGTATGGATTTGGATGAGAAATTACAAAGGCATAAGAGGCTTTTAGGTAAAGTAATATATACAGGATTTGTGCAAGATATTTTGGCTGTGATAGAACACTTTAATTTGTATGTCAATCCAATCCGAAGAGGTGGAGGTACCTCTGTCATTGAAGCGATGTATAAAAAAATACCGCCGGTTACTGTCAATTATGGAGATGTTGCAGAAATCGTGGGAGATCAATTTTGCTGTCGGGATTATGATGAAATGGCATCCATAATCAAAGAATATATTACAAATAAGAAATTTTATGACGCACAGGTAAAATTAGCAGGTGAACTAGCAGACGAGTATCTGGATTCTTCCGGGGAATTTGCCAGAATTATGAAAGAATACTACAAACTACAGGGAATGGAATGAGGTAAATAGATGGACTTTCCACATGAGTATTTTGATGATGAAGTAAGAGAAGATTTTTATGTGTCAGGATTGATGAAGCGTTTGTGGGCGGCAAATCTTGAAGTTATTTCGGATGTTGCAAAAGTGTGCGATAAATATAATATTCGGTGGTTTGCAGACTATGGAACATTGCTTGGTGCTGTTCGTCATGGTGGATGTATTCCGTGGGATGATGATTTTGATATCTGCATGTTGAGAGGCGATTACATGAGGTTTCTGGAAGTGGCAGAAAAGGAACTGCCACAGAATTATTCGGTGTTAAATTGCCACAATGAATATGAGGACTTGCTTACACGGGTTATCAATACCCGACATCCAACTTTTGAAGAAGATATTTTACAAAGATATCATCAATGTTATCTGGGGGCAGGTATTGACATTTTTCCGCTTGATTATATGGCGCCAACAAAGAAAGAACAGGAGGCACATAAGACATTACTTCGAGCAATCTTAAGCTTTGAGCCGATATTGTCAGATGAGAATCTGGATCAGGCAATGCTGGATCAGGTGTTATCAGAGCTGGAACAATTATGTGGCGTCAAGTTTGACCGGCAAGGGAAGCTTATTAAGCAGATGTATGAAGCAGCAGAGGGTGTATGTGCACTATATGGACCAAACAAGGCGGATACTGTTATGCTTGCTCCAATCTGGGCGAAATACGGGGTAAAAACATATCCATTGTCTTGTTTTCAGCATGCGATCAAAGTGAGATTTGAGAATATTAATATCTGGATATCCGCAGAATATGACAAGATGTTACAAAGTGAATATGGCGATTATATGCGGATTATTAAGGGTGGAGCATCCCATGCCTATCCTTGCTTTGAGGAACAGGAAGCGTATGTGCGGGAGCATCTGCCGAAATATCCGTTTGAATATAGGTTTGAAAAAAAGGATATAGAACCGGAGGAACGTCTGACCAATAGTCTTGCACAGGAACGTGTACGGGGGATTTTAAATTGTGATAATTGTGTGCAAGTCCAGATACAGCGGGAAGTTTTGATTCTGCCATATCGTGCTTCCTCGTGGAAGAATATCGAAGCAGTGTGGAGACAGGAATGCGCGGATAAAACCTGTCATGTAACAGTGATCTTACCACCATATTATGAGAAGACAGCGCTGGGTGGATTTGGCAAGATGCATGATGAAAGTGGGTTACTGCCCGATTATGTAGAGGTAACACCATACGATGCATATGATTTTGAACATATGCTGCCAGATGTGATTTACACACAGAATCCATATGATGAATGTAATTATACGACAAGCGTGCATCCGTTTTTCTATGTGAGAAATCTGAAGAAATACACGGACAAGCTTGTCTATATTCCGTGGTTTACAATGCAGGATGTAAATGTAGATAATGGAAAAGTTAACCAGACAATGAAATATTTCTGTACAGTTCCGGGCGTTGTGCTGGCGGATGAAGTGTGGCTGCCATCCCAATCTGTAAAGGATGCATATGTCAGAAAATTGACAACGTTTGCAGGCGAAGATACAAAACGTATATGGGAAGATAAAATCCATGTTCATGAGGTTCCTGTATGCAGTTCGGATTATTCAAACATATTTGAAAAATTGCCGATTACGTGGAAGCAGATCATACAGCCGGGAAATTCAATACGAATGCAGATCATATTATATGATATATCTGCTGCATCTTTTATACAGGGAAGAGCGCTTGCTCTGCAGAAATTAAAAGAAACATTAGAGTTCTTTGAAGGAAAACGAGAAGCTATCGCGTTGATCTGGCGTCGTAATACCGTGACAGAAGATGTATTGGCAGCATTGGAACCAGAAATGTACGAGCAGTATAAAGAAATCGTGGAGGAGTATAAAAAGGCTGCGTGGGGGATTTTTGACGAAAATCTTTCTTATCAGCAGGAAGCGGAGCTTGCAGATGCTTACTATGGAGATGCCGGGTATGTGGCACGCTATTTTGAGACACTTGGAAAGCCGGTACTGTTGCAAAAAATTGGAATTTCCCGAAATGTAGATGGGCAGCCGTTAGTTCAGCTGTTAAAAAACAAAGACGGAAACTATCCGTTTCATATACGGGCGTATGCAATTGTGGATGATATCATGTATTTTATTCCTGACGAGATGAATCTGCTTTGCACGATGCGACTTGCGGATGGAGAAGTTTCAATCTTGAGTAGTATACCGGAGGAGAAAATCAACCAGACTGGGCTTTCGTTGAAACTGGAATATCAGGCAGGCAAGTTGATTGTGATTCCATATATGGTGAAGGCGTTATGGATCTATGATATTCGGTCTGAAACATGGCAGAAGGTCACAATTCGAAATGAAGAGCAGGCAGGCAAGTTTGTTTCATCGGTTTTATTTAACGATAAATTATATTTATTTCCAGCTTTTTATAAGTATATAGTATGCGTGGATTTGATGACATATAGTGTCACATATCTGGAGCAGATCTATGTGGAGTTTTCTGCATTATCTTCGGAAGAGGATTGTTTCTTTGATTATAATTTTACGAGATGTGGAGATGTGTTGTATATAGCGGAACAGAGAACGAATCTTGTGCTGCAGTTCAATCTTGCGACAGAAGAATATACATGGCTTCAAATCGGAAATCCAAATCAGAAATGGCTGGCAAATGCGTGGGATGGAACCTATTTTTATTTTGTTCCAATGACGCAAGGACGTTTATTGCGCTGGAATGGACAGGATGAATACGTGGAGTATGATCTTCCGGATGATTGTAGATATGACCGGTATGGACCAGTAAATGCAAATATTATAGATGGAAAACTTGTGCTGCAGGGATATAACTGCGATACGATTCTATATGATTTGAAAGATATGTCCTGTCATACGGAACCAGTGCGTTATAATTACGCCTATAAAATCCGGGAGGATTTTTATACAGGCCATGATATGGCTACGGATAGATTTGTTATACAGGATGGATCTAATCGCTTGGAATATACCTGTATACTTGATTCAGGTATGCTTCAAAAGTATCTGAGGGAAGCAAGAGTAACAGGAAAAGCAGGTCTTTCAAAGGAAGCGATGAAAGAAGATGATGTGGTTGGAATTCAGTATCTTACGGATTGCCTTTGTAATGCACATGGAGTAAATGAAGAGGAAACGAAGAAAAAAACGATCGTATTTCTTCCGTACAAGGCGAGTATGTGGGACAGTCTGGAAAGCATCTGGCAGGCGGCGAAGGAAGATACCTGCTGTGAATGTTATGTTGTGCCGATTCCGTATTATGACAAGGACTCGCACGGAAGACTCACAGCCTATCATTATGAAGGCACACAGTTCCCGGAGTATGTACCGATTACAGATTATCGAGACTTTGATCTGGAGAGTCGAACTGCGGATATCATCTACATCCACAATCCGTATGATGATGGGAATCATGTAACGAGTATCGATCCGGACTATTATTCTGCCAAATTAAAGGAACATACTGACAAGCTGGTATATGTGCCGTATTATGCAACCTCTGGCGGGATGAGCGAGGCACAGTCACTGTGCAAGGCATATCTGTCCGCGGATTACATTATCGTGCAGGCAGAGGGACATAAGGATTATTTTGATGCATGTATCCCAAGGGAGAAGCTTCTGGCACTTGGTTCGCCGAAGTTTGACCGGGTTGTGAAGTTGTGTGAGAATCCACCGGAAGTGTCCGAAGACTGGAAGAATAAGATGAGAGGGAAAACAGTATATTTCTTCAATACCAGTCTTGGAGGTATGCTGGCAGATACGGATGCATTTCTGAAGAAATTACGTTATGTATTCGATTGTTTTACAGGAAAAGAGGATGCCTGCCTGTTATGGCGTCCACATCCGCTTTTGGACGAGACATTTACGACTGCGAGAAGTCAGTACAAAGAGGAATATGAGCAGTTAAAGCAGGATTTTCTGACAGCGGAGCAGGGAATCTATGATACGACACCGGATATAGAGAAGACGATTGAGGTCAGTGATTGTTATATTGGAGATTCGGGAACTTCTGTAACTGCACTCTTTGGAATTGCAGGGAAACCGGTTTATCTGCTAAACAATTATATTCATAGAGATCCGACGGACAAGGACTGGATCAAAGAGATGATAACACCATATTACCCACAGGGAGAGGATGCATGGAAGGTTGCACCGGGTAACCAGTTATATCATTTGGTGGATGGTGTCTATCGATTCTATTGTAACCTTTCGGAATACACATCGGGTGGTTATTACCGGATGGCAGTCGAACATGGAAAGTATGTGTATGTATTCCCGGCAAACGCACAGGAAATTCTGGTAATCAATGAGGAACGTGATATAACAAGGATTGCGCTTGCGTACACAACAAGTCAGCCTGGGGCGTTTTCAAATGTGTGGTTTGTGGGGAAATATGCATTTCTGATTCCCTATAAATATCAGTATATTGTACGGTTTGATATGGATACACAGGCAATTGACTATGTCGATGGCTGTCAGGAATTTCTTGTGTCGAACCATGCAGGGGCAGATCGGATCGGTGGCAACGGAATCTGGAACGGATATCTGATGTTGGCAAATCCGGTTGATAACCGGATTGTTGCAATCGACAGTGAGACATTGGAATTGCAGGTTTTATCGGTCGATGCGAGATATTACAGGGGTGCCTGTGCGTTGCAGGCGGATGGAGAAACGATATGGTTGTTCTCATCGACGGGAACAAATGCTGTGCAGTGGAATCCGATGACAGGAGAGGCTATTACTTATAATTGCCGTGTGCCTGGATTTACATGCAATCAGTATCCGACAGGCAAGGCGTGCATGGAACGCGCGTTTGGAAGCATGGCGCGCTCTGGAAGTGAGGTAATACTGGCTCCGACATGGGGAAACCAATTTGTCTGCATTCATACAGAGACAGGGGACGTTTCTTCGTTTGAGACAGAAATCAACCTCTCGTTTGGAACCGATAGAAGTTATTGCGTTTCTGGTGGAAATGGAGGATTTGTGCGAAAGCTTGACGAAACACATGCATTATTCTATCATGAACCTATCAGAAAACTGTATCGTATGAATCTTCTGGATGGCAGTGTAGAAGAAAGTGCTATCGTGTTTGATCAATCCGATGTTTTGACGCATGCGCCGGGTTATGCCAAGTTATCCAAATGGGTGCGGTATGGCTGTGAGGAACGTGCGATTTGCAGTTTGCCGCAGATGTTGAAGGATAAAGGCGTAGGAGATTCTTTTGACCGGCAGGCTTGTCTGGAAGCATATGGTGAGATTGCGATGTATGCGGATGGCAGCAGTGGTAAGGCGATACATAAAGCCATGATGCAGGGACTATAAGAGAAGATAGATGCACGGTATATGTGTAAAAGGAGAAGGCATATGACAAAAGTAATTACATACGGAACCTTTGACTTATTTCACGAAGGACATTATCGGTTATTGCAGCGTGCAAAAGCGTTGGGGGACTATTTGATTGTTGGTGTGACAACCGAGGAATATGATAAGACAAGAGGAAAATTAAATGTAGTTGATTCTTTGGTGACGCGAATCGAGAATGTGCGGAAATCCGGGTTTGCGGATGAGATTATTATAGAAGAGTCAGGCGGTCAGAAGTTTACGGATATTAAGAAATATAATGTAGATATATTTACTGTTGGATCGGATTGGGTTGGATGCTTCGATTATTTAAAAGATTATTGTAAAGTTGTATATCTGGAACGTACAAAAGATATTTCCAGTACGATGCTTCGCCAGGAGAACAGTCATATCCAGAGAATCGGTATTGTCGGAACGGGACGGATTGCATCGCGGTTTATTGTAGAATCCAAGTTAGTCAGTGGTGTAAGTACGCAGGGAGTTTACAATCCGCACACGGAAAGTGCCAAGGCGTTTGCGGATCGATGGGAAATTAACTGGTATGAAAATATGGAGCATTTTTATACAGATATTGATGTTGTTTATATTGCGACGCCGCATGAGACACATTACGCTTATATCAAAGATGCGCTGGAGCATGGGAAGCATGTGATCTGTGAGAAGCCGATGGTTTTAAAACGGCAGCAGGCAGAGGAGCTTTTTGAACTTGCAAAAGAAAAGGGACTGATTCTATTTGAAGGGGTTAAGACAGCATACTGTCCGGGCTTTCATAAACTGCTTGGAATCGCTGCAAGTGGAAGTATTGGAGCAATCCGAAATATTGAAGCCTGCTTTACGAAGCTGGAGAAACCGGATACGAGAGAACTGACAGATACAAGCTATGGCGGAAGCTTCACGGAGTTAGGCAGTTATATTATGCTTCCGGTACTAAAGCTATTAGGCGAGGGATATACAGATTATCGTTTTGAGAGCCTGCGTGGCGAGAATGGATTGGATGTATTTACGAAGTTAAGCTTTACCTATCCGCATGCATTGGCGACACTCACATGTGGTCTGGGTGTAAAGTCGGAAGGACGGCTGTTGATCTCCGGAACCAGAGGATATATTGTGGCAGAGGCTCCGTGGTGGAAAACCTCGTACTTCGAGGTACACTATGAGGATGCATCCAATGTACAGAAGTATTCGGATACTTATCTTGGAGATGGACTTCGCTATGAGATCAGTGATTTTCTGACGAAGCTCCGTGGGAATGAAAGCAGCAATTTCAAGCTGACAGCAGAGGATTCTATCTTCATGGCAGATATGATGGAGAAGTTTCTGGTGGAACAGGGACGGAAAATAAAATAATTAGAATAAATATTTTTGATGTAAAATCGACGATCAGGTGTAAACAATTTAAAAAAATATTATGGCACAGGTGCAAAAAACTTTTGAAATTATGTAGTAATTGGTGCAAATTTTCGACTGTTTCTTGGAGATATAGAGGTATGTTCTCGTATCAAAGTGGTATCAACGCAGCATCATTTATATCAAATGAGAGGGATAACACTTTGTCCGGAATTTTCTTTGAAAACTTTGTGGCGAACGAATTGATTGCAAAAGGACATAAATTGTATTACTGGCGAGGTAGAACATCTGCAGAACTTGAGTTTATTATTGAGTCAAATAATAAATTGTACCCGTTGGATGTAAAAAAAGGCAGAGGAACACTAAACTCCCTTGAAAAATTCTCAAACCATAATAAGTTTGAGTATGCGATTAAGGTTTCAAAAAATAACTATGGCTACAATTCTGAACAAAAGCTACTCACTGTGCCGTTCTACTTTATTCCGTTTGTAGCAGAAGACCTTGCAAACGGAACAATGAAAATAATATAGTTGAGAAGGTTTTGCAGAAAGAATAAGTAAGGGATTGTTGAGGAAAATGCAATGAAGATATGGGCACATAGAGGCTGTAGTCAAAACTACCCAGAGAATACGATGACGGCTTTTGAGAAGGCGTGTGCAATTCCGGGACTTGCGGGAATTGAGACGGATATCCAGTTGTCGAAGGATGGACATCTGATGGTTTTCCATGATGAACGGGTAGACCGCACAACAGATGGGACCGGATTTCTGCGGGACTATACATATGAGGAATTAAGGCATTTGCGCATTGATGCAGGAGATGGAAAGAATGAACGGATTCCGTGTATCGAGGAATTATTGGATCTGATAGAAGATCGAATCCGGGATGACGCGGAATTTAAGCTGAATATCGAATTGAAGAACTCTGTATATTCATATCCGGGGATGGAAGAGAAGATTGTGGACTTGATCCATAAAAGAGGATTGCAGAGGCATATCGTGTATTCTACATTTTATGCAAAATCATTGGAGAAATTAGCAGGAATCGATCCCGAAGCAGAGCTTGGAATCTTGGATGTGCATGTATCCGATTGCTTGTATAAGATCAAAGGAGGGTGTAAAGCGGTGGCAGTGCATCCGTTCTGGAGAGGCATTGACGTCCCGAAAGAGGAATTGGATGCAATTACAGTTCGTGCATGGATGTCCGGGCATCTGTATCCGGAGAAACCAACGGGAACAAGACTTGATTTTAAACCGTTAGAGGAACAGGGGATTACGGATATTATATTGAATGAACCGGAAGTGTATCTGGCAGTATAAATTCAAAGTGTGAATTATATGTGATTTCAGGCTGTAAATTATTTACAGCCTGTTTTTTCTATGGTATGGTTATATTGTTGTCGAGAATCGTTGTTCTGGCGTAGTTCGGTAACAGTCTATTTAGTTTTTTGGTTATATCTTTTTTATCTATTTGTTTACCATTATTTTTTAGTCGCACAGTTATGTGTAAATCAATTTACGCAGGAGGGTCTTATATGTTCCAAACAATTAAATTTTCTGATGTTGCAGCTGTAGAAGGATATATTGCGAAATATCCCGGGGCAAATGCACTATACAAATCGTTTAAGCCAGAGGCAAAACGGTTTATACAAGAGTTCTTTTTGAGTAAACGAACGTTACCGCTTACATATGATCCGTTTTTTAAACGGATTTTTAATCCGGATATTCATGCAGACCGGCTTTCCGGATTGATATCAGCGATTCTTGGACAAGAAGTTGTTGTGACGAATATATTATCCAGCGAAGATACGCTGGTAAAAGGGAATTCATTGATGATTATGGATATTGTTGTCCGGTTAGCAGATGGTTCTATCACAAATGTAGAGATACAAAAAATATCAGCCGCATTTCCTGCGGAACGTATGTCTTGTTATTCTGCGGATCTGTTATTGCGCCAATACGAACAAGTGAGAGCACGGATGAAGGACAATTTTACATACGGTTCCCTGAACAAGGTATATACGATAGTTATATTTGAAAATACGGATTGGGAAACGACAAGTGAGCCGGTATACCGGTCGTTTCATGCGGAGGCGATGTCAAAGACATATTTGCATCATGGGAAAATAAATTTCAACACTGGGCTATCACTGGATTTTTTGCAGGAGTTCTTCCTGATTCCTCTTGACATCTTCAAGGAAGTTGGATATGGTAAAGATGATAGTGAGCTTACTGCATGGCTATCATTACTTGCAACCGATACATATGAGGAAGCAGAGGTTCTCTGTGGCAAATATCCTTGGATGGAGCAGATTTTTCAGGAAATTTCCGAGTATGTCCATGAGCCAGAGGAGGTGTTAGGGATGTTTTCAGAAGCATTACAGGTGATGGATGATAATATGTTCCGCTATATGTCAGACAAACATGTTGCACTGGTTAAACAGCAACAGGCGGAAATAAAGAATCAGCAGGCGGAGATAAAGAATCAGCAGGCGGAGATAAAGAATCAGCAGGCGGAGATAAAGAATCAGCAGGCGGA
>ERZ808240.912-NODE-912-length-37677-cov-30.277125_pt1 | contig 37677 bp, 22 predicted proteins | sample MGYA00521084_ERZ808240 | MGnify/ENA primary metagenome ERZ808240 (study PRJEB31516, sample SAMN03275571) | gut metagenome | biome: mammalia-associated habitat; material: feces | host: Papio cynocephalus | place: Kenya | collected 2012-08-06 ... | reverse complement strand
CCGGCGAGGGCAAGCGCGGTCATAATTATTGTGGTTATAGTATATATCCGTTTCATTTTCTTCATATAAGAGTTAAAAGTTTGACATTGCACCCATTGAATCATCGTCAAAACAGGAGACTATTTCCACTGGAACGCTCCCTCAACCTCATAGAGGTCATCTGTGGAGCCTTGTCCGTTCAACGATTGGCAGAATCCCATTTCAAGACGGGTTGTCACGATTTTCATCTCAGGTGAAGCATACCCCCCCCGACGATTTTTTTAGTTTCAGTGTTTTTCATATTTATAAACATTTGGTTTTCAATTCAATTAACATTTTTGAGATGTATTTTGAGTCAGATTCTTATGAGACTCAAAACACCTATTTGTTATATCGCACAGCCACATATGACAGGCACGAGCGCTTCACGTTCTGGATGGTCGCCCCGTCGTAGGAAATCGGGAGCAGACCGTCGTAGCCGGAAATGTCCTTCGCCGGCATGAGACGGACATAGACTGCTTCCTTGCCGAAAAGGTCGGCGGTGACAGGCAGGGTGAAGGACATGTTCTTCGCGCCCGGGCAGTGATACTGGCGGTAGGAGCCGTTCTTAGGATAGTCCGGAACGGTGTAGGTCCACTCGGTGCCGACGGAGGTGTTCTGGACAAAGTTCCCGGTGTAGGAGTCTGCCGTGAGCGTGTGCCAGGTCTCGCCGTCGGTCGAGTATTTCAGCCACCAGTAGCGCGGCGCTCCGACGTCGGCTCCGACTGTGTTGAACGCGGCCACCTGCACGGAGAGAGGCGCGTTTGCCTCGGTGAGAGCGGCCGTGGAGAACTCAATCTGCCAGTAGTATTCGTCGAGCTTCGGATCGGCGTGGTTGCCGGAGAACCAGTAGGCACCGAACCATGCCGGGCCTTCTGTCTGGGAGACGATTCCGGAAGCGGTGCCGGAAAGAGGGCCGAGGGAGCTCCAGTCCTGGCTCGGGGAAATTTCGCGAAGAGCCGGCTTGGAATAACTCAGACCAGGCTTGTTGAGCACGTCGGCATAGCTGGTCCACTCGCAGAGCTTCCCGGTGAACGGCTCGCCGTCGAGGGCGATGTCGGCGCGGCTCTGCGGACGAATCTGGTAGCGGCCGATGTTGCCGAGCCCGGTCACATAGTCCTCCAGACGGGTGTCGGAGGCCGCCTCGGTGCTGTTCCACTCGAAGTTGTCGCAGGTCTCGTTCACGATGATTCCGCTCACGCTGCCGCTGCCCTGCGGAAGTCCCTTGCCGTCACGCGCCCATGAGGCGGTGGTGTTGGTCAGGAGGTAAATCGTGCTGCCGGTCTTGTCGAGAAGCGGCATAGGGTATTTGTTGATTATGCTGCTGCGGGTGTTGTCAATCGGGACAAACGCGCCCTTGGAAACGGGAATTTCGCAGCCGGTGAGCGTCACGAGAGTGTTGATGTCGCTGTCGGTGAGTTCATTGACTGTCTTTGTGCGAGGCGTGACGTCGGTCTCGCTGCCGGAAGCGGCGGAGACTATGTCGTAGGCCTTGAGACCCTCTACAGTGTAGTGCTCGGGATTAGTGTGGCGGATGAGTTTCCTTCCCTTGAGCGAAACCGTCGCGAGGTCGTACCTCTTGAGCGAGAGCGCGTCCTCCGAGTCGAAAATGAGTTTGACCCCGTATGATTCGCCTTCTTCCGTGCTCTGGAGATATACTGTCCTGCCGGCGAGAGTGAGGTCCTGAATGATTACGGACATATTCTCGTTCGGGGCGGCGTTGCCTTCGGAGTTGTCGCTGATGACACGTCCGGTGAGGGCGTATGGCTTCAGGATTATGCCGTCGGCGTCGAGGTCGCTGTTGTCAGGGTCAGCATCGTCGAAGGTGAGGGAGCGGAGACCGCCGACCGTGAGCGGAACGGTCTGAACATCGCCGCGAGTGCCCTGGGTGACATAGAGCCGTGCGGTGAGGGCGCGGCCGACATTGTCGGTGGAGGTGAGTTCGATGATGGCGGTGCGTGGTGTGTCACTGAGGTTTTCGCGGACGGCATAGATGAAGGTGCCGTCGGCATTTACCCTGGCGAGGGGTTCCTCAATCCAGTCGCCGCCATCGGGATAGACGACGCTGCCGCTGATTTTCTCTATCGGAATCACGGTCTCGAACCGGGCCGATTGAGCGCCGTTTTCAAACGGAACGGTAACGTTCCTTTCGGTGAAATGGAAGGTGGCGTTCTCTGCGCCGCCCTGAATGAGACTCAACATGAGCTCGCGCCGGCCGCTGGTGAGGCGGATGTCAGCCTTGCGCTCCCGTCCGGGGTTTGCGCTGAAGCTCACCTCGATTTCGTTGTCTCCGGTCCAGCGTGATGTGGAGAGGGATGCCCAGTCGCCGCCGGCGATGATTTCTGCGGTCACTTCGGATGATGCGATGACGACGTAGGACGCGCTCCCCTCTGCCGCATCGACCGCGATTTCCGGAGCCGTGCATCCGAGTTCCGTCACCTCGATGAATTCCGGCTGCCGTCCGCAGGCTGTCAGAAGCGACAAGAGAAAGAATATGTATAATATCTTTTTCATTTTTGAATGTTTTATCAGTTTATATCGTATTGACGGAGGATGAAGACATCAGAGGGAACCACCAAAACGCTATCGCGTTTCGGTCCCCCACGTGTGCGTGGACCAACACCCTCTGATGTCTCCAACCTCCTTTCATTACTCTCCGTATTCATCATTGGTCAGCACTCCACCCGACGCTGCAACCTGATCGGCCGGAATAGGCCAGTAGCGGTTGCAAGGGCGTACGTTTCGGCTGATGAGCGAGCCGGTGTTGTACTGCGAGGTGCGCTCATACCAGATGCCCCAGCGGACAAGGTCGAACTTGCGGTTATACTCGCCGAGAAGCTCCTTGGCGCACTCGCGGCGGATTTCCTCCATGAGCAGGTCGGTGTTGCCCCCGACGTCGGCGAGCGTGAGTTCCGGCAGGGCGGCACGGCTGCGGGTCATGTTCAGATAACTGAGGGCCTGAGTCGTGTTCCCGAGCATCAGATGCGCCTCCGCAAGGCCGAGAACCGCTCCCGCATAGCGGAAAATCTTGTAGTTGTTCGCGTCGCGGGTGCTGCGCATATCCGGACACCAGAACTTGTTGCCGAGCCACGGAGTGCTCGCCGAATTCATCCTGTTCCACGAACCGTCGTCCCTGCGGAGGCCGAAGAACATCACCTCCTTCTCGCCTGCCCGTCCGGAGTCGTCCGGGTCGTAGCCGCGCCAGCGCCATGCAAGGTTGCCGGAGCCTCCGCGGGCCTTGTCCGCGCCGTTGGAGTATTCGCCGGAGCGAAGGTCAGAGGACGAGTATGGCAGAAGGTTCTGGCAAAGGTACGGAGTCGGGCGTGCCGAGGTGTAGGTCATCGCGTGCGCACCGAGTTCGGGGATGCCGATGCCGTAATAGACGTCCGAGATGATTTCCTCCTGCGCGAACTCGTCGCTCACGATGTTCTGGGCGCGGAGTGGGGTGGTCCAGCTGGCGAGCGTGCCCACAATCTGAAGTCCGTTAGGCTCATAGGTGTTAGGAACCTCCCAGATGGACTCACGGCTGTACTTCACGCTGAAAGGAACGTCCGTGAGAGGGTACTGCGAAAGCTCGCCGTAAATTCCCTCAAGTTGTCCGAAGAACTCCACGGCCCCGTCCCAGTCCTTGTTCCACAGGCAGAGGCGGCCTCCGAGCATGAGTCCGAGCGCCCGTCCCATGCGGTAGTCGGTGCCGGAATCGTAGCTCCTTCGTGCCTCAAGGGCGGGAAGATTGGAGCGGAGCTCGGAGATGCAGAACGCGCGTGTGTCGGCGGCTGACATTCTCGGAAGCTTCACAATCGCGTCCCGGTTGTCCTCTGTCACGCGCTCGGTGTAGAACGGCACGTCGCCGAAGGTGGAGGTCAGAAGATACCAGTAGAATGAGCGGAGAACGGCGCACTCGGCATAGAGCGGAGCGGCATCGTCGACCGTAATGTAGCCCTCCGAGACGGCCCTGTCGATGTAAAAGACCATTGAGTTGGTGCGTGATACTCCCTGATAGCCCCTCTGCCACACGGTGGATGCGGCTCCCGGACGTGCCGGAGCGATGTCGCACACGGCGTCAATCTGATTATCGACGTTCAGGAACATGAGGTCGGTGTCGCATTCGCACATCTCCCAGAATCCCATGTTCGTGTAAATCAGGCGGAGCGGAGAGTAGCAGGCGTTCAGTCCGGTCTTTATCTGCTCCACGCTGCGGTAGTACTTGTCCCCCTCGGTGTAGGAGGTTATCTTTTCCTTCAGCGAGCATGAGACCGCGCCGAAGCATATCAAGGCAATATAAACTATCTTTTTCATATCCATGTCCTCCCGAGGCTAAAAGTTCATCTGAAGGTTAATCACGAATGTCCTCGGACGCGGGAAGGCGCCGTTGTCAATCCGTCGTGTGGTCGCGCTTGTGGAGACGTCCGGGTCGAAGCCGTTGTAGCGTTTCCACAGCAGCAGGTTCTCCCCGCTCGCGCCCACCACGATGCTCTTGCACCATTTCTTCGCTATGTTGAAGCGGTAGCTCAGCGAGACCTCCTTGAGACGGATGTAGGATGCGTCATAGATCATGCGGTCGCTGGCGTTGTAGTCCTCCTTGCCGGCACGCGGGATGTTGGAGTCGGGATTCAGCTCCGGATCCCAGGCATCGAGCATATAGCGGTACTTGTTGTAGGCCCTGGAACCGCTCCCGGCGAGGATTTCGCTGATGTTGTAAATCTTTCCGCCGAATGAGTAGGTCGCATAGACCTTGAGGGAGAGGTTGCCGAGAGTGAAGGTGTTCTGAAGTCCGCCATAGACCACCGGGTCGGCATTTCCCTGATAGACAAGGTCGTTCTGGTCGAGCAGCCCGTCGTTGTTCTGATCGACATAGCGGCAGATTCCGAGCTGTTCCGTGCCCGAGCTGACATATGTCTTGGAAATCTTGTTCCTGTCAATCTCGTCCTGGCTGTGCCAAACCCCGGCGTACTGGTAGCCCCAGAGGGAGTTCACCGGATAGCCGGCGCGGTAGCCGTAGAGAGGCTGGGTGGTGTTGCGGAAGTTGGAATATGTCGGCACGAGACGGTCTTCGCCGGCGTCGATGACGAGCTGGTCGTTGTGCGAAATCGTGAACATCGTGCTCCACGAGAACTTGCGCGTGACGATGTTGCGGGTGGTGAGGGCGACCTCGATTCCACGGTTGCGGGTGTTTCCCATATTCGTGAAATATGTGTCGTAGCCCGTGCTCTGGTTCGTCTTCATCGCGAGGAGAAGGTCCGAGGTCCTCGATTCGTAGGCATCGACTTCAAGATTGACCCTTTCGCCGAACGCGGAGAAATTGAGGCCTATGTTATATGAGTCCGTCGTCTCCCACGTGAGGTTTCCGTTGCTCAGGCGTGTGTCGTAATATGCCAGCGGCCTGTAGTCCCCGAGCATCCACACGCCCTTGTCCGAGGTGAGGGTGGACTGGGACATATACGAGCCTATGGCGTCGTTTCCGCTGCGTCCGACGCTCGCCCTGAGTGAAAGGTCGTCGAGCCACGATGCTCCGGCGAGAAAATCCTCGCGGCTGATGTTCCACCTCAGGGCCGCCGCCGGGAATATTCCCCACTTTCGGTTGTCGGCGAAGTTGGACGCGCCGTCGGCACGCATGGTGAGGGTGACGTAGTATTTCTTGAGATAGTCGTAGTTCACGCGGGCGAGAACGGACATAGAGGTCTTGATGTTCTCGTAGCTGCGGTTGGTGGTGTTGCGGTCGTCAAGAAGGCCGCCGAGGTTCTTGTAGGTGACGTTGTCGTCCATGTAGCCCTCTCCGTAGAAGTAGCGGTAGTCGATGTTGGTGCGCTCCGCAGTGAATCCGGCGAGGAGGTTCAGGGTATGACGGCGCGAGAAGGTGCGGTCGTAGGTGAAGGTGTTCTCGCCGAGGAATATCTGACGGTCCTGCCAGATTGCCGTTGCTGTTCCTCCGGTGAGGTTGCGCTGTGCCACAGGAAGGGTGGAAGGGGCGTAGCGCAGGGACTTGTAGCCGTCGGTCGTGAAGGAGAACTTGCTGACGAAGGAGGCGTAGCGGTTGAAGATGAGCCTCACCCACGGTAGCAGGTTCAGATTAGTCTGACGCACGTCATGGCTTATCTGCTTGGCGCAGATGTATGGGTTGTTGAACGGTGAGCCTCCGGAGGCGTACTCCGAGCCGAAAGTGTTCCATGTGTCGTTGATTCCGAGCAGCGGGCTGAGGTAAATCGCTGCGGTGCTGTTGGTTCCGGTGATGGAGGCGCTGGACTTGTCGGTGCTGCGGTCTGCGTAGTAGAGACGCACGCCGGCGCGGAGCCATTTGAGCGGCTGTGTCTCGACGCTCACCCTTCCGCTGATGCGGCTGAACCCTGAGCCTATGACCACTCCCCTCTCGTTGTGGTAGCCGAATGACGCCGAGGCGCGGGTGATGTTGGTTCCGCCCTGCGCGGAGAAGCTATAGTCCTGATATACACCGGTCTGCGAGAGAGCGTCAATCCAGTCCGTGCCCTTGCCCTTTGCTGCGATTTCCTCTTCGGAGAAGTAGAAGTTGCGCGATGGAGTCTCCTTTCCGCTCATGTAGTCGGAGATGTAGTGCGTCATGTTGCAGTACTTGGCGAACTCGGAAGCGTCCATCAGATCGAGGCTGCCCATGATGCGGGACACGCCAGCCGAGGCCTTGAGAGACGCGGTGAAATTCCTTGAGGTCTCACGTTCCGTGGTTATGAGTATGACTCCGTTCGCTCCGCGTGAGCCGTAGAGCGATGTGGAGGAGACGTCCTTGAGAACGGATATGCTCTTGATGTCCGACGGGTTGATTTCATTGAGGTCGGAGACCGCGTCAATCACCCCGTCGACGACGATAAGAGGCGCGTTCCCGGCACTGATGGACCTCGCGCCGCGAATCTGGATGGAAGCCTCGGCTCCGGGTTCTCCGGTCGATGACATCATGTCCATTCCGGCAATTCGGCCCTGAAGGGCGGAGCTGACGGAGGATGCCGGAACATCGGCGAGCGATTTCATGTCAACTACTGAGACCGCGCCCGTGAGGTCGGATTTCTTGGCAGTTCCGTAGGCGATGACCACCACGTCGTCGAGCTTCGCGGCCTCGGACTTGAGCACGACGTCAATCTGCGTCCTGCCGTTCACCGGCTCAAGCAGCGACTCTAAGCCGAGGCAGCTGAACTCGATGAAGCCCTCCGAGGCGACGCTGAGCTCGTATTTTCCGTCAACGTCGGTGGCTGTGCCCTTGGCCTTTGCCTGCTTGTCAATAACATAGACTCCCGGCAGAGGATTGCCGTCGCTGTCCTTCACCGTTCCGCTGACCTTCACGCTCTGGGCGAAGGCCGCAGCGGCTGAGGAAAGGACGAGGAGAGTCAGAATAAGTATCCTTTTCATATATTCTTGTTTCATTGAAAAACATTTATTTTCCTTGAGGGAGTCCTCCTGTCATTCGACGGTCGGTTTGCTTCCGGTGGCGTAGATTTCTCCGGAGCATCCGGCAACCGCCTCCTTTGGAAGAGCGGCTGTGGATGTGCAGCCCTTTATTGCAGGGACAGGAGAGACTTTAAGAACATGACCAACGATGCCTCCGACTGCGCCAATCTGCGCGTGCGTCTTTGCCAATGTGTTGGCCGTGAGGCCGAACGAGCCGCTGTTTGTGCATGAGGAGATTTCCGAAAAAGCCGTTCCGCCGAGTATTCCGCCCACAAGCGAGCAGGGTTTGAGCGTTCCTCCCGCGAGAATCCTTCCAATGTTGGTGCAGCCGTCAATCTTGGCAGGTTTCGCAGAAAGTCCGACAATGATGCCTGCAATACCGCCGACATAGCATTGTCTCGCCCCGGACATTCCTGCAGAAGCACCACTGTCGATGGAACTGCATACATCTATCGTTCCTACATTGGAACAGCCGGTGATTTCACTATAGAACCCGGTTTTCGGCGCGGGGATAATGTAGTTGCAAACAACTTTCTTATTATTGTCAAGCTGATCGGAAACGGGAGCAATTCGTCCGACAATACCGCCGACACAGTATGCGCCCTGAGTCTTCGGATTATTTCCAAAAGTATTCTCCCACAGCGTTATATTGCCCTCATTAACACAATTCTTCAGCGTGACAAAAGTTTCCGTCGTTCCGGCGTATGCAGAAGCGAGAATGCCTCCAACTGCACATTTATAAAGGTCGGAAGAGGCTGTGGCAGCCTTCTTTATGGTTATGTTACCAACATTGCGACAGTCCTCGAATGTACCGAGTTTTGTCGTTTTGTCAGCGAGTGTGACATTAGGACGATAAGCGATACCCCCGCCCATAAACAGATGATTTGCAGTGAACGGCAGATTTATCTCGAAGTCGGCGCTGTTGGTGCAGTCGCGCATCACGCCGCCGTTCGCCTCGACAAGGCCGCAGAAAGTGAAGTTGGCATCGACGGTTGCGGTCAGCGCTGCCCTGTTCTCGCAGTTCTCGACTGTTCCGAGGTTGACTGCGGCAAGAGACGCGCAGGAGTTGGAGCTCTTTTCGGTGCGCAGTCCGCCAAGCCTGAGGTTCTTCACGATGCCTGTCTCCGTAATGCTCTTTATGAGCGGCTTCGTGAGAGAATTGCGGGTGATTGTGTAGCCTCCGCCGTTCAGAACTCCGTCCCAGCTTTGAATCTGGGTGAGTTCGTCGGCGGAAGTGATGTTCGCCACGATTGAGACCTCGCCGCTCTCGGGATCTTTCCACAAAGAATAGTCTCCGGCGTTCACTGCGGCGGCAAAGCTGTTCCAAGACTCAGGGTCGGTGATTATCAGTGCGCCGCTCGGAACGAAGGTCTGCGCGGCCCAGCCGACTATGACTCCGGAGCGCACGGCGGTGTCCCCGCGCATCTCGATAACCATCTTGCGGCCATATTTCTCGGTAATCGTGAGGTTGAACCCTTCGGCATATTCCCCCGCAGGCACACAGAAGTTCAGTTCAACGGCATTGGAGGCTCCAGCCGCTCCGCCAGCGCCGGAACCATCGCCTGAGCCATCAGCCGAGCCGGCATCTGAACCAGCACCCGAACCAGCCGCAAAACCGCCTTCAGGAATGGAGAGAGAGATGTCCTGCCCGGCCTCAACAGCAGTCAGTTCACCAGTCGCAAGATTCAGGCTGAACTTTCCGGCAAGTGGTGTCCCGAGGCTCGTGAGCGTGATGTCGGTAATCTCATATTTCCCGAAATCCACTGGAAACCGCACCACGCCGCAGAGGTTAGTGAGCGTGAAATCCGTGGCATCCGACTGCCCGTAGAGCACGGCGGAACCGTTGCTGAAAGAGCCTGGAATCCATTTCTGGACTGTCTGAAGAGTGATTTCGGCAGAATTGCCGTCCATCGAGCCACAAATCCAGCTCGGATAAACCACGCCGTAAGGGGCGCTGACTCCGGACACACTGAACGTCGCGTCGGTGGTCTTGTCCCCCACCCCGTGGAGAGGCTCTGAGCGCTGCCCGTTCACGGCGATGCGGTCGCCCTCGCACCAATAGACCGGATAGGCCGAACCGTCAGGTTCACCGAGGACGGTCTTGGTTAAAGTCCCGCTGCCGAGGCTGAGGCTGACAGACTTTTCCGGCGCCGGTCCGGGAGCCGGTTCTTCGCTGTTCGCCGGCTTTTCACAGCCGGAAGCAGCCGCAAGAATGGCAGCAACGGCAAGTGTATGCACTGCTGCGGCTGCAAGGACAGATGAAAGTTTGTTTTTCATATTCAATTGATTATCAGTTTATCTGTATTACTGTCTTTATGATTGCGCTCAATTCATATTCTCCATCATCTTATATTCTCCATCATCTTATATTCTTCATCATGGCTCCACATTTATATTCTCCATCACCATCATGACTCCACATTTATATCCTCCATCCACATCATGATTCCGCCGGGGCGTTTTCCTTTCCCCTCATCTCCTCCGCGAAGACGGTCGGCGTCTTTCCGTACATTTCCCTAAAGCACTTGGCGAAGTAGGAGACATTCGAGAATCCGACCGCGTAGCATATCTCCGAAATGTTGTTCCCGTGAGGCTCGCGCAGCATCTCGGCGGCAACGACAAGGCGGAGATTGCGCACATAGTTGTTCGGGGACGTGTCCAGCAGGCGACGGATGCGGCGCACGAGCGTCGAAGGGCTGACGGCCATCTTCTCAGCGATTATCTCATTGGACAACAAGGCATTGGAAAGATTCTCGCGGACTATGCCGTCAAACTCCGCAAGGAAATCCTGGTCCTTCTTCGGCAGTCCCACAATCTGCGAGACGGTGTTGATTTTCTCCCGGAAGACCTCCTCCTCCTTCGAGCGGCGGTAGTCCATCTCCATCTGGCGGCTCTTGCGTTCGACGTTCCACCACACCGCGACAAAAACGCCGGCGGCAATCATGAGCGCGAAGAGGACAATCAGAGCGATGCCCCACGGGGATGCCCAGAACGGCGGACGGATGATTATCTTCAGCGGGACATGAGCCCCGTGCCATTCGGACGACGAGGTCGATGATCGCAGTTCAAGGGTATATGTGCCTGAAGGGACATTGTACCAGAAGGCGGAGCGCGACACGGATATGTCCCTCCACTTGGTGTCATATCCCTTCAGACGGCACTGGAGCCACGACGAGGATGCCGCCGACATATCCGGAACGGAAAAGTCGAAGCCGAATGAATTCTGGTCATGGTCGAGCCTTATGTCGTCTAAAAGGTCAAGGTTGTCATCGGTCGTTACGGCCGCGTCGCCGACATGAAGGCGCGAGATGATGATGTCCGGATGCCCGCCGGTGCGCAGCCTCTTGGGAGAGAAGCTTATGAACCCGTTGTCGGAGCCGAAGCATAGTTCGCCGGATGAGAGCCGCAGGGCGCTGTTGGTGAGCTTGGTGTCAAGAAGCCCCTCGATTTCCGTGTAGAGACGCAGGCCGGAAGTTTCAGGATTGAACTGGACAAGCCCCGAATCGGAGGCGAGCCACAGGCAGCCGCTGCGGTCCTCGACGCAGCGGAAGAACACGTCGGTCGGAAGGGAGGGAAAGTTCGAGCTGTCGCAGGTCGAGAATCTGCCGGTTTCGGGAATATATTCGGAAAAACCGTGGCTGAACCCTATCGCCCAGACACGACCGCCGGCATCGACATGAATGGACGCCACCTTATTGTCCGGAAGCCCGTCGTCATGCGAAAGATGGAGGATTTCTCCGTTCGACGGATTCCAGCGATATATCCCCGATGCGAATGACGAGAGCCACAGATTCCCCTTCGCGTCTTCGTCCATTGAGGTGAGGAACACGCCATCGAATATTCCCATATCCTCGAAACGGTCGTTTTCCCTGTCATATCCTGAAAGTCCGAGGGTCGTTCCGGCATAGATGTCGCCGTTCGATGTCCTGTGCACGAGATAGACCTTGGGGTCGCTGCGGCCGCTCTTTTTCTTGAGCACTCCGTAGGACTTCAAAGACTTGGTCCGCGTGTCAAGTCTGTAGAGGCCGTGCAGCGAGCCGAACCAGAGGTAGTGGCCGTCAATGCACGGGGAGCAGACCGTCGCGGGAATGCCCGGAGTGGTGACGCGCTCCACCTCTGATGTCTCGGGATTCCAGAGAAGCAGCCCGGACTGCTCGGTCGAGACCCAGACCTTGGTTCCCGATTCCTCGGCGAAGCCGCTCACGATGCAGCCCTCAAGCGAGGCTCCGGAAGCCGTGTAGTGCTTGCGGAAGTTGGTCTGCGCGAGTCCGGACCAGTTGACCCCGCCGTCCTTGGTGCCGAGCCACACGCCGCCGCCGTCATCCACGAATGCGCAGGTCACATAGCTTCCCGAAAGGGAGAATCTGTCAGCGGCATCCCGCTCGATTCTCCGCACGCCGGTTCCCATGAGGTCGTATCTCCACACACCGTCTGTCGTCGTGAGCCAGAGCCATCTCTGCCGCTCGAAGAAGCTGTCCAAAAGGACTGTACCCTCAGGAAGGCGGAAAAGACAGCGTATTGAGCCGGACACCGGGTCTATCTCGCTGATTCCTTTCAGTGTGCTCGCAACATAAATCTGCCCGTCAGCCCCCTCATATATGCCTTCAATCTCGTCTCCGACAAACCAGCCCCCGTCCGGGAAAGGCTCAATGACGCCGCTGTCCCTAAGACCCGAAGGAGAGTGGTAGAGAGCGGAATGGTAGCGGGAGAGCCACACGCCGCTGTGCCGGGAGACGAGCATCTTCCGGAATCCGGAGACTCCGAGCGTGTCGTAGCTTATGTGGTGGAGGTGGGAATATTTCGTGTCGTAGGCAAACACGCCCTGGTCGTTCACGAGCATCCAGATCTGTCTGTCGCCGTCGAAGGTGATGAATGTCACCTTGTTGCGGATGGTCTCCCCGCTGTCGGCGGCGCGGGTGAGGGGCTCAAAGCGGTCGAGGACATAGTTGTAGCAGCTCACGCCGTTGTCGGTGCCGACCCAGATGTTCCCGTCGCGGTCCTCGGCGAAGCAGTTGATGTAGTCGGTGGTGAGGCCGAGATCGGCGGCCGTGAAGACGTCGAAGCGCCGTCCGTCATAGCGGTTCAGCCCGTGGTAGGTTCCAATCCAGATGAAGCCCCGCGAGTCCTGCATGATGCGGCTCACCCCGTCGTAGGACAGGCCGCTGCTCGCGGTGGTCAGGTGGGTGAACTTATACTGTCCTGCCCCCCCCTGAGCCGTTTCCGGCAGGGCGAGGAACAGCAGCAACACTGCCACGAGAATTTTCATGAAGGTTTTTATCTTCATCTGTTATTATCAGTCATCAGCATTCTCTAAAGTATTCTCTAGTATTCTAATATTGCATTCCACAAGACCCAGAACTGTCTTCTCGGTTTTCCACTGTCATCTCGATTTTCCTCTGTCATCCCGAACAAAGTGAGATATCTTTGTGCAGCCATCCCCTCCCTCGATAAAGACTCCTCGTTTCACTCGGAATGACAGAAACAATGACAGCGCATCCCACTTGAAGGCCGGACAGGAGTCATTCAAACTCCGGCGTGCTGGTGGTTATTCGGCCGCGGACAGCATTCACCTGAAGTTTCCCTGTCTTTATATCATGCAGTTCATAAAGGGCGAGGAACTCGTCACCTCCAAGCGGACAGACGGCAGGCCAGTTTATTCCGGTCTCCACATCGTCTCCTTCAGGAATCCGAATCTTTGCACGCATCCTTCCCTCGAATTTCGCCGCAGTCATTTCCGACTTAGGGCATATCTGAACCTCCATACGCCGATGTTTTTTCGCGATTTCTTCATTACTATACTTGCTCTCATCCACTGTCTGATAGGCAATTATGAAATAATTGTCAGTCTGTGCTATGTATGGAGCACCATTATATATCGTCGAACTTGCAAGCGAAGTCTCGAACGGGTCAAAGCGATATGGCGACGAAGCATAAACCGTATTCGCCCAATTGTCTGAAATCGGATTATAGACGACCTGCGGATGAAGTTGTTCACCGTCTGCGGCATAATGCTCAATAGCGAGATAAATGTTGTCATTATACAGCATTGCCGTAGGCATACCGTCCCGGCGTGTCTCAGTATAGCACACATCGCGAAGATTGACCCATGTTTCACCGCCGTCCTTTGACTCGATTACCCGTATTTTCTGATACGGAGGATTGCCTGTCGCCATCTCATCCGCAAAATAAATCTGAACGGTTCCGTCCGGAAGTTCAAGAATAAATGGTTCATAACATCCGACAGAAGCCGCAGATGTATGAATGCGCTTGAGTTCACTTCTGCTTACTCCATTATCATCCGAGGTGCAAACTGAGATATGATATGCAGTCTTTAAGGTGCCTGTGCCACTACTTTTGCCGCGCTCATTTACCGCATATATAATTCGTCCCGGCTTATACGGGTTTGATGAACTCAATTGCGCGAACTCGATATTATCCATACGGTATGTCAGGTTATTTTCCGTATATGTAGGAAGAATGGTAGTCATCTTAGTCCAAGTATTGCCATTGTTACTACTGAAACGACACTGACCGGCACTGCCCGATGTATAAGTTGCCATCAGACGGCCGTCATTCAGCCGATGAACACGAACATAAGTGCCTCCACCTGCATCTATCGCCACCGGCGTGTCCCAGACAATCCTGAGCTGCCCCTCCTCTACCTCTTCAAGGTCGGAAGTGGTGTTGTCAAGCGCGGTGAAGGTCAGCTCGGGGGCTTTCAGAATCACGCCCTGCCTCAATTCTACACTTGATGAGGTCTCGGCCTTGAGAAAGACGCCCTTGTCATCCGAGAACTCGATTTGAAAACCTTTTGCAAATGTCAGCGCCGGCATCGCGATGCAGAAATTCGTAAGTCCGGCATTTGTCACGGCTGTTGCCTCAGATGTCTCTGATGCCGTGACAGTTATGTTCTTTTCGCCGGCTCCATTAACGGAACCGGGCACGGGCGCGCCGCTCTCGTCGAAGCTGATGCCGAACTCCCCTGCGACAGCCTCCGAGTCATTCCCGCAGAACACGGCCTTGGTCGCACGTCGTTTGCAGTTTTCAGGATAGGCCACAGTAATCCGCAGATAGGCGGCAAGATGGTGGAAATCAAGCTGTTCTCCGGAACTTTGCACGACCATGATTGCCGCATTCGGGTCAAAACCGGCCTCGGCGGGTGTCTGGGCTGACACGAACTTCACTGAGTTTTCAGACACCCGCGCCGAAGACGGATATATTGCAGTGTAAGGGGCTGCCGGCATTTCGCCTTTCACCGTAAAGTTTGCCTTGTTCTTTCCGGCCTCATCGGCAGTCAGAGCCTCCGAAACGACACCATTTACCGATATGCGGTCACCCTCGGACCAGAGCACCGGATAATGCCCGTCCGCAGTCTTGTCTCCGATAGAGGTTTTTGTAAAGGTCTCCACGGTCGATGCCGTAAAGACAGTCTTGATTTCAGTTTCCGGCTCTGTTCCCGGCTGCTGATTAGGCTGAGGCTCACCGGTGCAGGCTGCGACCGCCATTGCAGCCGTCATCATCGCAAATATTGAGGTTATTCCGTTTTTCATTATTCATCAGTGCTTTTCTTGTGGTACAAATTCTTACGGATGCCACTCCGCGCCGCCGAAATGACATCTTACTCCGTTACAATCTTCCCTTTCCTTATATATATGCTTCCGCTCAGCTGCGTGACGGCGAGAATGGTGTCGTTTCCGAGGTCGCAGAGGGAGTTCCACAGCCCGTTGTCCCGCGTCTGGTCAATGTCGAACGGGCGTATGCGCTCCCTCATTGTCAGGAACTCATGCCCCTTCATCTCGTCAATCCTGCACACGGCCATTTCCATCACGGAATTTTTCGTCGTCGGCTCCAGCGCCCCCTCGGACGACTGGTAGCATATCACGAAATAGTTGTCTGTCTTTATTATATAAGGAGCTCCGGAATAGATGTATGCGCTCTCCATCGAAGTCCGGAACGGATCGAAACGGTTAACCGAAGAGCCATAGACCGGAGTCTTCCAGTTGTCGGAGATTTTCGTGCACACAATCTGCGGATGGAACTTCACGTTCTGCCCGTTCGCCTCAATCGCGACATATATCCAGTCCCCATATATCATCGCCACGGGCATCCCGTCGCGGAATTTCTCGTTGTAGCACACGATGCGGGCCGGCCCCCAGGTGTCGCCGCCGTCCTTTGACTCGATGACGGAGATGTTCTGGTAGGGCAGCCGCCTCTCATAGTAAGGCGTCTCGTCGGCAAAGTAAATCTGCACGGTTCCGTCCGGAAGTTCAAGCACGCACGGCTCATAGCATCCGCGCAGCACGTCCTTGTCCCAGGTCTTGGATTTATAGACGTCGCGGATTCCGCTCCATGTCTTTCCCGCGTCGTCAGAAGTGACGATTGCAATCGTGAACGGAGTACGCGAGCTCCTGTTTTCAAGCGGGCGTATGTTGCCGGCATAGATTATCCGTCCGGGATGATGAGGATTGTTCCCGCTCAGCTGCGCGAATTCGGCGTTTGAAACCATGACCGGAACCGCCGATTCATAGTCGCCGTGAACCATAGCCGGCCGCTGCGCCGACCATCCGGTCCAACCGTCAGGGCTGAACTTGAAGCATCCGTCCCCTCCGCGTGAATAAACTGCCATATACCTTCCGTCGTTCAGGCGATGCACGCGGGCATAACCTCCCTTTGCAAGAAGTTTTGCGTCCTCCCACTCGACGTGAATCTTTCCGAGCGAGGGTTTCTTCGGTAACAGACTTGGGTCAAAAGCCTTGGCAGAGACCGCTGCAAGGCAAAAAATCAAAAAAGAAATGCCTACAAGGCACAACAAACGGTTTTTCATTTCAGTGCATGCAATTTGGTTTGATGCAAAGTTAGGAAAACGACCCTTATTGCGTCAAAAATATTGAAGCAAAGAACGCAAAATTTGAAGCACACGCACTGCATAAGCACTCGCCAGCCCAGAATGCCTTAATGGAAGAAGTCAAACAGGCTACTCGTCCGGATGCGCCGAGAACTTGATGTCGCGAGTAAGAAACCTTCAAAAAAATATGGAAAAAAGACGCTCACGAAAGGTCGCTCCTGAAAGAATTTTTCATACATTTGCCGTGCAAAGGGATTGTGCGGCGAAGAAGCGAGACACAGCCGCCAAGTCCCATAGCAGAAAAGAATGAATGCCGCGGAACAGAAGAGTCCGCAAAGCGAGTTAGGTTATATCGTACCTGACCCGCTTTTTGTTTTTTAACATTCCGCTCTGTCCTACAGGAATTTGCAGGATATGTTGAACCATTTAACATGATGCGATATGCGTTGGCGAATGAATGACGAGACTGTGATTTACTCCCGACAGAACAATTTGTCGGAAAGACTGGCCGAGCTTGAACAGGAGGGTGCGCTGATTTCCCCATGCCAGTTCTTTTATGTAGTAGCTGCACCAAAATACCGCGAGCGTGGGAATGTGCCTCCGCTGCTCTATGTTGACAGGATGATGCAGTTCGCCGGGCGGGAGTACTATGTCGCGCTGATGTCCGCAGTTGACATATACCGGAATATAATCCCATCTGAGAGCGATAGTGGAGCAGCCGACGACGGAGGAGGATACGGGAATGATGGCAGAAGTGGAAACGGAAGCGGAAGTGATGGTAAATGCAAGGGCGACATCGACGATGAAAGCGACAACGGAGGCAAAAATGCCAGAGAAGACGGGGACTTTTCGGTGATGGTCATCGGGGAACGGATGACCCTCGGAAGGAGAAAGAGACGGCCGGTGAAATTCTATGCCAGACAGAACGATGTTTCCTCGGAAATCCTCCGCATCGAAACCGCATTCGGTCCGGTCAATGTCTCGTCTCCTCTGCTCACCGCCCTTGACCTCGTCCAGAAGGAAAGCGAGGTCGGCGGTCTCGCCCGTGTAGCCGAAGCCCTCACCGTCCTTGCCGCCGGGATTGAATTCGGAGCCGACAAAACTGCCATTCTCCAAGAGTTTCCGACGGCGATAATCCAACGCCTCGGCTACCTTCTCGACGCCGTCCAGGCGCATTCCCGCGCGTCCGAGCTCTACCGCATCTGCGCCGACTCCGGCATGACCTTCCGCCCGACGCCACTCAAAGCCAGCTCCGCCGCCGGCATAGGCTTCGAAACCGACCCTCAATGGATGGTGATCGTGAATGCCGTAATCCACATCATGTCTCAATAAAATCGCAGAAGAAAGTGTGAAAATATCACTAAATTTGCCGCACGAACTATGCGGCGGGCAATATTTCATATAGACGTGAACTCCGCGTTCCTCAGCTGGAGCGCGGTCAAACTTATGTCTGAAGGCAGATCCGACATCAGGCTCGTCCCGTCCGTCGTGTCCGGTTCCCCGTCCGACCGCAGGAGCATAATCACAGCGGCCTCGATGCCGGCGAAGAAACTCGGAATCAAGACCGCCCAGCCTGTCAGCATGGCGCTGCGCGCCTGTCCCGGTCTTGTCATAGTCCGCGGCGACTGGACATGGTACAAGAAGTGCTCGGACGGGTTCATGGAGATATGCCGGAGCTACTCTCCGGTGCTTCAGAAGTTTTCTATTGACGAATGCTTCATCGACATGAGTCTCAGGCTCTATAAAAAGGATCCGGTGGAAGTTGCGACCCGGCTCAAGGACGAGATTCACGAGAAGCTCGGATTCACCGTCAATGTCGGCATCGGCTCGAACAAGCTGCTCGCGAAGATGGCCTCCGACTTCGAGAAACCGGACAAGGTTCACACGCTCTGGGAAGAGGAAGTTCCCGCAAAGATGTGGCCGCTTCCGGTCGGGGAACTGCTATGGGTCGGGAAGAAGACGAGGGAGAAACTTGCGGCCTACGGGATTTACACCATAGGAGACCTCGCCGCAAGACCGGAGGCGGCGCTGGCGAAGATTGTGGGAAAGAAATATGCCGGACAGTTGCACGAGAACGCCAACGGACACGACAACGAGCCCGTGGAAACCGACGAGCAGGAGGCCAAGAGCATCAGCGCGGAAAGGACTTTCGCGAAGGACATCACGGAGACGGCGGCTCTCGACCGCGAACTTTTCAAGGTCGCCTGCATCGTCGCCCACAGGATGCGACGCCACAGTTTCAGGGGTTCGGTCATCTCCACATTCGTGAAGCGCAGCGACTTCAGCGTGGCACAGAAGCAATGCAGACTGCCGCAGCCGACCGACGTCACGGCCCTCATTCTCAACGGTGCAAGGAAACTGCTCGCCGAAATCTGGGACGGCCGCACTCCCGTCCGGCAGGTAGGCCTCGGCGTTTCAGACCTCACTCACGACAAGACGGAGCAGATGAGCCTATTTGAAGACCCGCAGATTGAATACTACCGCCGCTGGGACCGCGAATATGACGAAAAACAGGCAAGAAACGAGGATGCCCGCATTCTTGCCTATGAGCGCGCCGAGGGCAACAGTGTCATTGATGAGCCGAAAAATGGAAGAGAATGAATATGAACCCGATTTCGTCGAGACTTCTGAACCAACAGCTTGTATGTCCGCAGTTTAACACGTCTGCGGAAGTCGTATCATGGATGGGCGCGATGCAGGCGCAGGAGTACCGGGCAATGCGGTGGGCGGTGGCTTAGAGGCTTTTGAGAGAGACTTCAACTCTGGACGGATTGTGAGGACTCATCTGCTCCGGTGCACATGGCAGCTGATTTCGTGGGAAGACTATGCATGGATGCGCCCGCTGTGCGCCCCGAAGGCCCTGTTCGCGTTGAAAGGATGGATGACGTCGAACAAGATCTCCATTTCGTCTGAAGAGGAATAGAGAATTTCGGGAATATTCGAGACCGCGATGCGCGAAAAACGCAGCGTCGTAAAGGAGGATTTTGTGAATGAGAAGTTCAGGGGAGAACTCTGCAAACGCGCCGGAAAATGAATCCGGGTTCAAACGCATACGGCGCGCCTTCGAATCACCGGTCTGTTCAGAAGCACGGACATACCCTTATCATTCAGAGGGACATCGAAGACATAGTGATGTCCTTCGGCTCTCGCATCTTTTGATCTGTTGACGGCGTTTCACCGCCATAATAAATGTGCCATACAGTCTTTTCATGTTCATTGCCTTTCGTTGCCCGTGTCATTGTCGCCACATTCCCGGAGTCGTTGAAAGTATATGAAATGTCATAATGTTCCTCTCCTGTCGTCACTGACGAAAGCAGATGTTTTGTCTGAAGACCGACTATTTCATCATTCAGAACAATTGCAGATTCTATCGGAAGCCAATCCTCCGGCTCAATGAACGAGTTCAGGCAGACGCCACAAAATTTGTTCTCTTTGTCGGAATATTTATAATTGACATCAACCTTGTCACCCGTATATGTTGTAGTTGTAAAAGAAACTCTGTCACCACTTTTCCAAACGAAAGTGTCCGTGGAACCAAGCTCTCCCCACGCCACAGAACGAAGATTATCGTCGTCATCAAAAGACAGGGCATATTCATAGCTTTTCAGAGGATAGTCAGGATAGTCAGTCTTGACGTCGACACCGTTCTCCTTCCATGCCAAAGAAACATTTATCACGTCTCCGCACCCTATGTCGTAGTAGCCGTCCCAGTTTTCCACTTCGTCGTCAGGCACAACAGTTATGACTGCCGAAGAAAGTTTTCCGCTGCCGTCTCGGGAAAACACAGTCTCAGCCCAGGTTAAAGTCTCTGATTTTTCAAGAATCCGTGAAAGCCGCCCTTCTGAATCATACTCAAATTCCCAGATATTTGGTCCCCATTCCCACTCCCTGCCATCGGAATAACTCCCGGTGATGCAGGTAATCCTGTTCTCAGCCGCAACATACGGATGTTTCGCGATCCAGACGCCATTCCCTTCATTTCCCGAACCAGGCAGTTTGTCACAGCCCACACAACAAGCGGCGGCAAGCGCCATCGCGCATAAAATCGTCTTTTTCATAGTTTTACAAAATTTTAGGCAAAGATACCCCCCCCCATCCGAAATTTCCAAATTTATTTTGCCTATTTCCAAATTTATTTTGCCTATAGGAAATAAGACTAACCAAAGCCAACTGCCTCGATAAAAATCGGCCAAGTGCCTCGATAATTTTCTTCTAAATTTCTCATTTTCAGAAACAAACATTATTTTTGCATCAGAAAACAAATTCACAAATGAGTGATTACAAAAACAGAATAGCAGACAAGACATTAAGGGACTTGCTGGATGCAATGGGCGCGGTTCTGATTGAGGGTCCAAAATTCTGCGGCAAAACGACCTTGGCAAAACAACAGGCCAACAGCATCCTCCGAATGTCAGATTCAAAGACCAGAGAGCAGAATCTTGCAATGGCCAGAACGAATATTCATTACCTACTGCAAGGCGAAACCCCAAGACTAATTGACGAATGTCAAGTTGCGCCACAATTCTGGGATGCCGTCAGGAACGAGGTAGATGACCGTGATGATGACGGACAATTCATTCTCACCGGATCCGCCGTGCCCCCAACTCCTAAAAAAGAAAGCGAGGAAATATTCCATTCCGGAACAGGAAGAATCGCACGGATGAAACTCAGAACAATGAGCCTTTGGGAGTCCGGAGAATCAACAGGTGACGTAAGTTTGTCCACACTTTTTGAGAACAATGAGGAAAAAGTCGAAGGCACAAGCAATATAGACCTCAAAGAGCTTGCATTCCTCACCTGTCGCGGAGGATGGCCAAAGGCGACATTGAAGAAAAGCCCCCAAGCGGCGCTGCTACAAGCTAAAGAGTACTTCAAAGCCGTCGTAAGTTCCGACATATCACGGGTTGACGATGTAGAAAGAAATGAAGAACTCGCCAAAAGGTTGATGAGATCATACGCCAGGAATCAGGGAAGTCAGGCGACGCTCGGGACCATCTTGGCTGACATCCGGAATAATGAGGAGCAATCATTAACGGAATACACTGTTTACTCGTACATCAATGCCCTAAAAAGAATCTTCGTAATTGAGGACTCATTGGCCTGGAATCCGAACATCCGCAGCAAGACTGCAATCAGGACATCCGACACTCGATATTTCACAGACCCATCCATCGCAACGGCGGCTTTGGGCATCGGTCCAAATGACCTCATGAATGACTTGGAAACATTCGGGGTCCTCTTTGAAACCCTCGCAATCAGAGACCTGCGTATCTATTCAGAGCCTATCGATGGAACAGTTTATCACTACCGCGACAAGAACGGCCTGGAGTGCGACGCTGTAATCCATCTGCAAAATGGCAAATACGGACTCATTGTAATAAAACTCGGAGGCGCGTCAGCAATCGATGAAGGCGCGAAAACACTTGTCGAGCTCGCAGAAAAAATAGACACGGACAAGATGAGCCATCCGTCATTCCTCATGGTACTGACAGGGAACGGGGACTACGCATACAGGCGGCCTGAAGACGGAGTGCTGGTAGTTCCTATCGGGTGCCTGAGGAACTGACCATCCTACTCCTCGCTCAGGGAGTCAATCCAGCGTTGGCGGCGGGCGTCCTGAAGGAGCATCACGAGCTTGAACTGGCCGTCACGTGCGCCCTCGCTGAGGCTGATTTTCTTGAAGAGGTCGTAGGCGTTCTTGCGCAGAACCGTAGCCTTCGGAGCCTTGAGACGGTGAGAGGCACGCTTGGACTCATACTCTATGTTCATCTTCTGCAAATGCTTGTCGACAATTTCCGTGAACTGGTCGGCCTTGACCTGACGTATGCGACGATCATCGAACTCGTAATAGAAATCATATTGGGACTCCTCAGGATCGGCAAATCCGATGAAGAAATTGACCTTCCAGCCGGTTTCCTTCTCGGTCAGACGCACTGCCTCGATGAACTGCTTCTCGTAGAGTTTCTCGCCGGTGATGCTCACTATCCCGTTGACTTTCTGCACCATATGTATCTTAGGGGTCTTGTGATACCAGCCGCCTACCTCGACGAGGTCGTTCATATTGTAGCGGTAAAGTCCCGAGAGCGTGGTGACATAGACGCAGTAGCGATGCCCTTGTTTCAGTTCGTGCAGACGGTAAAAGCGGGGGTCCGGGTTCTCAAGGTCGCATTCCTCGACGAACTCGTAGTAGTGGTAGTGCGGGAAGAGCGTGGAGTCGATGCCTTCGTCAAGGACAAGTCCGAAACGGCACTCGGAAGCGAAATATCCGAGTTCCTGATAACAGCAGCAGGACGGGAGCTGCTCCGCGACCTTTGCGGAAGCGATTGCAGTGTTGCCGCATTTCCATGAAGAGAGGAACTGAAGCTCAGGCCACCAGTCCTTAATCTGAGGCACAGGATGCCCCGCCTTTACGCGACGCAGGAACTCCGCCCTCTCATGGTCGGGAATCATCACGGGAGCAAGAGCCGCGCGGATTTCATCGGAAACATCGAACTTCGCGGACAGCGTCCCTTTCTCTATGTCAGTGATGTAATCGTCAAAATATTCCTCCGCATTGTGCACCAGTTCGAGAATTGTCGATGGGTTAGGCGCGACGATATATGTGACGCTGTGGGCTATCGCGAGCCTCATCATCGTGTAGTACCGCGCCGTATAGTCCTTTATGTCATAGACTTCCGACGGTGTGACGAACCGCTCGCGTATGAACCCCGGCAATTCCTTGGCGGTAACGCCTGAAACCGAACCGAAAATGGTCCCGTCCTCGGCATACCCTTCCACGACCTTCGCCACCGACACAACAAGCCCTCCTGTCAGGAACTTCGGGCGAAGCCGGGCGAAATTGTCGAGCCAGACATACGACATCTTGGAATAGACATCCTCCATATATGTCTCGGAAATCGGAATCCACTTAGGCTGCGACGTGGTGCCGGAAGTGGTGGCATACATCAGCGGCTTTCCCGGAATAAGCACATCCCTCTCCCCTTTTTTCTGACGCTCGACATAAGGGCGGAACGCCTCATACTCGGCCGCAGGAACACATTTTTCATACATTCTGAAAAGCTGCTCCGAAGTCCTCGCCTTCAGGATTGAGCGGAAATGATGCTCTCTCCCGTAGGCGGTGTTCCTTGCCTTCCATAGAATCCTTCTGAGTGTTCTTGCACTTGCATGCTTGGGGTCGCGGGAGGCCGAACTCAAGGCCATCCGTGGAAAAAAGGAAAGAACCCGCAACCCGAAATTTATCAGTTGATATGGTACAGTCATAATCACGCGTCACTAAGAAACTATCGACATCCGAATTTTTAGGGTGGGCAGTTTCTGAAAAAACCACGCAAAGTTAGCAAACTTTAGCGAATATAAAGAATCAGGCCTCGTTACCCCCCGAACCGTTGCCCTGAGCGTCGGCGGAGGCGTTCCGAGCGTCGGCGGAGACGATGCCCTTGCCATTCTCCGAAGAGGCCGCAGAAGCAGCGCCGTCACGGTACTTGAAGCGCCGTATCTTCTGTGTCGCGGTCTTCTCGAACGGTTCCTTGACAACCTCCACGCCCGCCACTTTAGACGAACGGTTAACCTTCTTGTTCACATAGTTCATGATTGCCTGCTTACGGGCCTCAAGCTTCTCGAAGAACTGATCCTCGCTCTCCTGATTCCAGTCAAGGACATTGCTGTTGAGCTGCACCAGAGCCACAAGCTTGCCGTCACGCTCAACCACAAGCGACTCGTCCACCCCGTCTATGTCGTTGATGACCTTCTCGATTTCCTCCGGATATATGTTTTCGCCGGAAGGCCCCAGAATCATATTGTTCAGACGTCCCTTTATGCTGTAGCGCCCCTTTTCATCGACCGAGGCAAGGTCGTTGGTCCGAAACCATCCGTCCTCCGTGAACGCGGCCTTCGTCCTCTCCGGATCCCTGTAGTACCCGAGCATCACATTGTCGCCCTTCACGACGATTTCGCCCTCTCCGGTCTCCGGATTCACATTTATCAGCTTCACTTCCACCCCGTATGCAGCCCCTCCTGTGGTGCCGACATGAGTCTGTTTCACTCCGGCAGTGCAGATGAGCGGCGCACACTCGGTCATTCCGTAGCCTATAGCATAGTTGAAATGGGCCTTCTTGAGGAACTTCTCAACGGCCGGGTTCAGCTTCGCTCCGCCTATTCCGAAAAACCTGATGCGTCCCCCGAAAGTCTTCTTCAGGCGCAGACCGACAAACCAGTACAGGAGACAGGCCATCTTTCTGTGCATCCATTTAAGCACACGGCTCTTCTGAATGGTCGGAAGGATGCTCGCCTTATACATCTTCTCTATAATCAGAGGCACGGAAAGCATGATTGTCGGCCGTACCTTCTTCAGCGCGGCGAGCAGCACCGTGGCCGTGGGCGGTTTCGGAAGATAGACAACCTTGGCGCCGACGAACATCGGGTAGAGCATGCCTATGCTCATCTCATAGGTGTGCGGCATCGGGAGTATGGACAGCCAGATATCCTTCTCGTCGGTCTTGTGTGCATGATAGGAGATAACTATGTTTGTGCAGAGATTCCTATGACTCAGCATCACTCCCTTTGCGCTTCCTGTAGTGCCCGAGGTGTAGATTATCGTCGCCAGGTCATCCGGCTGCGGGGCAATCGTGCGTCCGTCGCAGGTGAATGCGTCGTCGTCCCGGCTTATGACCGCAAAGGTCTCAATGTCAATGACAAGGGTCAGCTTCTTAATCAGTTCGGGCTTGATTTTGGGAAGATATTTCTTCGACACATATATAGCCCTGCATCCCGAATGCTCAAGTATGTTGGTAACCTCATTCTCCGACGAATCGGGAAGGATCGGCACGGCAACCCTCCCGAAGGCCACTGCCGAAAAGAATGCTACCGTCCAGTTCGGAGTGTTCTGCGACAGGATTGCGACGCGCTCCCCCGCCCCGATGCCGTACTGGGAGAGCTTTCTCGACAGTTCATCGCAGCGATGCTTGAACGAGCCGTATGTGTATTTCAAATCAGTCCCGAGCATCTCCGACATCTGCCGGTTCTCATAGAACGTCGTGGAATAATCGTATAACTTCGCCAGAGTATCGACATATTTCTCTCTGAACCCCGTAAGCTTCCTATATAACTTCATCATCCTTCAAATAAAATTTCCATGCAAACGGCATGATTAAAGGAAAATCTATGCCAAGCCGCTGCAAAGATACAACATTTTATTTTGTGCCCCCCGGAAGACAATTCCACGCCGCCCGCCTGAATGCCACAAAACAAAAAGCCCGGACAAGCTTCCCGCGAAGGAAACCGTCCGGGCCAGAAGATTCATGCTGAAGCCCCGCTACAGCAACCTGTAGCTCCGCGAAATAAAGTCTGCAAGCCCCTTACCCTTGAGCAGCCCGTTCGCGAGCAGAGCAAGGTCTGTAATCTGACGGGCCTTCTCACCGCGTGCCGCCTTTGCCTCATCCGTAGAAGCGTCCGCACTGCGGAGAGCCTCGACCAGAGGATTCTCAAGGTTGACCGTCAGGTTGTAGGACTCAGGCATAGAGCCGTAGAAGTTCAGTCCGCCCCCGAGCTTGGACATCTCTCGGTAACGTCTCATAAATTCCGACTGGGTTATGAGCACCGGAGCCGCGTCCCTGCCGAGGTTGTCAGCCTCGATGTTCCACTCCATCTCTGTCGGGAGACCGGCCTTGAAGATCTCGTCCAGCGCCTTCTTTTCGTCCTCGGAAAGCTCCGGCTTCTTCCTGTCCTCCTTGACAATGAGCCTGTCAACGCTGTCGGAATCCACACGAGCGAACTTCACGTTCTCAAGCTTGGTCTCCAGCATGTTCACAAAATAGGAATCAAGATGGCAGTCAAGCAGCAGCACATCGTAGCCCTTGTTTTTCGCGGCATCGATGTAGGAGTACTGCGCCTGAGGATCCGTCGCGTACAGAATGACAAGCGTCTTGTCCTTGTCGGTCTGCTCCGCCTTGATTGCCTTGCGATAGTCCTCGATGCTGAAATATTTTCCGTCCGTGTTCTTGAGCAGGCAGAACTTGAGCGCCCGCTCACAGAACTTCTCATCCGAAATCATTCCGTACTCGATGAAAATCTTCACATTGTCCCATTTCTCCTCAAAAGACTGCCTCTCCTTCTTGAAAATCTCCTCAAGCCGGTCCGCAACCTTCTTGGTGATGTAGCCGGAAATCTTCTTGACGTTAGCATCCGACTGAAGATAACTCCTAGAAACGTTCAGGGGAATATCCGGAGAGTCAATAACTCCATGCAGAAGAGTCAGGTAATCAGGCACGATGGCCTCCACAGAATCCGTTACAAACATCTGGTTGCAGTAGAGCTGAATCTTATTACGGGAAATCTCCATCTGATCCTTAATCTTGGGGAAATAGAGAATACCCGTGAGATTGAACGGGAAATCAACGTTCAGATGAATGTGGAACAAAGGATCATCAGCCATAGGGTATAGGGCATGGTAGAACTTATTGTAGTCCTCATCCGTCAGTTCGGAAGGCTTGCGAGTCCATATCGGCTCCACAGTATTGATAACATTGTCCTCGTCGGTATCGACATACTTTCCGTCCTTCCATTCCTGCTTCTTTCCGAAAACCACAGGAACCGGCATGAACTTGCAGTACTTCTCAAGCAGAGCCTTAACTCTGGCCTTGGTGGCGAACTCTGCCTCATCCTTTGATATGTAGAGAGTTACAACCGTACCGCGCTCCGTCTTGTCACAATCCCCCATAGTATATTCAGGAGAGCCGTCGCAGACCCACCGCACGGCCTTCGCGCCTTCCTTCCAGCTAAGAGTCTCAATCCGCACCTTGTCGGCGACCATAAATGCAGAGTAGAAACCAAGTCCGAAATGACCGATTATGCTGCCGATCTGATCCTTATACTTCTCCAGGAACTCACCTGCCGAAGAGAATGCAATCTGGTTGATGTATTTGTCAACCTCCTCCTCAGTCATGCCAATACCATTGTCGATAATCTTCAGAGTCTTCTCATTCTCATCAAGTTCGATATGTACCTTCAAATCACCGAGTTCTTCCTTATACTCGCCCGAAGCGGCAAGAGCCTTCATCTTCTGCGTCGCATCGACCGCATTCGCGACCAGTTCACGCAGGAATATCTCATGATCCGAATAAAGGAATTTCTTGATTACCGGAAATATGTTTTCCGTCGTCACACCTATTTTTCCGTTTGCCATAATATTTTTAATATTTAAATTTACATATAATAACACGACTCCGCTGTTCAAACTCGATACCAATAGAAGACGACCGACATTTTGTCAGTCATCTGTCATGCAGGAGAGGGTGCTGCAAAAAAAATAAGTCAGCCCCGTTTCACAACGGGGACTGACCTTCCTTAAAAATAAACGTTGTATGTATGTTAAGCAGTATGTATGCTCTTACTTATAGAGGAATCGCTTAATGCTCATCTTCGGCGTCTTCTCGAACGGTTCCTCGACAATCTCAACCTTGGAAATCTGGCTGTATGACGGAAGCGCCTTGTTGAGAATTACCTGCATATCATGCATCTTCTCTGATACTGCCTCGCCGTCAAGTCCATCAGCCTCAATCTGTTTCTTATCAAGATAGACAAGTGCCACAAGTTTCAACGCTCTGTCAACGACCACGGATTCCACAACATAAGGCTGATTATTCACCAATGCCTCAATCTCCTCCGGGTAGATGTTCTGCCCGTTCGAGGAAAGAATCATATTCTTGCTGCGTCCGCGTATGAATATGTTCCCGTCAGCATCAATCACTCCGAGGTCACCGGTATTAAGCCATCCGTCCTCGGTGAATGCAGCCTTAGTAGCCTCATCATTCTTATAGTAACCGCTCATTATGCTCGTTCCGCGGGCCTGAATCTGTCCCACGACATGCTGCGGATCCTCGGAATCGACGCGAACCTCTGCTCTATCAACAACCTTGCCACACGAGCGGAGAACGAAGCGCCGGCAGTCCTCATAGGCGAGAAGCGGAGCGGCTTCGGTCATTCCGTAGCCGATGGTGAACGGGAGACCTATCTTCCTGAACCACTGCTCGATGTCAGGATTAAGGGCTGCGCCGCCCATGATTATCATACGGACCTTACCGCCGAAGGCATCTAACAATTTCCCACGGATTTTCTTATAAATCAAGCTGTTGAGTCCCGGAATCCTGAGGGCGAACCTAACCGCCGGCTTTGAAAGCACAGGAAGCACCGCAGACTTGAAAATCTTCTCCATCACGAGGGGAACGGTAATCACCAGGTAAGGATGAACCTCCTTCATCGCGCCGAGCAGAAGAGCCGGCGTAGGAGTCTTGCCGAGATAGTAAATCGTCGAGCCGCCGCAAAGCGGATAAAGCAGCTCGAACATCATCCCATACATATGCGCCATAGGCAGCATCGACACGATCTTGTCGCCCGGATGGGAAGGAATGTGCTCCTGTCCGAATTCGACATTGGCACTGAGACATTCGTAGCGGAGCATAACGCCCTTCGGAGCGCTCGTCGTTCCGGAGGTGTAGTTTATGATTGCAAGATCCTTGTCGTTGTCCGTCGGGTAGTTCACGTTCTCGCGGGTAAACCCGAGCGGATATTTTTTCTCGAACGCCGCCTGAAGGTCATCCATCGCGGCCTTGACTTTTTCGTCAGTGCAATAAAGCAGAGTGAAGTCATCAACTGAAAAAACTGCCTTGATTCTCGGCATCGCATCCTTATCTAGCTTCTGCCAAATGTCATTGTTAGTGAAGAGAATCACGCTCTCGGAATGATCGACGAGAGAATTGATGCTGTCCGGAGTGAAATCCGCAAGAATCGGAACGGCCACGGCCTCGTAAGTGTTGATGGCAAGGAATGAAATTCCCCATTTCGCGGAGTTCTTGGCGCAGAGAGCAATCTTGTCACCCTTTTTCACGCCGCCTTCTTCAAAACATATATGAAATTTCGCGATGAGCGTGGCCACCTGCTGAAAGGTGAACTCGTCCCCTTTATAATTACATAGAGCGGGAGATTCCCAGTTTGAACGGATAGCCTCTGTGAGCCTCGTGAAATAATGCATCATCGGTCTGTTAATCATAACTCAAAATTTTTTGAAATTTCCATATGCTTGAAACGACGCAAAATTAGAAAGAAAAGACATTATGAACCGCAGTTTTTCCTATATTTGTGGCGAAAGTTCATATTTTTTGTGGTAAAATTTTGAATATGATGAGAAAAAAGCCGATAGTGGCGCTCGTCTATGACTTTGACGGGACGCTTTCTCCTGGCAATATGCAGGAGTTCGGATTCATTCAGACCATCGGAAAGAACCCGAAGGAGTTCTGGACCGAGAGCGATGACATTGCCATCGAGCAGGACGCGAGCAATATACTCAGTTATATGAAGCTCATGTTCGACGAGGCCCGCAGGCTTGGGATTCGCCTCACCCGAAAGGATTTCAGACGATTCGGGAAAAAAATCGAGCTTTTCGACGGAGTGAGGGAGTGGTTCGCGACGGTGAATGAATACGGGAAGAAGCATGGGGTCATCGTCGAGCATTACATAAACTCCTCCGGACTCGCCGAGATGATCGAGGGAACTCCGATTGCCCACGAATTCAAGCGGATATTCGCCTGCTCATACATCTACGACAAGGACGGCGTGGCGATATGGCCCGGCGTGGCAGTCGATTACACGGCAAAAACCCAGTTCCTGTTCAAGATAAACAAGGGAATACTCAGCATCCGGGACAATAAAAAGGTGAATGAGAGCCAGATGGAGGACAAGAAACGGATTCCTTTCCCGCACATGATTTATTTCGGCGACGGAGAGACTGACGTGCCGTGCATGAAGATAGTCAAGATGTTCGGAGGGCACTCAATCGGAGTCTATAACCCGGCCATACCGCAGAAAATCCGGACTGCCCGCAAGCTGCTCAAGCAGGGGCGCGTCAATTTCATCACCCCGGCACGATACACCCCTGACAGCCGAACCTATGAACTTGTCTGCTCTATAATCGACAAGATACGCGCCGACTATCACCTGCAAATTTTGGCAAAAAGCGAATAAGAAGCTGTTTTAATTTTTTGTTCAGTTATTTTGAGATGTATTTTTGAGTCAGATTTTTTCGTTTTGAGAGGAGTTTAGCGGTGCTAAATGACGAACAAAATGGGAAAATATGACCAAAAAGACACCAAAAGAACGAACACATAAAAATAAATGTGAGAAAAATTAAAACAGCTTCTAAAAGGCGGATTGCGGCGTTGCTCGTCTTGGTGAAATCCTCACAACCATCAGGTTGCTGCGGTTTCCCCTTCGCCGAGCGCCTTGCACTCCATCCTTTTCTTCATCTTTCTGCCTCTCAGCTGTTCAACTATGAAACGTGAAAAAAATTAACCTGCATCAGATTTGTCTTTGATTTTCGAGTATAGATTTCTTTTGGAAGAAGGAGTGTACTGGATGTACACGACTGATGAGAAAAGAAATATAGACCGAAAAGAATGAAAAAGATGATGCAGGTTATTTTTTGAAGGTTTCTATATAAAAATCCCGGGATTTGAAATGAATCAAATTCCGGGATAATTTTGTAACCGCCTTTTAGGTGCCCCGTATTAGAGGGCAATCACAATAGAACGTGAGAGCGGTGCGTCCGCAGACTTAGCCTTGACAACCTCGGACTTTGCGACGATGCGGGAAGGAGCGATGTTGTACTTGTTCACGAGCAGATCCTGAACATACTTCACACGCTTCTCAGCAAGCTTCTTGTTCCGTGAAGCCGAACCGGTGTTCTTGTCCGCCGTTCCGGTGATTACGATCGTTCTGCCCTCATCGACATTGGCGATGACGGTCTTCACATAGTAGTCGAGGTGGATACGCTCCTTGACAGGAAGCTCGGTCTCACCTATGTTGAAGTACATGACAGCCGGTGAGACATCCGTAAGGACAGCCTTCTTCTCTGCGGCAGCCTTCCTTGCAGCCTCGGCGTCAGCCTTTGCCTTTGCGAGTTCCTCGTCCTTGGCAGCAAGAGCCTTGTCCTTGGCAGCCGCGTCAGCCTTTGCCTTGTCAAGGGCGCTGTTCGCGTCGTTGAGAGCGTCGTTGGCATCCTTCCACTGCTTAGGCGTAACGCCTGCGGAACGCTTCCATGCGGCAGTCTTGCCGAGGTTTACGTTAAGGCCGGCGGCAACTGAAATCTCGCCGGAAACTCCGCCGGGAAGAGAAAGAGCACGTCCGTTGTAGAGGAGACCGCGAACATCAAGCGTGATGTCAAGCCTCTTGCAGACCTTGAAGGAATTGTAGAGGCCGGCGCCGGCGGCAATCTCCCTGCCAAACTTCAACTTGCTGTCAGCATTGTTGCGGTTACCCGTAAGAAGAAGGCCTGCATGAAGATAAGGAACACAATTATACACGCGAGACTCCCTGTAGCCCCAGAACTCGTTGGAGATGTTCCACATAAAGTCGCCGTGAATGTAGCCGAAAGCCATGCGGTTCACATACTTCCCGTCCTTCTCGGTGTGGAAGAGCGGCTGATATTCCCCGTCGGCAGCGCCTCGGGCACTGATGCCCTGAAAACCGAGCCTGACGCCATAGCAAGGAGTGAAATACTTGGAAATGTTGAGTTCAACATTTCCGCCCACGCCCGGAGTCACGACGCCGTCACCGATGAGATTCACGCCGCCGGCAACGCCGACTCCCCAGTTGTCCCAAAAACCGTTGGTTTCATAAGGCCCGCGGACAATCTTGCCGTTGGCATCCCTGTTACCGTCCTCCTGCGCGAATGCAGCGACAGAAAGCGAAAGGACAGTCAAAATAGCAAAAAATCTTTTCATAATATTAAATGTTTTAAATTATTTGTTCAATGCTGTTGCAACATCCACCGCGCAGGCCACCGTACAGCCTACCATTGGGTTGTTGCCGATTCCAAGGAAGCCCATCATCTCGACATGAGCCGGAACGGATGAAGATCCGGCGAACTGCGCGTCGGAGTGCATACGCCCCATAGTGTCGGTCATTCCGTATGAAGCCGGGCCGGCAGCCATATTGTCCGGGTGAAGGGTACGGCCTGTGCCGCCGCCGGACGCCACTGAGAAATACGGCTTGCCTGCGAGGATGCGCTCCTTCTTATACGTTCCTGCGACAGGATGCTGGAAACGTGTAGGGTTTGTGGAGTTTCCGGTGATGGATACATCAACTCCCTCATGCCACATGATGGCAACGCCCTCGCGCACATCATCGGCTCCGTAGCACTTCACCTTTGCACGCGGACCGTCGCTGTAGGCGATTTCGCGGACAATCTCAAGCTTGCCTGTGAAATAGTCGAACTTGGTCTGAACATATGTGAAGCCGTTGATGCGGGAGATAATCTGAGCGGCGTCCTTCCCGAGACCGTTGAGGATGCAGCGGAGAGGCTCCTTACGGACCTTGTCCGCCTTTGCCGCAATCTTGATGGCGCCCTCCGCAGCCGCGAATGACTCGTGTCCGGCGAGGAACGCGAAGCACTTTGTCTCCTCGCGGAGAAGCATGGCGGCGAGGTTGCCGTGTCCGAGACCCACCTTGCGGTCATCGGCAACGGAACCGGGGATGCAGAATGACTGGAGACCCAGACCGATTGCCTCGGCAGCCTCCGCGGCGTTTTTGCAGCCTTTCTTGAGAGCGATTGCGGAGCCGACAACATAAGCCCACTTCGCGTTCTCGAAGCAGATTGGCTGTGTGTCTTCGCAGGTCTTGTAAGGATCGAGACCATACCTGTCGCAGATTGCGTTGGCCTCTTCAATATCCTTGATGCCGTTTTCGTTGAGGACAGCGAGTATCTGCTTGATACGACGATCCTGGCTTTCGAACTTAACTTCTCTTATCATTGTCTTACCTCCTTATTCTTTACGTGGATCAACATATTTGACTGCACCGGCCTCCTTGGTGAAGCGCCCGTAAGACCCCGTCACCTGCTTGAGAGCCTCGTTTGCATCAACTCCCTTCTTCACGAGATCCATAAACTTGCCCATGTGGACAAACTCATATCCGCAAATCTGGTCGTCCTTGTCGAGCGCGATGGTCTTGATGTAGCCCTCGGCCATCTCAAGGTAGCGGGGACCCTTGGCAAGCGTGCCGTAGAGCGTGCCCACCTGACTGCGGAGTCCCTTTCCAAGGTCCTCAAGTCCGGCGCCGATCATGAGGCCGCCCTCGGAGAAGGCAGACTGCGTACGTCCATAGACAATCTGGAGGAAGAGCTCGCGCATCGCCGTGTTAATCGCGTCGCAGACGAGGTCGGTGTTGAGCGCCTCAAGAATGGTCTTGCCCGGAAGAATCTCGGCCGCCATGGCTGCGGAGTGGGTCATTCCGGAGCATCCTACGGTCTCGATGAGAGCCTCCTGGATGACGCCGTCCTTCACGTTGAGCGTAAGCTTGCAGGCACCCTGCTGCGGAGCGCACCAGCCGACGCCGTGAGTAAGGCCCGAAATGTCGGTAACTTCTTTAGCTTTTACCCATTTTCCCTCTTCAGGGATTGGAGCGGGACCGTGGTTCGGACCCTTCGCAACGCAGCACATCTGCTGCACTTCATGTGAATAAATCATAAAATTATTCTTATAATTGTTTAGCTTTTAAGACTTTACATACCGTCCAACTCAACAACAAGCGGAACAAACCCTCTTAACACGGCAAAGATAGAAAATATTTTTTAATTTCAGAAATATGCATGAAATTTGCGGCATATACGAAAATAAATTTTTGAGGATTGAGATGAACAAGTTCAGGATTGTTTCGGAATACAAGCCTTCGGGAGACCAGCCGGGGGCGATTGACGGTATATGCAGGGCTCTGAATCAGGGCGTGGATGCGGTGACTCTGCTCGGCGTGACAGGGTCGGGAAAGACGTTCACGATGGCTAACGTGATAGAAAGACTCCAGCGTCCGGCGCTGATTCTCAGCCACAACAAGACCCTCGCGGCCCAGCTCTACGGCGAGTTCAAGTCGTTCTTTCCGAACAACGCCGTCGAGTATTTCGTTTCCTACTACGACTACTACCAGCCGGAGGCATACATCCCGACGACCGACACCTATATAGAAAAGGACCTGAGCATCAACGACGAAATCGAGAAACTCCGCCTGAGCGCGGCGTCCGCCCTGATGTCGGGACGACGGGACGTGATTGTGATTTCCAGCGTTTCCTGCCTCTACGGCATCGGCAACCCGGAGGACTTTCATTCTCAGACGGTTGTGGTGAAGCGCGGTGAGCAGAGAAGCCTAACGAGGCTGCTCTATCAGCTTGTGGATGCGCTTTATTCGAGGACGGAGACAGACTTCAAGAGGGGAACTTTCAGGGTGCGGGGAGACACGGTGGATGTCTGCATCGGCTATGGGGAGGACGCGGTGCGCATCGAGTTTTTCGGCGACGAGGTCGACAGGCTCACTGTCATAGACCCGGTGTCGGGGGCCACGGTTCAGGACATCGACGAGATCTCGATATATCCGGCAAACAATTTCGTGACGACGAAGGAGCGCTCCGCGAAGGCCGTGAGCATGATTCAGGACGACCTGAAGCAGAGATACGAACAGCTGCTGGAATACGGCAAGGGAATGGAGGCCAAGCGGCTGAAACAGAGGGTGGAATATGACCTTGAGATGATTAAGGAGATGGGCTATTGCCCCGGCATCGAGAATTATTCGCGCTATTTCGATGGCCGCAAGGAGGGTATGCGCCCGTTCTGCCTCATGGACTATTTCCCGAAGGATTTCATCACCTTCATCGACGAGAGCCATGTAACGATTCCGCAGATTCGCGCGATGTACGGAGGCGACCATTCGAGGAAGGAGGTGCTGATTGACTACGGATTCCGCCTCCCGGCCGCTGCCGACAACCGCCCGCTGAAGTTCGAGGAGTTCGAGGCATTGGCCGGTCAGAAGGTCTTTGTGAGCGCGACTCCGGCCGAGTATGAGCTTGAGAAGTCGGAAGGTCTTGTGGTAGAACAGGTTGTGCGCCCGACTGGGCTGCTTGACCCGCCTATTGAGGTGCGCCCGACGGAGAACCAGGTGGATGACCTGCTTGAGGAAATAAGGGTCCGCGCCGAGGCAGACGAGAGGGTGCTCGTGACGACGCTCACCAAGAGGATGGCGGAGGAGCTTGAAAAGTATTTCACGAATATGGGCGTGCGCTGCCGCTACATCCACTCGGACGTGGACACGATGGAGCGCGTGGAAATCATCGAGGATTTCAAGAACGGCCTGTTCGACGTGCTCGTGGGCGTGAACCTGCTGAGAGAAGGGCTTGACATCCCGACTGTTTCGCTCGTGGCCATTCTTGACGCGGACAAGGAGGGGTTCCTGCGCTCCGGAAGGGCGCTGACCCAGACCGCCGGCAGGGCCGCGAGGAATGTGAACGGTCTGGTGATCATGTATGCCGACACCATAACGAAGTCGATGCAGGAGACGATTTACGAGACCGATCGCCGGCGCACGAAGCAGATGGAGTACAACAAGCTGCACGGGATTGTGCCTAAGCAGGTGGCGGTGAAGAGCAATGCTCTCGCCAATGTGTATGGCGGGGAGAAGGCTGGTCGTGCGGGGGCATTCGGAGGTGCGGCCGGTTTCGGAGCCGCTGGGCGCGGGGTGTCCGGAGTAGCCGCAGCTGGTGGGCGCATAGCCGGAGCCGGCGGACGAAGTGCTGCGGATGCGGCAGGCACGGTCTCCGGTAATGTCGGACACGGGCGCGTCAGTGCGGCGAACTCCTACGACGACCCGCAGTACATCCCGAGCCCGTCGGACCTCGGCAAGGGAAGGATTACGGTAGGCTTCGGTCACGACGCCGTCCGCGAATCCAACAGTGCCTACGTTGACGGCTACATCCAGGCGGATCTTGCCGCCGTCCTTCAGGACCCCGTCATCCGTTCGATGTCACGCTCCCAGGTGGAGAAGGCTGCGGAGACCGCCAAGGCGAACATGAAGAAGGCTTCGGCCGAGCTGGACTTTCAGGCGGCGGCGAGGTTCCGGGACGAGATGTGGGCACTGCAACAGTACCTCAAAGTCTGGAGGGACAGAGACGCATAAGGACGCATCTGCGGCATTGGATGTCTTGTCAAAATCCTCACAGCCGCCAAGGCTGCTGCGGTTTTGACTTCAACATCCGCCTTGCATCTGCAACCCTTCTTCCGCTCCGTCCGCCTCGCGGCTTCTTCTTGTTGCTTCCGCAAACTATGCCCGTCTCGCTGTTTGTTTCAGCGTTTGAGAGAGAAAAAAATGACAAAAATATGTGGTCAAAGTCGAGAAAAAGTGACAAAAATGGCTTGGCAATTTGCAGAAAAAGTCATATAGGATAATAAAAAGGAATCATTTGGGCGGCTGTCTTTTTGAGAATTATTCTTAACTTTGCAACGGCGGTAAATTTTACGGCCGTAAAAAGCAAGTAAAGTATGAAATTCTTTGACAGGAAAGAACAGATTGCGGAACTTCTGGAAATGAAGGCACGCTCCTATGAGAACCACTCGATGCTGACTGTCGTAACAGGAAGAAGACGAATCGGGAAGACAACACTCATCGGCAAGGCTATGGGTGACGAATGCTATGTCTATTTTTTTGTGGGGAAAAAGAACGAAGCCGTATTATGCGCGGAATTTGCAGCGGAGATGCGCCGGAAACTCGGAATTTTCGTACCGGAAGGCATCAGAATGTTCAAAGACATATTTTCCATGCTGATGCAGGAAGGAATGAGACACAAATGTACCGTCGTCATTGACGAGTTTCAGAATTTCGGCGATGTCAATCCTTCAATATTCTCTGACATCCAGAACATTTGGGACCAATTTCGTCTGAATACTCACATTCACCTGATTGTCAGCGGTTCCATATATTCACTCATGACAAAACTCTTCAAGGACAAGAAAGAGCCGCTGTACGGCAGGGATGACAAGACAATCAAACTGCTTCCGTTCGCGCCGTCCGTTCTGAAAGAAATAATGGCAGAATATGCTCCCGGCCACACGAATGACGACCTTCTGGCACTATACACCTACACCGGAGGGGTTCCAAAATACATCGAGCTCCTCGTTGATTCCGGTGCCCTGTCCAAGGAAAAGATGATAGGCTCTATATGCCGGGCGGACTCCCCTTTCATCGAAGAAGGCAGAAAGCTTCTCATCCAGGAGTTCGGGCGAAAATACGGGACATACTTTTCCATTCTGGAAGCCATAGCGGAAGGACACAACACTCAGGCGGCCATAGCGTCATACCTCGGGGCAAAAAGCATTGGCGGACAGCTGACTAAACTTGAGGAAACCTACAACCTCATCGAAAAGAAGCGGCCGATATGGGCGGGGGAAAAGACTCAGACCGTACGCTTCGAAATCAGCGACATATTCCTCCGCTTCTGGTTCCGCTACATAGAGAAGAACGAAATGATGATTGAAATCGGACAGTTCCCTCTTCTTAAAGAAATGATGAACAGCGACTACACCACCTACACGGGAGACACC
>ERZ808240.911-NODE-911-length-37686-cov-4.716218_pt1 | contig 37686 bp, 31 predicted proteins | sample MGYA00521084_ERZ808240 | MGnify/ENA primary metagenome ERZ808240 (study PRJEB31516, sample SAMN03275571) | gut metagenome | biome: mammalia-associated habitat; material: feces | host: Papio cynocephalus | place: Kenya | collected 2012-08-06 ... | reverse complement strand
TACAATCGGTGTTCTCTTAAAAGCGGAACCGGAGTCTCAAGAGACGGAAGTGCCGAGTCCTCATTTACCGGAATATACGCTGAATAAAAGACACGTTTCAGATCATAGTTCTGGTATAACTTCTGTGTCGTCTGAACCAGTGTGTAATCACTCTCATCGGATGCCCCAATGATCATCTGCGTACTCTGTCCCGCCGGTGCAAATGTCCGTGGCTTCCATGTATCCTTTGTTGCCGGAGCAAAAGACGCTGCTTTCTTCCAAAGAGAGCCACCTCCGTTGCTCTGTGCACCGGTCAGCCGTAGCTGCTCTTTTCCAAATATGCTTCCCGGCAGATAACGGTTTCCCAGACTTCGTTCCATTCTCGTATCTTTTCCTATCAGGGTTCTCGTCTCGGCGATCGTATCACGCACTTTCCCCATCGGAGTCATAATCGTCTGAAAGCTCTTATTCGGAGCAAGCTTCTTTAAACTCTCCGCAGTCGGCAGCTCCAGATTCACACTGATACGGTCTGCCAGAAATCCGGCAGCCGCAAGCAGTTCATCCGGTGCACCCGGAATCGTCTTTACATGAATATATCCATTGAACCGATATTTTGTACGGAGAAGCTGTAAAGTTATACAGATCTGCTCCATCGTATATGCCGGATCACGGATCACCCCGGAGCTTAAGAACAGCCCTTCTATATAATTTCTCTTATAAAATTCGATCGTCAGTTCACAGATCTCCTCCGGCGTAAAGGTTGCGCGCTCGACATCATTTGATACACGGTTCACACAATATTTGCAGTCATAGATGCAGTGATTCGTCATCAGGATCTTGAGCAGGGAGATACAGCGCCCGTCTGATGCAAAGCTGTGACAGATTCCACAGGATCGTGCATTTCCAAGCATTCCTTCCTTTCCTTTGCGATCCACTCCACTGGATGTACATGCCACATCATACTTCGCCGCATCCGCCAGTATATGTAATTTTTCCTGTATGGTTTTGTTTGCTTTTAATTCGAACATATGTTTATTATAAGAACTTGCGTTCGATTTTTCAAGTGGAAATTTTTGTTTTTACGGACGAAAAAGGCTTCCTGAAGTTTTTGAATCAAAATAAATGCGACTATTACATATTATTCCATAAGACGCTTCCGCTCTAATCCTACTCTGTATAACTTCGAACTAACCTCGGCAAAGCCTCGCCAAGGTCTCAGTTATCGTGCAGCGGTACATAAAGTTGCAAAAGACGCAACTTAAGTACCGGTCTCGGATAAGGCTTACTTCATAATAGTAATATCGCATTCATTTTGTTTTAAAACACTGGCATTCAGGCAGACTTACTTCATAATAATACTCTCGTCCATTTTATTCAAAAATAATACTTTGCAAATAGGTTTGATTTAGCTGCAATATTAACAGGAAGCCTTTTTCTGTCTTTGTAATAAACTATATGCATATTTCCACATTTAAAAATCAAACTGGTAATTGTTTCATATTGTGAAAATGTTACAGAATTGTTACAATTCCATTGTACTCGATCGATACATTTATAAATTACAACAGGAGGATTTTTATTATGTGTATTAACTATAACTGTTCAGATCTTTGGAATATGATCTGCAAGTATCTTGGTTTAGGCTGTTAATTTAAAATAATAAAATTGATATTGCTATTGGAATAACTAATATATAGTGTTTATCAGAATATCATATTTTGCCTATAATAAAAAAAATGGAAGGCTCCGCGGCGTCCCGCAGGTCTTCCATTTTTATTTTCTGCTTTTAATTATTTCTTCTTATTCTTTAAGTCTGTCACCAGAATCATTGCTGCGCCGACTGCCATAACGATCGCACCGGCTAACAGGAAGATGATTCCATAGCCCAGACTATAGACTATATCGCTATTGGCATTATTCTTGATCTGAACCATCGTGTTTACCAGGTCGATCAGGATAACAGCCAGCGCCAGACCAGAGGTAAGAAGCGTCCATTTTCTTGCATTTTTAAAAACCATCATGATGCATGTGATCAACGCAAAGAATATAACAAGAACCCCATCTCCACTCAGGAAATTGATAGATTCCGTTGTTCCGTCCACAGTTGCCTGTACGAAGGGCTGAAAGTTTGCCCATATCAGAAGCATCGCCATCAGTCCGATCAGAACTCTTCCGATGGCAACAGGTTTCGGTGTTTCCATCTTCACATTTGCTACATTTGAAAATCGTTTGGAGATTCCTCCATAGGTCTTACTGTAATCCATAATGGATAAATCTTTTTCTCTGTGCTCTCCACTGCCGGAGGTTGTCTGCACAGAATCTTTCTCATTCTGCTCTGCCATAAAAAACTCCTTTTATTCCTACTCTTCTTCCATTTTCTTAGGCAAAACCAGATTCAAGATAATTGCCACAAGGAAAACAACAGCTACACAATTCTCTGCAAATACCGTCTCGATGATCTTTGGAAAAATGTTAAATATCTCAGGCACCTGTGTAAAGCCAAGTCCGATACTTAAGGACAAGGCTACGATCGTGATATTTCTCTGAGAATATCCACACCGTCCAAGCATCTGGATACCACTGACTACGATCGTTCCGAACATCATGATCGTACATCCGCCAAGAACTGCATCCGGCAGGGTTGCAAGTACAGCACCAAAGATCGGGAAGATACCTGCAAGGATCATAATGATCGCACCGGTTGCGATCGTGAAACGATTTACAACCTTTGTCATTGCTACCAGACCAACATTCTGACTGAATGATGTGATCGGCAGACATCCAAATACAGATGATAATGCACTGATAAATCCATCACATGCGATCGAGCCGGATGTCTCTTTTGTTGTTACATCACGGCCAAGACCGGATACTGCAAGTGCCGATGTATCACCGATCGTCTCGGTTGCTGATACCAGGAAGATCAATGTTACGGAAATGATCGCATTAAAATTAAATTCCGGTTTGAACGGCATGATCTTTGGAAATGCTATAACCGATGTATCATGAAGTGCCGAGAAATCAACCATTCCCATGCACACTGCAAGGATATAGCCAACGATCAGCCCAAATAACACAGACAACTGCTTCCAGTAGGATTTTGCAAATATATGGAACACCAGACAACACAACAGAGTTACAACGCCGAGGATCCAGTTCTCTTTGGATCCAAAATTGTCACTTCCGCTTCCACCACCAAAAGACGAAGCACCAACTGACAAAAGTGAAAATCCAATCGCAGTTACAACACTGGCCGCTACTACCGGTGTGATGATCTTCGTCCAGTATTTTGCCAGTAAGCCGAGGCAGCCTTCGATCAGACCACCGACTAAGACCGCACCCACGATCGCATTATATCCATATGTTGGTCCGATATAACAGAATACAGATACAAAGGTAAAACTGATACCCATAACAATCGGAAGTCCGGAACCAATCTTCCAGATTGGGAACATCTGAATCAGGGATCCAATACCGGCGATGATCATCGCACTCTGTATCAGATCTGCACGCTGTGATGCGTCCAAACCACATGCCCCTGCAACAATAATGATCGGTGCAATATTGGCTACAAACATTGCAAGAATATGCTGCAATCCGAATGGAATTGCTTTTCCGACGGGAACCCTGCCATCTAACTTATAAATATTGTCCATTGAAGCCTGAGACTTTTCTTTTTTACTCATTGCTTCCTCCCTGCTCCCGGAAAACGATCTTTCCTGTCGCTGCATCCATCTCGTCTACGATCGCCAAAGATTCCAGATGATAACCCAGATTTCTGATGATCTGTCCGCCGGTCTGGAAGCCTTTTTCGATTACGATACCGATTCCTGCAACATTTGCACCGGCCGATGTCACGATAGAGATCAGTCCCTGAAGCGCACAGCCATTCGCCAGAAAATCATCAATGATCAGAACATTGTCACCGGGATTTAAAAACTTCTTTGATACAATAACCTGATTCTTACACTTATGGGTAAAGGATTCTACCTCTGCCACATATACATCGCCTTCTATATTGATGCTCTTTGATTTCTTTGCAAAGATAACAGGCACATCAAACTGTCGTGCTGTCACACATGCAATTCCGATTCCGGACGCCTCTATCGTAAGGATCTTGTTGATCGGCGTTCCGTCAAAACGCTTCTTAAACTCTTCACCGATCTGATCGAATAACCGGATATCCATCTGGTGATTCAAAAAGCTGTCAACCTTTAATACATTTCCTTCTTTTACAATTCCGTCTTTTACAATTCTTTCTTCTAAGAAATTCAACTGTAGTTCCTCCTTGAGATTGCTTTCGTCCTTAACAAACAATTAGTACAATCATACATCATTTCCCGACGAGATTCTACAGAATTCCTATTTTTTTATTTGAAAATATCTACCAGTCCGAACCCATTTTACTGAGTGCCGATGCGATGCTGTCGATTCCAAGCACGATCAGATACAGCCCGATCAGATAGCCAAATGCGACAACTGCCGTAACCGGTTCTATCAGAAGTATAACACCGATCACGATACCGACAATGTTCAACAACAGGGATACGAGTCCGAAGCTGTTTCCTGCAAAATACCGTACGGTACTGATATGTGACAGTCTGGATATACTGTGCATGATGATCCAGAGTGCAAAGAGCCAGATTACCAGACGCTGTACCGCTCCCGGGCAGAGGATCAACATCATACCAAGCAGGGTACTTAAGATACCAGAGGTCAGGGATATGGTCGGAACAAACCCCATATGCCGTTCCATCTTTACATAGAATACGATATCTGCTATTCCACTGACAGCTGCCACGATTCCATAGCAGATCACAATACTGTTCATCATGCTTTCCGGACGGATCATCGTAAAGATGCCAAATATAGTGAGTATGATTCCAAGTATCAGCTCCATCCAGCCAAATCCTGTTCGATTTCTCATAATTCTCACCTCTTATCCTGCAAAATGTTCATAAACTCTTCGCCTGTTATCGTCTCCTTTTCATATAAGAAGGCTGCCAGTTCATCCAGTTTCTCATGGTTCTCCTCTAAGATCTTACGTGCTTTTTCATGCTGAATCTTCACCAGTTCTACAACCTTACGGTCGATCTCACGCTGGGTTTCCGGTGAACAGGTAAGAGATGTATCTCCACCAAGATACTGATTATTTCTTGTCGCCATCGCAACCATATCAAAGTCATCGTTCATACCATACTGGGTGATCATTGCCCGCGCGATCTTCGTTGCCTGCTCGATATCATTCGACGCTCCGGTCGTAACCTCGCCAAATACTACTTCCTCCGCTGCACGTCCGCCGGTAAAGGTTGCGATCTTATTTTCCAGTTCTTCTTTTGTAAGCAGATATTTGTCTCCCTGTTCTACCTGCATGGTATAGCCGAGTGCACCGGAGGTTCTCGGAATGATCGTGATCTTCTGTACCGGTGCTGAATGTGACTGCATGGCTGCAACGAGTGCATGTCCGATCTCATGATAGGCAACCACATGTTTTTCTTTATCCGACAAAACTGCATTCTTCTTCTGATATCCTGCAATGACTACCTCTACGCTCTCCTCGAGATCTGCTTCTGTAACGATCGTTCTGCCTGCACGAACGGTTCTTAAGGCTGCTTCATTTACAATATTTGCAAGCTCTGCGCCGGAAGCTCCTGCCGCCATTCTTGCGATCGTATGGAAATCCACATCATCCGAAACCTTGATCTTTCTTGCATGTACCTGAAGAATCGCTTCCCTGCCTTTCAGATCCGGAAGTTCAACCGGAACTCTACGGTCGAATCGACCCGGACGGGTAAGTGCGGGATCCAGTGACTCCGGCCGGTTTGTTGCCGCCAGAATGATAACACCGTTGTTTCCTTCAAAACCATCCATCTCAGTAAGGAGCTGATTTAAGGTCTGTTCTCTTTCATCGTTTCCACCGATCTGTCCGTCACGCTTCTTGCCGATCGCATCGATCTCATCTATAAATACGATACATGGAGCTTTTTCCTTCGCCTGTTTGAACAGATCTCTGACCTTGGACGCTCCCATACCTACAAACATTTCTACGAATTCCGAACCGGACATCGAGAAGAACGGCACATTGGATTCTCCTGCAACTGCCTTTGCAAGCATTGTTTTACCGGTTCCCGGAGGACCTACTAACAGGACACCTTTTGGCATCGAAGCACCAACATCTGTGTACTTCGCAGGATTATGCAGATAATCAACGATCTCTGCCAGATTCTCTTTTGCTTCATCTTCTCCTGCGACATCCGAAAAACGGATACCATTTGTCGACTGTACATATACCTTGGCATTGCTCTTTCCCATTCCAAAGGACATTGCATTCTTGCCGCCCGCCTGCTCGATCAGCTTCTTGCTGAAATACTGACCCAGTCCGATAAATATAATGATTGGAATCAGGAAGGTCAACAGAAAATGCCAGACCGGTGATACCGTTTCATCAACATTTTTTGAAAATACTGCTCCGGCATCGTATAACCGTTCCGTCAGTCCCGGATCATCCATAGCACCGGTCTTATAGTATGTTTTCTTATCCTTGTCTGTGAAAATGATCTCGGAATCATCCACCTCTACTTCACCAATATTTTTCTCATTGATCATCTTCATAAATGTTCCATAATCAACTTCCCTGACCTGTGTCTTCATCAGAAGCGGATAAATGAACATATTAAAAACCAGAAGAATGACCAGCACGATCCCATAATAGAAGATCAAAGGCTTCTTGGGTGATTTTACTTCTTTCATATATCTCCTCTCTTTCCGGCATAATATCTGTGCCTGCTACATATTAGCACTCATAGCTATAGAGTGCTAAATTTCTTTTAGAACAATATAGACAGCAAAAAAAGGAAATGTCAATGTCTTTTAGAAAAATTTCACATTTCCTTTATAGTCTTTTATATTTAGCTTTTTTAATACACGTCGACCACAAATCTAATCTTCTATTCAGCGGTCTGGCTCTCTGCCCGCTTCGCTTTCTCCCTGGCTTCCAGATCAAAATGTTCCCTGATCAGCTTCACAACTACACCGGAAAGCAAGAATACCGCAGGTACATGGTTGAGATTTAATATAACAACTCCAAGTGCAAGAATAACATAGAACAGTGCCATAAATGGTACTAACCTCTCTGTTACCTGTCCGATTCTCTTAATTCCACCAAGTAAGATCAACGCAAGCAGAATTGCCAGCACGATACCGATAACAAGATTTAATGTTGATACGGAATCCTTTGAAATGATTCCATAATTATATACCGCAGAATCGATCGCTGTTGTGATCGTATTCACCTGTGTGGCATTTCCTGTACCAAATACCGTAATCACACCAAATGCCGCAAACAGATATGCCAGCCAATGCCAATGCTTCTTCAATCCATTCTTGATATAATACATTGGTCCGCCGACATATTCTCCCTTATCATTCTTCTCACGGAAATGAACGGCAAGAGTTACTTCGGAAAACTTCGTACACATACCCAGAAGTGCTGATATCCACATCCAGAAAACTGCACCCGGTCCACCGATCGCAATTGCTCCTGCAACACCTGCTATATTCCCGATACCAACAGTAGCCGCCAATGCGGTACATACTGCCTGAAACGGTGTCATGGCTCCATCGGCAGCCTGCTTCTTACGAAACATTCGTCCAATTGTAACCTTCATCGCATATGGGAATTTTCGGATCTGTAAGAACCGGGTTCGAAAACTTAACACCAGTCCTACACCGATGATACAGATCATGGCAGGAACTCCCCATATAAAATTATTGACTACACTGTTGACTGATTCCATTGTTTCTAACATATTACTTTTATTTCCTTTTCCTAAGATCTGGCAAGCTCTTCAAACTCTGCCCTTACGCTCTTGAATACTTCAATAAGCTTTGGTGAGAATGTTCCGCATTCCCCCGTTCATGATCATATCATATGCTGCCTCCGGTGGAAATGCTTTCTTGTAGCAGCGTTCATTTACCAGCGCATCATATACATCTGCGATAGAAACGAGCTGTGCTGCGATTGGGATCTCCTCCCCTGCCAGACCGTCCGGATATCCTTTTCCGTCATATCTTTCATGATGATAACGGCAGATATCGTAACATGCCTTTCTGGTTTCTTCATCCCAGCCATCCTTAATGGAATCTAATATATCACACCCCTGTGTCGTATGCTTTTTCATTTCCTCAAATTCCTCTTTTGTCAGTTTTCCCGGTTTAAGAAGAATGCTGTCTGATATCGTAATCTTTCCTATATCATGAAGTGCACTTGCCTGCACGATCGTATCGATCTGCTCCTCGTTCAGACCAATACTCCGGATATTTCTTCATGAAAGCTTCTGCCATGATCTTTGTATAACCTTTTACACGCTATGCGTTGATACCGCTTTCCAGATTTCTTGATTCAACAACCGTTGCAAGTACATCTATGATCTGCTGATGTCTTCGTTTTAACAGATCTGACTGACCCTTGAGCTTCTGATATGCATCCTGAAGAACCACAGTCTGCTCCTGCACCTTCTTCTCCAGATGATTCTTATAAGAATAAATATCTACCGCATTCTGAACCCTTTTACGCACCAGCTTCGCATTAAATGGTTTTCCGATAAAGTCGGAAATGCCATAATCAAAACATTTCTGCTCATTCTGGATACTATTCTCTCCACTGATAACAAGAACCGGGATCTTACTGATCAGATGATGTTCATTCAGGAGCTTTAACAATCCAAATCCATCCATGACCGGAATGATCAGATCCAGAAGAATCGCTGATATATTCTCATGCTCCTCCTCTAGCACCTTTAATGCAATTTCTCCATTATCCGCTTCCAGAATCTCATAGTCCTCTTTCAGAATCTCTTTCAACAATTCCCTGTTTAGTTCAGCATCATCAACTATAAGGATTTTACTTTTCACTTTGTTCTCCTCCCTGTGCACACTATTATGCGGTCTGTCCGCTACAATACATTCGCATACATTGGATTTTCTGCTAAAGCTGTAAACAGGACTGCTTTTTCTTTTACGATTCTGACAAATGACTCCACTATTCTCTATTATTTTACAATCACACAATGGTATACTATGTGCGCAACTCTTGCACAAGCAATTTTTTTGTCATATTTTACACAACAAACCAGTGGCACCTATAACAAAATGGGAAATAGCATCACATATTATTTCGCAAGTCGCTTGCACTCTATTCCAACGCAGCGGTGCTAAGCTCCTCGCCTATGGCGACTCACTAAGAACCGGCGCCCCTAAAGGCTTGCTACATAACAGTGATACCATTTCCCATTTTTGCTCTAAGTACCGACATAGCCTGATATTGTGTAAAAAAAGGAAGATGGCATTGCTATTATGAAGCAAGCCTATCCACTCTGTGTAACTTCGAACTAACCTCAGCATAGCTTCGCTAAGGTCTCAGTTACTCGTGTCGGTACTTAGGCAGCGTACTTTGCTGCCTTATGTACCGTTACATCGAGGATAGAACGAAAGTGTCTTGCGTAATAATAGACAATGTCATCTTCCTTTTTTATTAAATATCTTCGCGTCCGGTTTTTGCACGAATAAGCATCAGGACGGCGAATAATAATATGATACAGACCGGGAGAGCAAGCCATGAAAGTGTGGCAAGCTTTACAGCCTGAAGAATTCCGATCAGCAGATATCCAACCATACATACAGCAGCTACAACAAGCGCATATGGGAGCTGTGTGGATACATGGTTTACATGCTCACAGTGTCCGCCGGCAGATGCCATAATCGTTGTATCTGAGATTGGGGAGCAGTGGTCACCACATACAGCACCTGCAAGACAGGATGCAATAGAGATTACCATCATCTGTCCGGATGGGAATACTCCGATCACGATCGGGATCAGGATGCTGAAGGTTCCCCATGAAGTTCCGGTTGCAAATGCAAGTAATGCTGCAACAATGAATATGATCATTGGGAGGAAGCCCTGCATAGAACCTGCAGATCTGGATACCAGATCAGCTACATATACCTTTGCACCAAGGAGATTCGTCATACCGGAAAGTGTCCATGCCATTGTCAGAATCAGGATCGGTGCGATCATTGATTTAAAGCCTTCCGGTATACATTCTGTAAATTCCTGGAAGGATAAGGTATCACGCAGCATGAAATAAATAAATGTGAATACCAGTGTAACTGTACCGCCAAGCACCAGACCAACCGATGCGGATGAATTTGCAAATGCATCTACAAATGATGTTCCGCTGAAGAATCCGCCTGTATATACCATTGCAATGATACAGCTTATGATCAGTACAACAACCGGCAGGATCAGATCCAGCACATGTGCATTTTCTTTTAATATTTCTTCTTCATTATCTTCATACGGTCTTCCCGGTGTTGTGAACAGATCACCTGCGATCGCATTCATTTCATGCTTCTTCATCGGACCGAAATCAACACGAAGAACTGTTACTCCAAGCACCATGACCAGTGTGAGGATCGCATACAGGTTATATGGAATCGTCTGGATAAATACTGCAAATCCGTTAATTCCTGCATCCTCCGGTACGGATGATGTGACAGCAGCAGCCCATGAACTGATCGGCGCTATGATACACACCGGTGCTGCTGTAGCATCAATAATATATGATAATTTTGCTCTTGATACTTTATGACGGTCTGTTACCGGACGAAGAACACTTCCTACGGTCAGACAGTTAAAATAATCATCTACAAAAATCAGGATTCCAAGAACCATAACCGATAACTGTGCACCGATCCTTGTCTTGATATGTTTGGATGCCCATTTCCCAAATGCTGCCGAACCGCCGGCTTTGTTTAACAGAGATACCAGAATACCAAGCATAACAAGGAATACCAGAATACCTGCATTTCCTGAATCTGAAAGCTTCGAGATCATACCACCATTTTCATCAAACAGCATGGTATTGATACCTAATTCCAGATTGAAATTTGAATATAACAATCCGCCTGTAATAATACCTGCAAGAAGCGAGGTATAGACCTCCTTTGTGATCAGTGCAAGACCGATCGCGATAACCGGTGGAAGCAGTGATAGTATTGTTGCATATGTCTTACATTGATAGTTCTCCGGATCTGCGATCTCACCCGGTGTTTTACCGGTTACCACCATGAGTACAATTATGATCGCAATGAATATGAGCATTGCGATCTGTTTTCTTTTAATCTTCAATTTCTCTCCTCCAAATTTTTCTTTTGTTTTCTGTGCCCTATGATAAGCATTCTGCCACATCCGTTGCCATAAAGGCACACTACTTTTCCAGTATAAAGTGCTGTTCATAAGAAATCAAGTTTTACCTGACATTTTAAAAGGGTATTTTCGGAATTTCTTCCAAAAATACCCTGATTTTGCATATATATTTTATTTTCCCGCAAGGATCAGCTGCAAAAGGTTCTTATCCAGCATTAATGCACGGTTCCACGGATTCAGAATAATTCCTTCGATCTCATCCGTCATTAAAGCAGCTTCAAAAAGATGGCTGATATCCGCCATAAAGGTCGACATCACCGTCTCACTGCCTTTGATCTCTTCATCAAAGCTGGTAAATGCCATCCACCAGTACCGTTCATCCTCCGTCTGGATTGCCTGAATCTGCAGATTGCTCTCCACTCCCGCCGGTGGTATAACAGCGACGATAAACTGCCCATCTGCTCTTGCGCGCCGTCTTATCACTGTAAGCGTATGCGCAAGCATTTCTTCCATTGGTTCCTGCTGTAACGCAAGGATCGCTTCTTCAATTGTCTCATTTCCCTGCAATCCTTCATCTACAGGTATCTGATCTTCATATTTTTTCGTATCCATATATTTTCCGGTCTCCCAAATATCTTCTTGTGTTTTATTTCAGAATTCTTCTTTATAAAAGTCCCTGAATCAGAATGATCAGGATCAGGACAGGAAGTACAAACTGGAAATATGGCTTCAGTTTTCTGGACATCTTCAGTCCGGAACCGGTATTTGCTTCCTCGATATAATTGTCAAAGCCCCAGCCCCACTTCGTAACACAGAACAACAGATAGACCAGAGAACCGAGTGGAAGCAGCAGATTACTTACCAGGAAGTCCTCGCTGTCTAATACGTCTCTGCCACCGATCAGGTGCAGATCACTCCATACATTGTATCCCAGAACACATGGCAGACTTACGATCAGAATAATGATGCAGTTGATCAGCGCTGTTTTATTTCTGCTCCATCCGAACATATCCATTGCAAAAGACATGATATTTTCAAATACAGCAATTACAGTTGAAAAGCTTGCAAATGTCATAAACAGGAAGAACAAAGAACCCCATATTCTTCCGCCTGCCATGTTTACAAATACATTTGGCAGCGTTACAAATATCAGCTTTGGTCCTGAAGTAACCTCTACCCCATAGCTGAAACATGCCGGAAAAATGATCAGTCCTGACATAACAGCAACAAAGGTATCCAGTGCACAGATCCGCACACCCTCACCGGTCAGTGCATGCTCCTTGCTCATATAACTTCCGAAGATCTCCATCGCAGCCACACCGAGACTCAAGGTAAAGAATGCCTGATTCATAGCCGCCGAGATCACATTTCCTATTCCGACTTTTTCAACCGTTGACAGATTTGGGATCAGATAAAACCGTAAGCCCTCACCTGCTCCTGCTAACGTAATACTGTGAACTGCCAGCACTACGATCAGCACCAGAAGTGCTGTCATCATGATCTTACTGATCCGCTCCAGACCATTTTGAAGACCACGGCTGCATACGATAAATCCGACAATAACTGTCAGTATCATCCAGAAGCCCATCTGCTTTGGATCGGCAAGCAGATCTGAGAACACAGATCCGGTCGCATCCGCATCCATACCAGCCTTGAATTCACCCATTACAAATTTGTAAAAATACGACACCATCCAGCCGGATACGGTTGTATAGTACATCATCAGCACATAACATCCAAGGATCGCAAACCAGCCATGGATATGCCATTTACTCTTTGGTTTCTCCAGCTCCTTATATGCAAGAACCGCACTCTTTCTGCTTCCCCTTCCGACAGCAAGCTCCATGGTCAGAACCGGAAGTCCCATCGCCACCAGGAACAGCAGATAGAACAGTACAAAGATACCGCCTCCGTTTTCTCCTGCTACATATGGAAATCTCCATACATTTCCTATTCCGATTGCACATCCGGCACTTACTAATAAAAATCCTAAACGGGACTTAAAAGATTCTCGTTTCATATTTCTTACTTTTTCTCCTGTATTTCTTTCTCTTTCTTTTCTATACCGGTACTTTTAAGCATCCGATCTCGCATATGAATTCTTCATCTGATTACTCAATTCATATAAGACTTTGGAAAGTGTCTTACCGGTCTCTTTCTGAAGAATATCTGCCATTTCCTGATTTGCCTGCTCCCGAAGCGCGCTTCGTTTATCGGCATCCGGTTCTTTCTCTATCTGTTCATCATATCGATTGATCACTTCATGCCCCTTTGCAAGCATGGTTTCCTGATACCGTTCGATATGGAACAGAGACTTGCTGTAAGAGGCATCTGCCATCGCTGCGATCATCCGGCTGCTCCAGTAGAAATTATCGGTAGATACCGCATCGGTTGTGTTCGCCAGATATTCCGGTTAATACCGATGGAACGATATGCGCCTGCCATCTTCTTATCTCCATATGGAAGATATGGATCATAAGGTGTTCCCTGATAATGAGAGGACAGCACATACTTGACATCCTCCATCGTCACTTTATGTTCCGGAATCAGACTCCATGGAATGTCATCCGATATCGGTGTATAGTCTGCATTTTCACCATCCCAGCGGTAGGTCTTCGGATTCAGATAACGCTCCATAAACCATGCTCTTGGCGTATTGTAGACATGATCCGAATCATCATGGCTGCCGAACATCTCCCTTGGATTAATAAATCCGGCATACGGAAGATCTTCATCCTGTGCCTTACATTCTTCGCTTCTTCCGACAGTCAGATCCAGATGATGCTTCTCGATAAATTCCGGAAGATCTTTTGAGCACATATGTGCTTTCTGATCCATTAATGCATCCTTCATGTCAAATACATCCATGCCGAATTGATTCGGCATTACAACATAGACATCATCCGGCACTTTCTTCGCGACCCAGTGATGTCCTCCGATCGTCTCCATCCACCAGATCTCATCCTGATCCTGGAATGCAATTCCATTCATCTCATAAGTTCCGTACGTTTCAAGCAGACTGCCAAGACGCTCTACACCTGCTCTTGCACTTTTTATATATGGAAGTATCAGACAGACGATATCTTCTTCTCCGATTCCGCCCGATATTGCATCGTTTCCGTTCTCTGCCGGCTGATACTCGACCAGAGGATCTGCACCGAGCACTCTCGGATTCGATGTAATGGTTTCAGTTGCTGTCATTGCAACGTGCGCTGCATTTACACCACTTGCCGCCCAGATGCCCTCACCATCGACTGCATTTGGCATCGAGGTATAACGCATCGCTTCTTCCGGAAGCGGAATTTCCAGATGTGCCAGAACCGAACGGTAGGTTTTTGGCTGTTCTTCCGGTTCTACGACTACAAATTTCTTCGGCATATAATGACCGGATCCTGAATCATCATTTCTGGCAATGATCGTTAATCCATCATAGGATGCCTTCTTTCCAACTAATATCGTTGTACATGCCATCAGGCTTCACTCCTTTTTCTATCACTACTGCTGTCCGGTTTTATTTTAGCAGCTGTTCCTTTAATACCTTGATCACACCCTGATTGCGCATCGTATCTGCTACATGAGCTGCTGCCTGCTTTACCTCATCTCTGGCACTTCCGATCGCATAGCTTTCCTTTGCACAGGCAAACATACCAAGGTCATTGATGTTATCACCAAATACCATAACTTCATCCGGTTTGATCTCATATTTATCAAGCAGGAACTGTAATGCACTTCCCTTATTGATCGATGGTTCTGAACAGTCTACCCAGTAAACTCCGGCAGGCGCCAGTAAAACGGTGTCCTTCCATTTATCATAAAACCATTCTTTTACGATCCGCTCTGCATCTTCTGGGTGGAATATCGAGATTTTCACGATATCATCATCAATATCGGTAAGATCCGGTACTGCCTTGATCTCATACCGGTATGCTTCCCGCATCCAGTTATACAGTCGTCCATCCTCGCTTCCCACATAGGCGTAATCCCTGCCGCAGAGCATCAGCTCTACATCCGGCAGTTTCTCTGCATCCTCCACGATCGCACGGATCAGGTCTTTCTCCATCGAATGCTTGAGCCATGTTTCGCCCTTGCTTCCTCTGACAAATCCGCCATTATCCGGGATATATAAGATCTGATCCGCAACCGGCGCAAATAATTTCTTAAGGCTTGCATACTGCCTGCCGCTTGCTGCCACAAAGGTTATACCCTTTTCTTTTAATTTCTTTATCACATCATAGATCTCAGGATCGATCTCAAACGTTCCGTCAGGGACAAGAGTTCCATCCACATCACTTGCAACTAATTTTATCATTTCTACTTACGCTCCATTTTCATTTAACTAAAAACAGCCGCCCGGTAAGACTCACACTTTAAGAATCTCCTAAAGGAATAAATGTCTTACGCCTTCCGCATCAAATGTCACCTGTGGTACATGATCTACCTCGATCTGGTAAAGTGCATTTGCTGCCAGATGCTCGGCTGCCTGCTCCAGATCACGGATACCGGATGTATTCTTGAATTCTTCAATGACCGCATCCAGACCATCCTCTGTGATGATACATTCATTCTCTTTCAGACCGATCCGCTTCAATACCTTTGGCAGTGCAAATTTACTGAAGATGATCTTCTTTTCTTCAAAGGTATAATCCGGTATGTCGATAACCGCAAAACGTGACATCAACGGTGCACTGATATCTTCTTTATTATTTGCAGTTGCGATCGGATATACTCCAACGGTCGGGATCATACATTCCATATAGTTATCGGTAAATCCAAGATTATCAAGCAGGGTCAGAAGTACATCCGCAGGATTTCCATTTCCCTTTCCGGATGCTGCCTTATCAAGCTCATTGATAATAAATACCAGATTGGATTCCCCTGCAATCGAGAAGGCTTCCATGATAATACCCGGCTTTGCATTTGCGTAGATTCTGGAACTTCCTGTAAGCTGCTCAGGATCATTGATCGAACTCATATCCAGAGTTGTCCATGGCAATTTCAGAATACGGGCAACCGCATATGCGATCTGTGATTTTCCGGTACCGGCAGGGCCGACCAGTAATAGTCCATAAGCAGGAAGTGTATGGGTTCGGTTGATCTGAATAACCGTCTCCATGATCCTCTGCTTTACACGTTCCATTCCATATAATTCTTCATCCAGGATCCGTCTTGCTTCAACCGGATCGATTGCTTCAAAATAATTGCTCTTCCACTGAATATTCATCATGATCGAGAGTGCTCTCTGTGCATGACGGCGCTCCTCCGGTGACACCTCATTCGATCTGGCAACTGCAAGATTTCTTCTCGCCCAGAGGCGGATATTATCCGGCATCGTTCTGCCCGCACATGTCATAAAATCCGAGATACTTTGAAGACTGGTCAGCTTCATATCGTCGCCTTCCTCGTCTGCATCGTCATCCTCCTCGACTTCCTCCGACGCTGTACTTGCAAGCAGCCGTTCGATCATAAACTGTAAGAATCCATCTGCCGCAGATAACTTGGTTCCACCACCAAATGCTGTCTCACGGATTCTGTATACTGCATATCCATCTTCCATATTCTTACCGGACAGACGCACACTGATATGATTTTCTCCCAGCCATTTGATCAGACTGACAAATCTGGAATCAATCTTTAAAATGTCCGCTGAGAATGTTTCCCCATTTTCTTTGAATTCAAAAGCAGTACGCTTTGCCGGATTCGTAAAAACTCCAAGTGCATGGTGAATCCACTGTCTTTCACTGTTATCTAACACCAGAATCGGTTCCTCCGGTGTCTTTTCCTTTGCATTTGACTGAAATGCCGTATAGGTACAAACCGTATCCTCATTCTTTACCGGTTTATCACTGAAATCAAAAACTGGCATATGTAATTTCTCCTTTTATCATTTTTTCTATTCTTCTACACCCGCAAGTGCTGTAATCTTTGCTTTTTCTCCTGTCAGTAAACATTTATTCTGATAAATGGCATCGTTACAGGTCAATATCAAGTTCTACCGGACAATGATCAGAACCGAATACTTCCGTATGGATCTTTGCATCCACAAGTCTGGATTTCAGAATCTTTGATGTCAGAAAATAGTCGATCCGCCATCCGGCATTCTTCTCTCTTGCCTTAAAGCGGTAAGACCACCAGGAGTAAATACCTTCTGCATCCGGGTTAAAATAACGGAATGTATCAATAAATCCACTGTCAAGCAGGGTACTGAACTTTTCTCTTTCCTCATCTGTAAATCCTGCATTCTTACGGTTCGTCTTTGGATTTTTCAGATCGATCTCAGTATGCGCCACATTCATATCTCCACATACTACCACTGGTTTTGTCTGTTCCAAATGCTTCAGATACTCTCTGAAATCATCCTCCCACTTCATACGATAATCCAGTCTGGCAAGCTCGTTCTGTGAATTTGGCGTATATACAGTAACCATATAAAAATTATCATATTCGAGTGTAATGACGCGTCCCTCATGATCGTGTTCTTCTATACCGATTCCATATACCACTGACAATGGCTCTTTCTTTGCAAAAATAGCAGTTCCTGAATATCCCTTTTTCTCTGCATAATTCCAATATTGATAATAGCCCGGAAGCTCCAGTTGAAGCTGTCCTTCCTGCATTTTTGATTCCTGAATACAAAAAATATCTGCATCTGCCTCTTTAAAGAAATCCATAAAATTCTTTCCAACACATGCGCGAATTCCATTCACATTCCACGATATCATCTTCATTGTAGTGCTTTCTCCTGTCAGATTTATATTTCTCTTTTTGTACAAATCCCTGCATATTGCATACGCCGGGACTTTCTATTCTAAATTACGCCCATCGACGCTTTTACACAAAAAGACCATCCGCTACCTCCTGAAAGCTCCGCTCTGCCTACGCAATAGAAAAAAGAGTCATGGGTAATACGGGGCAAACGCCGCACTTATTTCTAAACGAATGGTCATGTTTATTATACTACTTCTGGTTTATCCGTCAAATAGATTCATTGCATCGTCTGTATTTCAGATTACTTTATCTATAACACATATCAGGATTTATCTTCCTGCATGGGATCTCGATATCGAACTTTTCTATATCAATCATCGCATTCCCATCACAGAAAAATGAAATTTCATCTGCTGTCTGTGGTGTATAAATTGCCGTACTCATTGACAGTTCTCCGCCATTCACAAACAGCTCTACCGAATTGCGGTCAAGAATAAACCGTAATATTATCTGCTCTGCTTCTGATTCCAGGTTTGCACGCCTGATACAGGCTACATCCCGGTTCATTCCGGCAAATGTCCGGTCAACTTCGATCTCTCGCTTTCTTCTGTTATATGTAATTCTTGTATGGCATTCTGCATTTTTTGCCACATCAATATAAAATTCCTGAAAATCACCGGATTTTATTGTTACTGTCATATCCAACGTTCTTCCCTTTATCCCATCAAAGTACTGCCTGCCTTCTACCTTTTCATTCGAATAGGAAACCGGACGAACACGATATTGTTCCAGTTCTTTCACAGGCTTCTGGATGATCCTGCCATCTGACAGATATAATTCTCTCGGAATTGTCATCATGCCCTGCCACTCCTGTCCATCCGGGATAAATGAGTTATGCCATGACTGCATCCATGCGATCAGAATTCTTCTTCCATCCGGGAGTTCTGTCGTCTGTGATGCATAAAAATCCAGACCTTTATCAAGAGTATGTGGCTGTCCCATTTGAAACTGCTTTTTTACATGGTCATATGTCCCAACAACATAGATCGCATTATTACCATTATGCAGTTCATTTCCCTGTGCCTGTACATCAGGCGGCGAAAACAACAGCACATCTTTTCCATCCAATCTGAAATAATCCGGACATTCCCATACGCTTCCCAACCGTTCCATGTGCTCTGCAAATACACCCTCATATTCCCAACAGCCTGCTGCTTTCTCAAAGGCTTCTGTCTCCTGTCCGGTAAGTTCTGTTTTTTCCAGATATTGATGTATTTCAGAATTTGAAAATAAAGCGATCATCCCTTTATTCTGAGCATCCCGGCTGCAGGTCAGCATATAATAAATGCCATCTTCTTCCCATACCTTTGGATCTCTGAAATCAATATGACTGAATCCTTCCGGCATCATCTCGCCTGTAAGAACAGGATTATTCTTCAATTTCTCATAATTCATGCCATCTCCAATTGCCATGCATTGATTCTGAAGATTACAGCCACCATTCTTATCTCTGCTGACTCCCGTATAAAACAGCACATGTCCGAGATTTGTCATAAGGGCTGAGCCGGAAAAGCATCCTTCCTCATCATATTCCATATCCGGTGCCAGTGCAGTCTGATACTGCTTCCAGTTTATCATATCCTCACTTACCTGATGCCCCCAATGCACCGGTCCCCATACATTACTATATGGATGATACTGATAAAACAAATGGATTTGCCCCTTATATACAGAAAATCCATTTGGATCATTCATCCAGCCTACCGGTGGTGTCACATGAAATAATGGTCGTTTATCAGCATCTACTTCATATTCTTTTTCATACTTTCTGACTGCTTCTAATGTATGCATGTTCTTTCTCCTTATCCAAGTTCCAACGCTGTCTTTGCAATCGCCTCCGGGATACCCTTTTCTTCTAATTTTTCCAGGGTATCATCGCCTGAACGCACATACCGGATTGCCTGCGCCAAGAGGGAAGTGCCTTCTTTTTGACCTTCTTTCCGTCCCTCTGTCATACCTTCCGCTTTACCTTCTTCACGCTCATCCTTCAACCAGTCTTCCATTCCTTTACATAACATATCGTATCCTCCTTCATTAATCCTGACATTTAGATTCAGCAAGACATTCAATGCTTCCGATGCCCGTACCCCTAAATTAGCTAATTTCTCCCGATCTGTCATGAATAGTTGTTGTAGTAAAACCTTATCCTTTGATGCAGCCATAAATTTCATTACAGTTCCAAAGTCCGTTCTAAATTTATCATAGTCGTAGATCTGTGACGGACTGATCAGGCAAATCTTGTAATCTGGCACGTATTTCATAATACATGGATCAACATCATACAACATTTCCTTTAACGTCTTTGCCCCATACCATGTCTGTGGATCATAGCATACAGTTATCGTTTATCATCCTGACAAAATCCTGACAAGAATTCACCACTTGTTTTCACTCGTTTTTTCTTTTTATTATGTATGCTGATCTCTTTAATCTGTCTGGCATAAGACAATGTATCATAAAGCAGATTTCTTACAGGCATGACTGTGTTAATTTCTGTCTGATTTTCAATTCCTATAATTACATAGGTAACCTGCGCATCCTGTTTTATAACACAGGATTTTAAAACATCCCGCGCCATTTCTTTGCCAATTATTTTCTCATTTTCATTCCAGAGTATATTTTCCGTAACACTCTTTTCTGTCAGATCGGCTGCCTTCACAATTTGCTTTCCATCATAAATTGCATAATTCACAATATCGGCAAACACTTCATTTTGCTTTACAAATTCATTTGTTGCAATGTTCTGTATTCTTTGTAAATATGGGCGCAATTTACTTACACAATAACATTCGTTAAAATTTGCAACTTATCAGATCAATTTTATTCTGACTATGAATTTATTTATGAAGTTTTCCTTCATTTAACGCCACTTTTTTGAAAATTCTACAAATATAAGCACAAGATTAATTTTTTTATTCTATGTAAGATTTATTAAATTTTTGACTTATTTCTTACAGTTATTCAATTTCCAGTTCACACGTCATCTCATGCCACTGTTCGCCACCCCACGAAGAATCCGATATGCCGTTATCCTCGTATCCCATCTTCTGGTACATGGCAACCTTTGATTCCAGACAGGTAAGGATCAGTCTCTTTCGCCCATTCTGTCTCTCCCTGTTCTTATAACATTCCATCATTTCAGAAGCCAGACCGATCCTGCGGTATTCCGGCAGAACATCAACACCAAGGATCATTACATTTTCTCCGGCCGGATCATACAGATCTGCATTCTGAAAGAATTCATCACGCAGAACCGTTTCATTTGTAGACAGACCATTAATAAATCCGGCAATCTTACCTGTTGCTTTATCTACCGCAACCAGAAACATTTCCGGAGCTTTCTCTACACGCAGATGCATCATCTCTGGAGTACATGCCTCATTCGGAGGAAAACAGATCCGTTCGATCTCTGCTGTTTGCTCTGCTTCATTTCTTTTTATATTTCGGAACTCAAATCTTACTAAATTTTCCTGTGTCATTTTCTTACTCCTCTTTATTCCTTATATGTTTGTATCATCTTATAGACATTACTTGCTCAATACATAATATAAAATCAATGTCTTGCAAGCAAACAATTTTATGTTTATTATATCCTATAGAAACTATTTTTCAGGAGGAACTATTATGGGTATTAAAGACATCGATATAAACAAAGACGGGGTTACCCTTGGCGATCATATTGAAAACATGAAAGAAAAAGCTGCAAATCTTTTTGATGGAGATGATTCCAATTCCAACAATGTGTTTGACCGGATCTCCCACCAGATGGTTGATTCTACTGTAGACGCAAAGATTGATTCTGTTCTCAAGGAATGTAACGTCCCAAATAAAAAGGAAAAATAAATCAATATATCTTTGGAATCTCCGCAGCCTGCGGGATTCCATATTTTTTCCGAAAGACTTTCAGATCTTCTTTTCCACGGATCAACATGACATCTTCAAATGTCCCGTTATGAACATCCTGAAAACCTGCGACCTGCTCACCGGTGCAAATACTGCATTTGATGACCGGTCGTTTTTTCTGACTGTCATATGATGCCTGATCTTTCTTTTTTCGAAATAATCCCATATTAAACTTCCTTTACACTTCAGCCAAATCATCTTCTGAAATAAATTTGTCCCCTAATCTATATTCGATCCTGAAACTTACATTTCAGGCTTTAATTCGCCAGTTGATATTCTTTTAACTGCTTCCGTCTCGCTCTATAGTCAGGACAATACCGCTCCACCTCTGACCAGAATTCTTTGGAATGATTCATATGACGTCTGTGCGCCAGCTCATGCACTACCACATAGTCAAGTAATTCATCCGGTAGATAGTATAATTGATAATTAAAATTCACATTTCCGGCACTGCTGCAGCTTCCCCATCTGGTCTTCTGGTTACGGATCGTGATACGCCCAACTGTCACCTGCATAACCGCACAATAATACTTTACCCGGTCTGCAATTTTATCTTTGATCTTTTGAATCTCTGAATCTGATAACGCATCCACAGATGGAACCTGAATTTTTGTGCGCGCATCCGCACGCTTTTTTACCTGATCCACCTTCTTCAAGATCCAGTCGTGCTGCTTCTCTATAAATGCTTTTAATTCACGATCAGATAATCTCGCCGGAATCCTTGCAAATACAGTTCCATCCGGTCGCACCTCCAGACCAAGGCTTTTCCTTCCGGACTTTATAACCTGTACCCGGATATTTTCATTTGTCCCTTTATCATTCAATATTATCTCTGTCAGCATATTCATAGCCGTCTATATTCTCGTCCAATGATAGACGTTCTTCACCTCATATTTATAAATTCAATTCTCATTGTAAACTATATGTGCTATCAATTGCAGGCAGCCTTATATTTTCTACATAAAAACTGCCTGCGATACCTTTCTTTATTACAGTGTCAGCACACTGTACTCTTCCAGATTCCACACCTTTGTCACAATATCCGAATAGAACTCCGGCTCATGGCAAACTAACAAAACCGAGCCGTGATAGTCTTTCAATGCCCGCTTCAATTCGTCCTTTGCATCCACATCCAGATGGTTTGTCGGCTCGTCGAGGATCAGCAGATTTGTCTCTTGATTGATCAACTTGCACAGACGCACCTTCGCCTGCTCACCACCGCTTAATACCTTTACCTTACTCTCGATATGCTTGGTCGTCAGTCCGCATTTGGCAAGTGCCGACCGTACCTCATACTGTGAAAATCCCGGAAATTCCTGCCAGATTTCTTCCAGACAGGTATTCTCTGTTCCAGTCATTTCCTGTTCAAAATAGCCTTTATACAAATAATCACCCAGATGCACCGTACCGGATATCGGTTTGATAATTCCAAGCAGGCTCTTAAGCAGCGTACTCTTTCCTATACCATTTGTACCAACGATCGCGATCTTTTCTCCACGCTCCATCCGAAGATTGATCGGTTTGGAAAGTGGTGCCTGTTTGTCATATCCGATCACCAGATCCTCAGTTTCAAATAACATCTTGCCCGGTGTTCTCGCTTCCTTGAAATAAAATTCCGGCTTCGGGCGCTCCTTCGCAAGTTCTATCACGTCCATCTTGTCCAGCTTCTTCTGTCTGGACATCGCCATATTTCTTGTGGCAACACGTGCCTTGTTTCTGGCAACGAAATCCTTCAACTCGCTGATCTCCTGCTGTTGTTTCCGGTAAGCAGCCTCCTGCTGTGCCTTTCTCGCCTCGTATACTTCCAAGAATTTATCATAGTTGCCGACATATCGGTTCAATTCCTGATTCTCCATATGGTAGATGATATTTACCACATCATTTAAAAACGGAATATCATGGCTGATCAGGATAAATGCGTTCTCATATTCCTGCAAATACCGCTTCAACCACTCGATATGTTCTGCATCAAGATAGTTTGTCGGTTCATCAAGCAGCAAAATCTCAGGCTTCTCAAGTAACAGCTTTGCAAGTAAAACCTTGGTACGCTGACCACCGCTCAGATCTGTTACGTCATGATCCAGTCCAAGTTCCAGAAGTCCCAGTGCTCTTGCTACCTGTTCTGTCTTGGCATCGATCATATAGAAATCATGGTTTGTCAGAAGATCCTGCAACGTGCCGACCTCTTCCATCATTTCCATGATCTCATCATCCGTTGCATCCGCCATGCTGTCATAGATCTGGTTGATCTTCTCCTCCATCTCAAACAGATAGGAAAATGCCGACTTCAACACAGATTCAATCGTCATTCCCTTTTCCAGCACTGCATGCTGATCCAGATAGCCAACACGCACATGCTTGTTCCATTCCACCTTTCCCTCATCCGGCGCAAGTGTTCCTGTCACAATATTCATAAAGGTACTTTTACCTTCACCATTTGCTCCAACCAGTCCGATATGCTCACCGGCAAGTAGCCGGAAAGATACATTATTGAAAATGGCTCTGTCTCCAAAACCATGCGTCAAACTTTCTACATTTAAAATCATTCGTCTTACCCTTTTCCGTTTATTTCGTGATAAGGTTACTATACCTTATGGATGAGATTCAGACAAGATAACTTTTTCCCATTCCTTCGATTTTCTTTTTTCCCCGCCTGTGCTAGAATGTGATTGCAGATGGTATTCGTAGGAATATTCTAACCTATATGTTATTTGTGTATCTTAACTTGCCAATACAGGGGCATTTGAGGTCGCCGGTACTTGATGGCACATAAGTGGCATCTTAGTACCGCTGCAGACCTAACTGAGACCTTACCGAGGTTTATCCGAGGTTAGTTCGAAGTTACACAGCGGGGAAACGAGCGGAAGCGTCCCCTGATTGGTAATGTTAAGGATACACAAATATAGCAGTAGGTGAATGCTCCCACGAATATCATCTGCAAATACAACAAGAGGTGATTTTTATGATTCAGATAGATTTGATCACCGGATTCTTAGGTTCCGGTAAAACTACTTTTATAAGGAAATATGCCAAATACCTGATCGGTCAGGGCTTAAATATCGGTATCCTTGAAAACGATTTTGGTGCAGTCAATGTCGATGCCATGCTGTTACAAGATATCCTTGGTGATAACTGTACATTGGAAATGGTTGCCGGCGGTTGTGATGCCGACTGTCACCGAAGACGATTCAAAACCAAGCTGATTGCAATGGGAATGTGTGGGTATGACCGCGTTCTGGTAGAGCCATCCGGCATCTACGATATGGACGAATTCTTCGATGCCCTGCACGAAGATCCGCTTGACCGCTGGTATACGATCGGAAATGTTATTACGATCATTGATGCCACACTGGAGCAGAATCTCTCCGAAGCTTCCCGTTATCTTCTGGCTTCCCAGGTGGCACAGGCCGGCACTGTCTTATACAGTCATTCACAGGAAGTCACACCAGAACAGTTAGCCTCTACCAAAGATTATGTAAAACAGTCATTTGACATTTTACACTCTAAGTCCACGCCAAAACAGGTAGTTCTGGAAAAGGACTGGAAAGATCTGACCGATGAGGACTATAAAGCAATCCTCTCATCCGGCTATCAGGACGCCAATTATACGAAACTCTGGTTTGACGACAAACAGACCTATGACAGTCTGTATTTCATGAATATGGATTTTACAGAGGATTTCTTAAAAGAAAGCTGCCAGAAGATCCTGCACGATCCAGCCTGTGGTAAGGTCTTCCGAATTAAAGGGTTCCAGAAGCTCGCTGATGGAAGCTGGATATCCATCAATGTCACACACCAGAAGACCGAGATTGAACCGATTCCAAATGGACAGGCGATCCTGATCGTCATTGGCGAAGGATTGAATCAGGAAGCCGTGGAAGGATATTGGGGAAAATCGAAGCCTTGAGTAAATTTTCTCTATATTTTCTCCCCTCTCTGTGGTATTCTCTTATAGGACACTTTATTTTCTTAAGTGTCCACCGTATATTGATTAATTTACGAAGGAGAATTTCAAAAAATGAAACGCATTGGCTTCGACAATGACAAGTACCTGTCCATGCAGTCTGCACACATCAGGGAACGTATCGAACAATTTGGAGATAAACTATATCTGGAATTCGGTGGCAAATTATTTGACGACTATCATGCCTCCCGCGTGCTTCCGGGATTTGCACCGGACAGCAAATTACAGATGCTCTTACAGCTTGCAGATCAGGCAGAAATGATCATTTCGATCAATGCCGCCGATATCGAGCGCAACAAGATCCGTCACGATCTGGGAATCACATACGATCAGGATGTTATCCGTCTGATCGATGTATATAAAAAGAAAGGGCTGTATGTCAGCAGCGTGGTTATCACACGATATGCCGGACAGCCATCTGCCGATATTTTCCAGAAGAAACTGGAAGCAATCGGCATCAAGGTCTACCATCACTATTCTATCGAGGGTTATCCGAATAACATTGACTATATCGTAAGTGATGATGGCTATGGAAAAAATGATTATGTAGAGACAACCCGTCCACTTGTCATTGTTACGGCACCGGGGCCGGGAAGCGGCAAGATGGCAACCTGTCTGTCACAGCTTTACCATGAGAACAAGTGCGGCATCAAGGCCGGCTATGCCAAATTTGAGACTTTCCCAATCTGGAATATCCCACTTAAACATCCGGTCAATCTGGCTTATGAAGCTGCTACCGCAGACTTAAACGATGTCAATATGATTGATCCATTCCATCTGGAAGCTTATGGCGAAACAACCGTCAACTACAACCGTGACATCGAGATCTATCCGGTTCTGGCTTCCATGTTCGAAGGAATCTATGGTTATTGTCCATACAAATCCCCAACCGATATGGGTGTAAATATGGCAGGAAACTGTATCATTGACGATGATGCCTGCAAGGAAGCGTCCAATCAGGAAATTATCAGACGATATTACCAGTCTCTGAACCGTTTCGTTAAAGACGAAGCGACCAAAGACGAAGTATACAAACAGGAACTTATCATGAAGCAGGCGAAGATCACAGTCAACGACCGTACGGTTGTTCCGGTTGCCAATAACCTTGCACAGGAAAATGGTTCAGCCACCGCAGCCTTAGAACTGCCAGACGGAACGATCGTTACCGGTTCTACTTCCGATCTGCTCGGTCCTGCATCTGCTGTGTTGTTAAATGCAATTAAGGTACTTGGAAACATTGATAAAAATACACATCTGATCTCCCGTACCTTTATCGAACCGATCCAGCACTTAAAGACCGGATACCTTGGCAGCAAGAATCCTCGTCTTCATACCGACGAAGTTCTGATCGCGTTATCCATGTGTGCCGTATCCGATTCAAATGCAAGGCATGCATTGGAACAGCTTCCAAAGTTGTCCGGCTGCCAGCTCCATGTATCATCGATCCTGTCCGCAGTCGATATGACAACCTTCAAGAAGCTCGGCATTGAACTTACAAACGAAGCCGTATATGAAGGTGCTGCTACGCAGGAGAATGCATAAAGAATCATTAAAAAGCCAGATAAACACAATAATTAATGTTTATCTGGCTTTTTTTGTCTTATAACTCTCTTTTTATAGCCACATATTTAACAATATCGTTTTCGCATCTACCAACATACATAACACACGCAAAACACAAACCGTTTCTCGCTTCAGATCTGCAATTGCTTTTCTCAATCCTTGCGCTAACTTGACTGCTGTCTCTGGAGCTTTCTTCTCATACGCAATATAATCTGTATTTTGAATAATATCCTGCTCTGCCAATGGCAAAATCATTCCCTTATACATCCGAAATGTGATACCTGCTTTCCAATTCTGAAAAAAATTCTTTGTAATCTCGTCCTTTTCCATCCTGCATGTCCTGATAACTATCCAACACCATATCACGGACACCCCTACTTCTTCAGGAAATGCTCCCGGTTCGGGAATTCCTGTCGGAAAGCTTCAAGTGCAACCTGCTGGAATATCGCAAATTCCTTATCCATATGAAGCATGTGTGGTGTGGCAAATGCGATCGTGCTGATCTGATCTGCAATCTTCTTTGCTACACTTTCATCGGATAACTGCCCCATGCCAAATACAACAGAAGTAAATCCACGTCCGTTCTTGCTGACACCGATCAGCTTCAGGAAAGCATTTTTGATCTCATAGAATACCATTTCCTGCTTCTCGATATCCAGATTGTCATAGCTGCCAAGGAATAAGCCGGTCAGAACTTCAGCCGCCTGCTTTCTTTTCTGTGCGCCAAGGCTCATGCCGCCACCCTCTGCAATATATTTCATCTGCATCAGATAGCCTACAAATGCATCATTCTTTGGTTTCCGTTTGCCATACCGGGCAATCCATAGCTTCTCGCGGAATTCATCTAATTCGTTCTTTGGCTCTCCGGCATGTTCCTTTAGAAATGCCTGTCGTTTCTCAGCATCAATTTCATTATAAAAAGATTCAATCCATATATCCTGCATTTATGTTAACCTCCTGCTACATACCTATTTTCATAAAACCAGTTTTCTTACAATTCCCATAAAGACATCATCTTTAAAAGAACCTTACTCTCGAAATTTTTACACACATCCGTTAATTCTACTATTTTTTTAAAAATTCATCCACGTTATCTGCGTCAACCTTACGGTACTGTGCCATATAATATCGTTCGTCTTCCAGTCCAAGTACGCTCACATCATTTCCACGAAACAGAGATACTGCAAGCTGTGCAATCTTTCTTGCCTGCGCTTCCCTGTCATTATAGACAGTTCCCTGCACAGTTCCCGACCGGATAGCTTCCACTGCGTCATCCAGACCATCGATACCAAAGATGATCGGATAATCACTCTGTGCATATCCGGCATTCTTATAGGCTTCGACTGCACCGAGTGCCATTTCATCATTATTGGAAATAACCATCTCGATCTGATCTCCATACTGGCTGATCAACTGACTCATACGGTTCTCTGCCTGTGCTCGGTTCCAGTCTGCAAATTGATATGTCAGCTTCTCAAGCTTCACACCATTATCAAGGATTGTTTTTACAGACCAGTCCGTTCTGCTGATCGCATCCTGATGACCGGCTTCACCCTCTAAAAGTATATACTGGATCTTGCCATCCTTATTTTTGTCTACTTCCGGATGATTTCTGATATATTCTGCCGCGATCTCGCCCTGCATTTCACCGGACTGTGCAGCATCACATCCTACATAATACAGCTTGTCCCATTGCAGCAGATCTTCTCTTACCGGTTCTCTGTTAAAGAAAATCACCGGGATGTCATTCTGTCTTGCAAGCCTTATAATATTTGACGGAGCAGTTCGATCAACCAGATTCACACAGAGTACATCACATCCGGCATCGATCATTTCCTCCACCACCTCATCCTGTTCCTGCTGACTGTTATCTCCACTTCTGACTGATACGATGACCTTCATATCACTTGCCTCTAACGCTTTCAGGTCATCTTTCAATATATCTGTCATCGTATTGATAAACGGATCATCCGGCGTATATGTAACAACGCCGACCCGCAGAGTCCTGTCCTTCTGGTTCTTTCTGCTGTCACAGGATACCAGAGACAGCATAACTGCCAATATGCAGATGCAGACTATTATTTTTCTTGTTTTTCTTCTATTCATACGAATACAAAAACCTTTCTGTCTCTTCCGAAAACAGGTCATCTTTATAGATTACCCGTATCGCTTCTTCATGACTTTTTAACGTATATGTCGAGCGCTCAAGTTTCTTTGCGATCTCATTTACACTCTCATAACCAATGCTATATCCATCGGGAATGACCAGACACCGGATCCGGTCATAGTCAAGCAAAGCCACCGACTTCATACTGGAACCGACACCGTATATCTCTGCACCATTATAATACCCATTCTCAGCATTTTCACCGAGCGTATCAAGTGCTTCCGTGTCCATAGCTGCTATATAATCAACTGTTCCCAGTGTATTTACCACCTCACAGATATCTTTGCTGCCATCTTCATGATATGTCCATGCTATCTCACAATTATAGTCTGAAAGTGCATCGGTCAGTCCCTTTGCCCTGCTGGTACTTGCCTCTGTCTCTGCACGTCCAAGGATCATTCCGATCTTCCTGCCATCCAGACCATCCGTGTTATTTTCTATGATCTGCCTGCCAAGGGTGTAACCGATCTGATAATTATCCGGCTTTACCGTTACAAATCCGGTCGCCTCTGCGTCATCTTCCATATAAGCATCCTCGGTTATCAGCACAAAGGTCTGTTTCTCTGCCTGTAAGGAGGCAAGCATATCCTTTGTATCTGTTCCCGGCGCAGGACAGATGATAAATGCATCTACATTATTTTCCAGCTGTTCATCGATCAGCTCTTTTTCATCCTCTGCATTTGCGATTTCGTCTGTATTACAGATAATCAAATGCACATCATTAACCTTTGCAGACTGCTTTAATCCATTGACCAGCCCTTCCCATCTGGTATCGCCGGAATCCGGAATAATAACTGCCACACGTTTCTGTGGATCATCTTCCTGAAATATCTTGCGGATAAATATACAGGCAATGATCATCAGGATCAGTTCTGCCACAAGGAAAGTAATTCTATTTTTCTTCATCTGTCACTCTCCCTTTCCATAGTTCTGTGTTTCAAGCTGTTCCCGATTCTCTTCCGTATATGGGATTGCCGGTATGTGGATCACAATCTTTGTGCCTTCGTCCGGTTCACTGTAAACCTCCAGACCATATTCATTTCCGAACATCAACTGGATTCTGGAATGAACATTGATCAAGCCGACCCCGGAACCATGCTTTGGCACTTTATTATTATCTTTTAATATATTCTCAACGACATCTTCACTCATTCCCATACCATTATCTTCTACAGATATGTAAATATCATCATCTTTTTTCTCGCCACGAATCGTAATCTTGCCCCCATCATCCTCGTCCATATTGCCTACGCCATAATAGATCGCATTTTCAAGGATCGGCTGCACGATCAGCTTCACCGTACAATAATCGTTGATCTCCTCATTAATATCAAATTCCACCTGAAAGCGTTCCTTATATCGAACCTTCTGGATATTCATATAACTTCGACTGTGTTGGATCTCATCGGATATCTTAATCACTGTTCTGCCCTTTGACAGACTGATACGAAGAAGCTTTGCAAGCTCCGAGATCATAAACACCGCATCCAGGTTCTTCTTCGCTTCTACCATCCATGTGATGGATTCCAATGTATTATAGAGGAAATGCGGATTGATTTGACTCTGCAAAGCATCCATTTCACTCTTTCTTCGTTCCGTCTGCTCCCGGATAATCTCCTGCATCAGTACTTCGATCTGTTCGTAGGATTTCTGAACAGAATATCCCAGATGACGGATCTCTGAAGATCCACCGATATAGATATCAGTTGGTCCGCCAGCTTCATATGCTTTTACCGATTCATTTAACTTCAGGATCGGTCTGGATATTTTCTTAGAGATAATACGGTTCACACCTAAAAGCATCATCATAAGAATGATAACCGTCGTAATGATATAATACCGGAATCGGTTGATACTTGCGATCTGCACACTTTCCGGAACAACACCGACCACCTTCCAGCCCGTATAAGCAACACTGCTTACGATCACATTGCTGGTCTTACCATTGACCGTAAGTTCATATGTACCATCTTCATAGGTTGCTGCTTCCCGGTAATCTTCTTTGAAATATCCCCGATCCATATCTATTCCGCGAGGGTGATAGATCATCCGCCCATCACGGCTGCATAGATAATAATAGATCTCGTTCGATGCATCATTAATCCTTGACAGCGTATCCTCGATCACCGAATATTTCATATCGACCAGAAGAACACCGCTTCCCGGCTGCTCTCCGTCATTGATATCAACGGAACGGCTCAGTGACACCACCCAGTGATACCGATATGTGCCATCTACGAACAGATTCTGGATATGCGGCGTAGAGAAATGAATATTCTCGATATCCGCTTCTGCATTCTGATACCAGTCCTGCTCTGACGACTCCGCTCCATCCTTCTGTACTGCTACCGGTTCTGCCGTCAGCAGATTTCCATCATCATCATATAATGCCATACTCTGGATCTTATCGATGTTGATCTCATATAACAGACTGAACTGCCGATTGAACTCCTGACTGGAAATATCATATTCCTGAATTATGTTATAATTCATCGCGTTCGTGATCTGACGCACGTTTAACAGATCCGCATCTACCTTTTCAACGGTATTTTCCACCATACTCTCCGTATTCGTGATTGCTGTCTGCTTGATTGCCATTTTAAAACGATTATATAACAGCAGACCCATAATAACCGTAGTCACGATCGTAAGAGCTGTAAGCACCGTCATAATGATCGATTGAATATCAAAGCCTATAAATCTGCCATGATAAAACCACCCCCGAAGACGTCCGATGATAGAAATTTCATTTTTCTTGTCTTTTTTCTTTCTGGTATTCTTCAACACGTTTTCCCTTATTTATCCTTTATTTGTTCAAATGCTCTGTTCTGTATTTGGATGGTGAAACTCCAAAACGCTTTTTAAATACATAACTGAAATAATTTGCATCGAGATAACCGACCCTCTCTGCGATCTGATAACTCTTCTCATTCGTTTCAAGGATCAGTTCTGCCGCATGATCCATCCGGTAATCCGTCAAATACGTTACAAATGCTTTTCCTGTTTCCTTCTTAAATACACTGGAAAAATAGGAATTCGATACACCAAGTGCAGAACACACGGTATCTAACGACAGGTTTGGTTCCATATACCTCTCATGCACCAGATTCTGTGCATCCGTAACCATTCGTCTCGATGTACTGTTTCTGGCATTTTTCAATTCCTCGCTGATTGCTTTTGCCGAATCGATCATCCATGCAGTCAGCGTACTTTCATCCATTTCAGGCACCCGTTCGTATGGGTTGCCAACATCTCCGCAAAATTCATTAAAATCTATAAAATTATTGGCACAGAAACGATAAAACGCTCCTACCATCTCCATGATCGCAAGATTATACTGACTCACCGTCTTGGCATTATTATGAAGCTTCTCTACTTCTTTCCGTACTGACTGTTCAATCGTTTCCGCTGTTCCCAGATGAATTGCCTTGAACAGATCATGCATTTTTGTATCCTCCGGCTGGATCAGGATCTCCTGTTCCTTTGGAGCGATCTCTCCGATATTAATTGCACGGCTCGTTCCATATAATACACGATAAGAAACGGCTTCTCTCGCTCCATCATAAGAAGAATTAATACTGATCAGGTTATCACAGACTCTTCCGATTCCGGCAGTCACAACTGCTCCCATAACACGATATGCCCATTTGCAGAAACGATCGCAGGCATCTGTAAGTGCAACTACTGTTTCTTCCGTATCCAGTTCTATGATCATGAGCGCATTTCCAAGATATGTAAACATGTGGCTCTTCCATTCCGGTACCAACCGTTCCTTGATCTCATGCTCAACTGACATCGCAAGCAGGAGCGGATTCATACCATCCGGCACATGATGTTCCGAGGTATGAAAGATTGCGCAGCAATAATACGGTCCTTTCATATCGATCTGATATGCCGTCAGAAACTTCTCACAATATTCCTCATTTACACGTCCCTCGATCAGAGAAACAAAAAGATTTGTCTGAAGCACCGGAAGCGAATCCTTCAGATAATTCTCCAGCTTTGTTACATTCAGACGTTCTTCCCTCTCCTTATCCAGAGTCTTCTTCAACCGTTTCATACATTCTGTTAATTCCAGTGCGTTGATCGGCTTTAACATATACTCCTCTACTTCCAGATGAACGGCTTCTTTTGCATATTCAAATTCATCAAATCCTGTAAAAATGATAATATGGATATTCTGATATTCTTTATTCAATCGTCTGGCAAGCTCCAGTCCATCCATATATGGCATCTTGATATCCGTTATAACGACATCCGGCTGCTGCTTCTCTACAAGTTCCAATGCTTTCACTCCATTTGTTGCACTTCCAACAACCTCAAATCCTAATATATCCCAATGAATTCTCTGTTCGATTGCATCAATTACTTCCACCTCGTCATCAACGAGTACCACTTTGTAGTTATCCATCCTGCATTCCTCTTCTTTTCATTATATGTATTGCCACATTGCGCATCAGAAATCTATGCCGTGTTTCTATATAACTATACTTCATTACACTTCTTTTTTCTACATATTTACATCCTGTTTATTATAACAAATCTATATCTGGATTGAACCCTCAAATCCTGTTTTACCATATATCCCCAAATGAAAAAAATCATTATCCCGATATTTTAAAAGCCGCTCTGTTCAGTCTGGAGCTTTTATCTGTCAACCTGACAAAAAGCATATCAAAGACGAACGGAGCGGCTTTTGATTTATATCGTTTTTTTGTGAGCGATCATTATATTTCCTTACTTCTTCTGTACATACTTGAGACAGTCAAGTGTTACAGCTGCAAGGATGATGATACCTTCGAAAATGAACTGAAGGTTTGTATCAATACCAAGAATTGTCAGTGAGTATGTTAATGATGTGAAGATAAGTACACCAGTTACAACACCGGAGATCTTGCCGATACCACCTGTAAATGATACACCACCAACTACACAGGCTGCAATGGCATCCATATCCCAGCCCTGTCCATAAGCGGCACTACCGGAACCTACCATTCTGTTACATTCAAGCCATGAACCGAATCCGTAAAGGATACCTGCCAGGATGAATGCGCCAAGTGTTACCTTGAATACTGATATACCTGAAACTGCTGCTGCCTCCGGGTTTCCACCTACAGCATACAGATTCTTACCAAATGTTGTCTTGTTCCAGATGAACCATACAACGATGATCGCTACAATTGCCCAGAGGATAATAGATGGGAAACTGCCAAATGTAGGGATGAACATGTTAGGGATTGAAGAATCAATTGCACCGAATGATACACCCTTTGTTGCGTATGTTACTAAACCAAAGATAATAAGCATGTTCGCCATGGTCGAGATGAATGGATGCATCTTGTATTTTGCCATGAAAAAACCAGCAATGCTTGAGAATAATGTAGTAAGAATAATACAGGCTACCAGTGCAAGAAGTGCTCTAGGAGCGGCCGGAATATTTGAGAAATCAAAGATATGTCCGAATACGCCGCCTGTATTAACACCATTGTGCATGATGATAGTTGCTGTAACCATACCCATACCTACCATACGTCCGATGGAAAGGTCAGTACCTGTAAGTAAGATCAGACCGGCAACACCGAGTGCAAGGAACATTCGAGGAGATGCCTGCTGTAAAATATTCAGAATATTGGTAACAGTCAATAACTGTGTATTCTTAACGATTGGTGTGATAATACAAAGTGCAATGAAAATCAGGATAATTACGATATACAGACCATTCTTGTAAAGGAACTGGGTTGTGTTGAATGTATATTTGTAATTTTCAATCTTCTGCGCCTGCTTTTGACCAAATGTATATTTGGACATCCGTAAGAGGTCGATCAGATGGAACTTATGTGCAAATGCATCATGCTTTCTGTCCTTGATCTCCTGTAATCTGGATTCATGAGACATCTGTGCATCAAACAATCTATTTTTATAAACATATTTCTCATCTTTGATCTCATCTGCAGCTGAAAGCTTAGCAAGTGTCTGCTCATGTTCTGTCTTGATAGTTGCACGAACCTTCTCATAAGCTTCATTCTCTGCTGCCTTTTCAGCCTCACAGCTTGCAACTACTTTATCATAATATTTACTGTTATAATTCTCGGAAAGGTACTTTTCTGCTTCTGCGATCAACTTGGATACCTTATCCTTGTTTGCCGCTTCCACACCTTTTGCCTTTTCAAGTCCGGTCTTTGCTGCTTCAACTGCTTTTGCTTTCTCATCCTTTGATAAGTTCTTGTCTTCTTTCGCAATTGCGATCTGGTTCTTATAGCTCTGAACTTTGTCAGATCCGTCTACACGGAGTGCATCGATCTGTGACTGTATTTTTCCTACATATTCATCAATCGGCTTTAAAAGCGCTGCTTCTGCATCAGCCGAAAGGATCTTACTTTTATCTGCCATAACCAAAACTCCTCTCTATTACAAATATTTCGCACTAAGTCTTAATAATTCTTCCTGGTTCGTCTCTTTTGTATTTACGATTCCTGCAAGGTGTCCGTTCGACATAACACCGATACGGTTTGTGATACCAAGAATCTCCGGCATCTCAGAGGATACAACGATAATCGTCTTACCCTGCTTCGCCATGTTGATGATCAGTTCATAGATCTCGTACTTGGCACCTACATCAATACCTCTTGTAGGATCATCCATCATAAACACATTAGGAGAACGCTCCAGCCATTTACCGAAGATAACCTTCTGCTGGTTACCACCGGAGAGGTTTGCGATCATATCATCCGGTCCCATACACTTTGTATGCATAACCTTAATCTCCTCTGCAGTTGCACGCACCATATCATCATGGTTAAGTGCGATACTGCTCTTATAATGGTTCATATTTGCAATTGTTGTATTAAATGTAATATCTGCTTTCAGAAAAAGTCCGTTTGCTTTTCTTTCCTCTGTAATCAGGGCAAAACCATGATCCATGGCATCCTTTGGTGATGAGAAGTTCATCATCTTGCCATTGTAAAGTACATTTCCTGCTGCTCTTGTACGCATACCAAATATGGTTTCAAGGAGCTCTGTACGACCTGCACCTACTAGACCATACAGTCCGAAAATCTCACCCTTCTTAACATCAAATGTGATGTTCTGGAGCTTTGGTGCATATTTTGTTGACAGATTCTGTACGGAGAGAATTGTCTCACCAGGCTCATTGTCTACAGGTGGAAATCTATTATCAAGGGAACGACCGACCATTGCGGAGATCAGTTCGTTCATGTTTGTGTCCTTGCTGTCTTTTGTCATTACCAGACTACCATCTCGAAGAACGGATATCTGGTCACAGATCTCGAAGATCTCATCCATTTTATGTGATATATAGATCAGGGAAATTCCCTGCTCTTTTAGCTGTCTCATCATCTTGAACAGCTTTGCAACCTCAGGTGCTGTCAGTGAAGATGTCGGCTCATCAAGTACGATTACTTTTGAGTTATAAGAAATAGCCTTTGCGATCTCACACATCTGACGCTGTGATACTGACATTTTCTTCATTGGCTGTGTCAGATTTACGGTTATACCGAGTTTTCTGAACAGATCTGAAGCTTCTTTTTTCATTCTGCCCTCATCAATTACACCGAGGGAATTCTTTGGATAACGTCCCAAGAACAGGTTGTCCACAACGCTTCTTTCAAGACACTGGTTAAGTTCCTGATGAACCATTGCAACTCCGTTTTCAAGGGCATCCTTTGGACCTGAGAAATTTACTTCTTTACCATCTAATATTATAGTTCCTTCGTCCTTCTGATAGGTTCCGAAGAGACATTTCATCATTGTCGATTTTCCGGCACCGTTCTCACCCATAAGGCCCATGATCGAGCCCGGTTTTACATTCAGATTAATGTGGTCAAGAACCTTGTTTCTACCGAATGATTTGCTCATGCCCTGAATCGATAAGATGTATTTATTCTTATCTTCTGCCATATCTCTACTTCCCTTTCTTAGTAAAAGAAGGGTATCAAATTATTGTATCTGACACCCCTCTGAGTTAAATCATTTTGCCTGTCGATCAGTTATCTTATTTGTTAAGAAGTGTTGTGTATGATGCTGCATTATCTGTCTTAACCATGTTGATCGCAAATGCGTCATATTCGCCTGGGTTACCAAGACGGTTTGTAATGTTAGACTCTGTCTGACCATCACCAC